>Ga0154739_1018_pt1 | contig 59384 bp, 45 predicted proteins | sample Rifle2008BG16ft_FD_105747 | JGI IMG/M metagenome (GOLD analysis project Ga0154739, IMG submission 105747) | Candidatus Eisenbacteria bacterium RBG_16_71_46 | reverse complement strand
GCCCGGACTTCCGCGAGGCGACGCTGGACACGGGACGGCCGTCGGCGGGCCATCCCGGCGCCATCTCGCCGGCGCCGGTCAGGTGCTGCAGGTAGGCATCGCCGATGCCGTCCGCCGAGTCCTGCCATGCGACGTACATCCCGCCCGCCCCATCGGGGGCGACTTCCAGGGCGTGCAACATCGAAGGCGGCGCCGAATCGGGAGGGACCCAGACCGCCAGTCCGGCTGCGGGCCAGCCGGCTGCGACGCTGCCGTCGGCTGCGACGCGAATGGCACGCACGTCGTTCACGCTGCTGAAGAAGCTCTGCGGCGATCTGGCGCGCCACACCAGCCAGGCGAGGCACGCCCCTCCGCTCCCATCCGGGATCATCCGCGCGAAGACCGGCTTTTGGGCTTCGTCGAACAGGAGCAGCCCGCCCGTCGGCCACCCCGGGGCGGGAGAGCCGTCGGCCGCGAGTCGCGCCACGGCCAGATGCGGATTCGGCGCGCTGAGGAAGGGGTTCCAGTAGGCCACGTACGCCCCGCCCGAGCCGTCCGGAACCGCCCTCGTCGACGCCCCCGCGAACCGATCGGTTTCGACGACGCGGCGACCCGGTGTCGGCCAGCCGGGCGCGGGGCTGCCGTCGATCAGCAGGCGTGAGGCGTAGACGCCCGGGGAATCCGGCCGCGCCTCGAACCAGAACGCGAACACGCCCCCGTGCGCGTCGGGAGCGATCGACACGTCGAAGTTGCTGGTCGAACTCGTGAGCAACGCGCCGTTGGCGGGCCAGTCGGCTCGCGCGGACGCGCCAGGGGCGGAGCAGAGGATGCAGCACAGAAAGAAAACGGCGGACGGGTGTGCGTTCGAGCGCGACATGGCGAGTTCTCCGGAGCGAAAGGGAATCGCAACCAGTGGCGTACCGCGGGTAGCCAGAGACCTCGGTTCGTTCCTCCCCGCTGCGCCGGCGCCGGGAGCGCCTGGCACGGAGCGCACGCTTCTGCGCCCCACCATGCTAGTGCTGCATCCGGGGCCGCACAAGACCTCAGAGTACCGGTCTCCTGAGATCGCCGGGTCGCGCCGGCTCCCCGCACGGCCTCCGGCACGTTTCGACGGCCCGTGACCCGCACCGGCTTCGACGCGGCGTGCAATCGGGTGGCGCGCCCGGGCGGAGCCGTCCCGAGCATCTCGCCGCGGCATCGCGCCAGGGCCTTCCTCATCGGCCGTAACCTGTGTTATGGTTCGCGGTTTCGAGAACCGAAGGGACCGTGTTCGAAGCGCTCACCGACCGACTCCAGGGCATCGCCAAGCGGCTCACCGGGCAGGGGAAGCTCACCCCCGAGAACATCCGGGAGAGCCTGCGGGACGTGCGCCGGGCGCTGCTCGAGGCCGACGTCGAGGTCGCCGTGGCGCGGGATCTGGTCGCCCGCGTCGAGGCACGCGCGGTGGGCGACGAGGTGCTCCGCAGCCTCACTCCGGGCCAGCAGGTGGTCGGGATCGTGCGGGAGGAGTTGGAGAGCCTGCTGGGCCACGCGCCCGTCACGCTCGCCGGCTCGCCGCACGTGCCCACGGTCGTGCTGCTCGCCGGATTGCAGGGCTCGGGCAAGACCACGTTCGCCGGCAAGTTGGCGCGCTGGCTCGGCGGGCGCGACAAGCGCGTGATGCTGGCGAGCGCCGACGTCCACCGCCCGGCGGCGATCGATCAGCTCGCGCGGCTGGCGGGGATGGCGGAAGCGGGTTTCTGGCGCGCACCGGAGGGTGCGGCGCCGGAGGCGATCGCCGGCGGGGCGCTGGACGAGGCGCGGCGGCGCGGATTCGACTTCCTGGTGCTGGACAGCGCCGGGCGCTTGCAGATCGACGAGCCGATGATGGCCGAACTGGAGACGCTGCGGCGCGCGAGCCGCGCGCACCAGGTGCTGCTGGTGATGGACGGGATGACCGGGCAGGAGGCGGTGCGCGTCGGCCGGGCGTTCGCCGGGCGCGTCGGTGTCGACGGCCTGGTGCTGACCAAGATGGACGGCGATGCGCGCGGCGGGGCGGCGCTTTCGCTGCGGCAGGCCACGGGCAAGCCGATCCTGTTCCTCGGGGTGGGCGAGAAGCTCGACGGGCTCGAGGCGTTCGACGCCGCGCGGATCGCAGGGCGCATCCTCGGCATGGGCGACATCGTCGGCCTGGTCGAGAAGGCGCGGGCCGCGGTGGACGAGCAGCAGGCGCGACGGCTCGTCGAGCGCGCGCGGAAGTCGGAGTTCACGCTCGAGGACTTCCTCGGGCAGCTGCAGCAGGTGCGGAAGATGGGGCCGCTCGACGAGCTGATGAAGCTGATGCCCGGCGTGCCCCGGCAGGCGCTCGCCGGGGCCGTCCCCGACGAGGGGAAGCTCAGGCGCTACGAGGCGATCCTGCTCAGCATGACGCCCCGCGAGCGCCGGCTGCCGCGGGTGATCGACGGCAGCCGGCGCCGGCGCATCGCGGCCGGCAGCGGGACGACGGTGACGGAGGTCAACCGGCTGCTCAAGGACTACGACCAGGCGCGCGCGCTGATGAAGCAGATGCGCCACGGGCCGCGGGGGCTGGCCAGCCTGCGCGGCCGCATGCGATGAGACGCGTCACAACCCGGGCGCGGCGGGCCGCGGTCCGCCGGGCCTCACACTCCTCGGAGGAGGTTTCTACATGTCGGTAGTCATTCGCCTGATGCGGGCCGGAGCGAAGAAGCGGCCCTTCTACCGGATGGTGGCGGCGGATTCGCGGCGGCAGCGCGACGGGCGCTTCCTCGAGATCCTCGGACACTACAACCCGCTGGTCCAGCCCTACGAGCTGGTGGTGCACAAGGACAAGGTCGTGACCTGGCTCTCGCGCGGCGCGCAGCCGTCGGACCAGGTGGCGTCGCTGTTGCGCTCGCTGGGCATCCCGATGCACCGTCCCTCGCCGCCGAGGAAGAAGCGCAAGGTCCGGGCGGAGGCTCCTGCCGGTCCGAAGCCGGTCAAGGCCGCCAAGCCCGCGGCGAAGCGCGCCGCCCCGCGCAAGGCCTCGGTCCGCAAGTCCGAAAAGAAGTCCGCCCGCAAGGTGGCGAAGAAGAAGAGCGCAGGGAAGAGCTGACCCGCATGCCGGACGCCGTCGCAGCCGAGGACGTGGGCCCGATGCGGGCGCACCCGCGCCGCGCCGCGGGGGGATCGCTTGCCGGTTCGAGACCGTCTCGCGCATAGTCGGCGCATCCGGTCCGCCTTGCGCCTCGGCCGCGTCGTGCTCGCGCTGACGCTCGGTCTGGTCGCGGGGTGCGGCTTCGGCCGCTCGGCCGCTCCGGGCGACGACCCGGACGCGCGTTCGCGGGCGCTGGTCGAGGCCGGGAACCAGGCGTTTCGGGCCGGTGACTACGATCTCGCCGCGCGGCGCTACGGCGCGGCGGCGGTGGTGAAGAAGGACGACCCGGCCGCGTACTACGGGCTCGGGATGGCGCTCTCCCGGCTCGGTCGCGACGAGGACGCGCGTGCCGCGTACGTCAAGGCGCGCCAGCTGGCCCAGGAGCGATAGCCGGCGACGCCGCCGGAGCGACGAGTCCATGCACGATCCCAAATTCCTTCGCGCCCACCGCGAGCGGGTGGAGACCGGCGTCGCCCTCAAGGGCATGGCGGTCGACCTCAAGCGCTTCTACGATCTGGAGGAGCGCCGCCTCGCGTTGCTGCACGAGACCGAGCAGCTCAAGGCGCGCCGCAACGCGGCCAGCGAGGAGATCGCGCGCAGGAAGAAGTCCGGCGAGGACGCCGCGCGCGACATCGCCGAGATGCGCGAGGTCGGCGACCGCATCAAGGCGCTCGACGCCGAGCTACGCAAGCTGCAGCAGGAGAGCGACGCGCTCGCCGCCTGGATCCCCAACCTGCCGCACGCCTCGGTGCCGCCCGGGCGGGACGCGGCCCAGAACCAGCAGGTGCGCACCTGGGGGGAGCCGCGAGACTTCGACTTCGAGCCCCGGCCCCATTGGGAGATCGCCACCCGCCTCGGCCTGCTCGATTTCGAGCGCGCCCCGAAGATCTCGGGTTCCGGCTTCCTGCTCTTCACCGGTCTCGGCGCGAGGCTCGAGCGGGCGCTGATCGGCTTCATGCTCGACTATCACGTCCGGCATCATGGCTACATCGAGGTCTCGCCGCCGCACCTGGTGCGCCGCCAGGCGCTGTTCGGCACCGGACAGTTGCCGAAGCTCGAGGCCGACATGTACCACGTGGGCGAGGACGATCTGTTCCTGAACCCGACGGCCGAAGTTCCGGTGACCAACATCTACCGCGAGGAGATCCTCGAGCCCGGGCAACTGCCGATCTACCGCACCGCGCACTGCGCCTCCTACCGCCGCGAGGCCGGCGCCTACGGCAAGGAGACGCGCGGGATGGTGCGGGTCCACCAATTCGACAAGGTGGAGCTGGTGAAGATCGTCGCACCCGAGACCAGCTACGACGAGCACGAGACGCTGGCGCGCGAAGTGAGCGCCATCTTCGAGGTGCTGGAGCTGCCGTATCGGGTCATGCTGCTGTGCAGCGGCGATCTCAGCTTCGCGGCCGCCAAGTGTTACGACTTCGAGGTGTGGTCCCCGGGCACCAAACAGTGGCTGGAGTGCTCGTCGTGCTCGAACTTCGAGGACTTCCAGGCGCGGCGCATCGACCTGCGCTTCCGCCGCGAGCGCGGCGCCAAGGCCGAGCACCCGCACACCCTCAACGCCTCGGGCGTGGCCCTGCCGCGCACCTTCGCCGCGCTGCTGGAGACCCACCAGACCGCGGACGGCGGCGTGCGGATTCCGCCGGCGTTGCGCCCCTACCTGGACGGTCTCGAGGAGATCGCCCTGCCGACGTGAGGTGACCGTGGAACGCGTGACGAGCGGCCCGTCATTGAGGTCGCGCCAGATCCTCAAGGCCGCGCTCTTCATCGGCAGCAGCCTGCTCGTCACCGCGGTTTTTCTCTTCACCTACGCGATGATCGGGCGGCTGTCGCAGGAGGTCACGAGCACCTCCCGCGTGCTCGCGCGCTTCTGCGCGCAGGCGTCCTTCCCGGCCACGCGCGACCCGGAGCTGCAGCGCATCTTCGGCGAGGTGATCTCGAACCTCGACTTCCCGATCGTGATCACCGACGTGCAGGGCATCCCGCGCGCCTGGCGCCAGATCGGCGTGGAGGCCGGACAGGTGGCGGCGGAGTCCATCGACAGCCTCGCCCTGGGGCAGCCGATCTCGCCGGTCACCCGGATGCACATCGAGCGGGTGCGGCTGCACGCGCTGGAACTCGACCGGCGCAATGACCCGATCATCATGGCGCTCTCGTTCCCGCCCGAGACGCTCGGCGCCGTCCACTACGGCGACCCCGAGGTGCTCGATCGGCTGCGCTGGATGCCGCTGATCTCGCTCGGCGGCGTGGTGCTGCTGCTGTCGCTCGGGCTGTGGGGGCTGGCCAGCATCCGCCAGGCCGAGAAGCGCACCATCTGGGTCGGGATGGCGAAGGAGACCGCGCATCAGCTCGGCACGCCGCTGTCGTCGCTCATGGGCTGGATCGAGCTGCTGCGCAACCACCTCGAGACGGCGCCCGCGGAGGCCGACGTGCGGCTGCCGCGCGCCGAGGTCGAGGAGACCCTGGCCGAGATGGAGCGCGACGTCGATCGCCTCAACAAGGTCGCGCAGCGCTTCAGCCACGTCGGCTCGCCCCCCGTGCTCCACGCGTCCGACGTCATCCCCGTGGCGCGGGCCGCGGTGGAGTACGTGCGGCGCCGCCTGCCCCGTGACAGCGGCGACGTGGGCATCCGCGAGCACTACGAGGACGTGCCGCCGGTCAATCTCAACCGCGAGCTGCTGGAGTGGGCGCTCGAGAACCTCCTGTTCAACGCGGTGTCGGCGCTCGACAAGCGCCCCGGGTTGATCGATGTGCGCGTGGAGCGGCGCAAGGTCTCCGAGACCGTCGAGGTGCTCATCGCCGACAACGGACGCGGCATGACCCCGGTGGAGCAGCGGCGGGCCTTCGAGCCCGGCTACACCACCAAGCAGCGCGGCTGGGGTCTGGGGCTGGCGCTGGCGCGGCGCGTGATCGAGGAGTACCACGGCGGGCGGATCCTGATCCGCCACAGCGCCCCCGGCGAAGGCACGACCGTCGTCATCAGCTTTCCGACCTGAGGCCCGGGACCGGCCCCCCCGCGAGCGCCTCGCCCGGCGCGCCGCCCGGCTGGCGCGAGAGCGGACGAGGGGGTACCATGCGCGGTGGTTCCGCGTCCGCGCGCCGGCCTCGCCGGCGTAAGCCGTTAGCCGAGGCCGCATTCGAGCCGTTCATCCGCGGCCGCCTGCAGGCCGCCACCCGGATTCTCCATGGTCACCGACGAGACCCCTCGCCGCATCCTGTGGGCCGACGACGAGATCGACCTGCTGCGGCCCCACATCAAGTTTCTCGAGCAGAAGGGATTCGCCGTCACCCCGGTGCCCAATGGGGAGGACGCCCTCTCCGCCCTGGAGAAGGAGCGCTACGACGTCGTGCTGCTCGACGAGATGATGCCGGGGCTGGGCGGGTTGGAGACGCTCAACGCGATCAAGTCCCGCGACCTCGCGATCCCGGTGATCATGGTCACCAAGAGCGAGGAGGAATCGCTCATGAACGAGGCGATCGGCCGCCACATCACCGATTACCTCATCAAGCCGGTCAATCCCTCGCAGGTGTTCCTGGCCTGCAAGCGGGTGTTCGACTCGCAGCGACTCCAGACCTCGCAGCGCGCGCGCGACTACGTCGGCGAGATGCAGCGCTGGCAGCTGCTCGACCTGCGGCGCCTCGACTGGGCGAGCTGGGTGGACGTCGCGGTGGACCTGGCGCGCTGGGACGTGCGCTTCGACGCCGGTCTCGAGGAAGGGCTCAAGCAGGCGCACGCCGATTTCCGGCGGGCGGTGAACATCGAGTTCGGGCGGTTCATCGAGGACCGCTACCCGCAGTGGATGCGCGATCCGGGGGCGCGGCCGCCGCTGTCGATCGACGTCGTGCCCAGGGCGGTGGCCCCGCACATGCGCGAGAAGCGGCGCGTGGTGTTCATCGTCATCGACTGCATGCGGCTCGACATGTGGTTCGCGCTCGAGCCGCTGCTCGAGGACTACTTCGAGATCCACCGCGACTACTACTGCTCCATCCTGCCCACCGCCACGCCCTATTCGCGCAACGCGATCTTCTCCGGGCTGTTCCCCGCGCAACTGTCGAAGCAGCATCCCGACCTGTGGCAGGAAGCCAGCAACGACGAGCGGACCAAGAACCGCTTCGAGCGCCAGTTGCTCGAGTTCCAGCTCGAGCGGCTCAAGATCATGCCCGACCGGCCCACCAAGTACCTCAAGATCTACGAACAGGAGGAAGCCCAGAGCACGCGCCGCCAGATCAACTCGTTTGCCGGCGTGCCGCTCACGAGCATGGTGTTCAACTTCCTCGACATCCTCGCGCACGGCCGCTCGGAGAGCGAGATCCTGCAGGAGTTGGCCCCCGACGAAGCCGCGTTTCGCGCGGTGATGAAGGCGTGGTTCGTGCATAGCCCGCTCTACGACATCTTCCGCGCGCTCAGCACCCAGGACTGCGCGGTGGTCCTGACCACCGACCACGGCTCGGTGCTGGGGCGCCGCTCGGCGTTGGTGCACGGCAATCGCGACACCTCGACCAACCTACGCTACAAGTACGGCGTGAATCTGAATTGCGATCCGAAACAGGCGATCATCGTGCGCAAGCCCGCCGACTACATGCTGCCGGACACCGGCGTGAACAAGAGCTACATCCTGGCGCGCGAGGACTTCTACTTCGTGTATCCCACGCGCTTCCACGAGTACGAGCGCCAGTTCCGGGGGTCGTTCCAGCACGGGGGCGTGTCGGTCGAGGAGATGATCCTCCCGCTCGTCACCCTCCTGCCGCGCCGGCCGTGACCCCGTTGGCGGCCCCGGTCGGCGACGTGCGAGTCTCGGCCTCGGTCGAGGAGACCGAGCGCCTGGGCGAGCGGCTGGCGCCCGCGCTCGAACTCGGCGACCTGCTGGTGCTCTCGGGACCGCTCGGGGCGGGCAAGACCCGCTTCGTCGCCGGGCTGGCGCGCGGCCTGGGGACCGCGGGGCGCGTGCGCAGCCCGTCGTTCATCCTGATCAACGAATACCGCGGGCGGCTACTGCTGCTGCACGTGGACCTCTATCGTGTCGAGCCGATGGACGTGGACGGCCTCGGCCTCGAGGAGGAGATCGGGCGCGGCGCGCTGGTCGTGGAATGGGGAGAGAAGCTCGGGCAGCGCTGGCGCGAGGAGGCGCTGGTGGTCGCCTTCGAGGTGCTGTCGGCGCACGAGCGGCGGCTCTCCGCGGGCGCGCAGGCGGGCCGCGGGTTGGCGCTGCTCGAGGCCTGGCGGCGGCTCGCAGGCGCGGAGGAGCACGGGGCGTGAGCGGGATCGCGCTCGAGACCGCGACCGGCCACGTCGAGGTCCTCGCCTGCGGGCCGGACGGCGCCCCGCTCGCCCTCGAGGTGGAGGACGTGACGCATGCCCACACCCGCCGCCTCGTTCCGTTGCTGCGGCGAGCGCTCGAGCGCGCCCGACTCGATCCCGCCGAGTTGCGCTGGGTCGCGGCCGACCTCGGGCCCGGTTCCTTCACCGGCGTGCGCGTCGGCATGGCGACGGCCGAAGCCCTGGCGCTGGCGAGCGGCGCCGAAGTCCTCGGCGCGTCCTCGCTCTCGGCGCTGGCGCTGGCCTGCGGCGCGCGTCGGGCGCTGGTCGTGCCGCTGGTGGCGGCGGGGCGGCGTGACGTCTACGCGGGGTTCTACCGCGCGGACGGGCGCGGCACGGTGAGCCTGCTGGCGGCCCCGCTGGTCGGAACCGCGGCCCAAGTGCTCGAGGTGGTGGCCGAGGCGCTGCCGCTCACCGGCGGCCGAGCCGTGCGCTTCATCGGGCCGGGGGTGCCGCGCGAGCGCGAGGCGCTCGAGGCCGCCCACCCCGGAAGCACGAGCCCGGAGTGGCGCTCCGAGGGTCTCTCGGCCGAGGATCTCGCCCGCGCCGCGCGCTCGGGGCGCGGACCGGCGGCCGGCCTTCCGGCGCCGGGGGCGCACTCGCACCCGCTCTACGTGCGCTCGGCCCAGGCCGAGGAGCGCGTGCGGCGCCGCGCGATGGCGAACGAACCGATCGCGGTGCGCCCGCTCGGCCACGTGGACATCCCGGCGGTGGCCGCGATGGAGCGCCTGGTCTTCAGTGATCCCTGGCCCGAGTCGTTCTTCGCGGGAGAACTCGGCCTCGCCATGGTGTATGCCAGAGTCGCGGAGTGGCTCCCGCCGTCGCCCGCTCGCGGCGCGGCGGCGGTTCCGCCCCCGGCGGCACCGGGCGGTGGGGGGCCTCGGATCGCCGGCTACCTCGTGGCGTGGCTCGGGGGCGGGGCGGGCCACGTGGGGAACCTCGCGGTAGCGCCGGAGCTGAGGCGCCGCGGCGTGGCGCGCATGCTGCTGCAGGATCTGCTCGCCGCGGCCCGGGCGCAGGGCGTGGAGCGCATCACCCTCGAGGTGCGGGTGTCGAACTTCGCCGCACAGGGCCTCTATCGGGCCCATGGGTTTCGGCTGGCCGGTCTGCGGCGCGGGTATTATCGTGACTCGGGCGAGGATGCCCTGCTCATGGCATGGCAGACCCTCCCGCCGGCACCCGCCCCGGCTCCGCGATCCCATCCCTCAACGTCCGAGCGACGCCCGACCCCATGACCTGGCTCAAGCGAGAACGCACCGGCATCAAGAAGAAGAAGGAGCCGCGCTCCGACGTCCCCGAGGGGCTGTGGACCAAGTGCGAAGGCTGCGGCGAGGCGCTGTTCCAGACCGTGCTCGAGGAGAACCTCTGGACCTGCCCGCACTGCGACCATCACTTCCGGGTGCCGGCGCGCACCGCCATCGGCTACCTCGCCGATCCCGACACCTTCACCGAGCGCTTCGCCGGACTCGAGGCCCTGGACCCGCTGGAGTTCCGCGATGCCAAGCTACCCTACCCGGAGCGCCTCAAGGCCGCGCAGCAGGAGACCGGCCAGAAGGACGCCGCGCTCGCCGGCGTGGCGACGATCGGCGGCAAGCCGGTGAACCTGGTGGTGATGGACTTCTTCTTCATGGGCGGCAGCATGGGCTCGGTGGTGGGCGAGAAGGTGGCGCGGGCGATCGAGACCGCGGTGGCGGAGCGCCGCGCGCTGGTCATCGTCTCGGCCACCGGGGGCGCCCGCATGCAGGAGGGCATCCTCTCGCTCATGCAGCTCGCCAAGACCTCCGCCCTGCTGGTGCGCTTGCAGGAGGCGCGCCTGCCGTTCGTCTCGATCCTTTCCGATCCCTCGACCGCGGGCGTGCTGGCCTCGTTCGCATCGCTCGGCGACGTCGTGCTCGCCGAGCCCAAGGCGCTGGTTGGCTTCGCCGGGGCCCGAGTCATCCGGCAGACCATCGGCGAGGAGTTGCCTCCCGGGTTCCAGCGCGCGGAGTTCGTGCTCGAAAAGGGCTTCATCGACCGCATCGTTCACCGCAAGCGGATGCGCGACGAAGTGTCACACATCCTCGAATTCTTCTGGCGCTCCACCCGCGGATTCGCACCGGACGGAGGCGAGTCGCCCCACGCGTTTCGCCCCGCGCTCCCGTCCGCGGACGGCGGCCCCGGGACCTCTGCCCGATCGAGGTGAATACGAAACTGCAGGACGCGCTCGAAGCCCTGTACGGTCTCGAGCGACGCCGCGACAAGCTCGGACTCGAGGGGACCCGCCGGCTGCTCGGCGCGCTGGGTGATCCGCAGCGCCGCTTCCGCGCGGTGCACGTCGCCGGCACCAACGGCAAGGGATCGGTGTGCGCGCTGGTCGAGCGGGTGCTGCGCGCCGCCGGCCACCGGACCGGGCTGTTCACCTCGCCGCACCTGGTGGACTTCCGAGAGCGCATCCGGGTGTGCGGGCGCTGGGCCGACGAGCGGGGTCTGGCGCGGCGGCTGGAGCACATCGGCAGCCTGCCCGAGGGCCGCGACCGCACCTTCTTCGAGGTCGCGACCGCGCTGGGCTTCGACGACTTCGCGGCCCGCGGCGTCGAGTGGGCCGTGGTCGAGGTCGGCCTCGGCGGGCGACTCGACACCACCAACGTGCTCGAGCCCGCGCTCACCGTGATCACCCCGATCGCCCTCGATCACACCGAGACCCTGGGGGACACGATCGAGGCGATCGCGCGGGAGAAGGCCGGCATCCTCAAGCCGGGCGTGCCGGTGGTGAACGGCGCCGGCCCCCTGGAGGCGATCCGGACCGCCGCCGCCGAGTGCGGGGCACCGCTGATCCCGGCGCGCTTCCCCGACCGCGCGGACGCGGTGGTGGCCGGCTCCGCGCCTGGGCTGCGGGCGCCGCGCGGCCGCGCCGCGCCGGCCTGGAGCACGCGCCTCGCGGTGGACGTGCCGCCGTGGGGCGCGCTCGATCTCGAGTGCCCGCTGCTCGGTGCCCACCAGGCGCATAACCTCGACATCGCCCTCGCAGCGCTCGCGGCCCTGGCGGCGGCGGGCGTCACCATCCCGGCGGCGGCGGTGCGCGAGGGGGTGCGTGCGGTGCGCTGGCCGGGCCGGCTCGAGCCCTGCCCGTCGGAGCCGCGGCTGTGGTGGGATGGCGCCCACAACGCCGCCGGCGTCGCCCACCTCGCGCGCGCGTGGGTCGCGTCGCACGGCGCGCCGCCGGCGTCACTCGTGCTCGCGCTGTCCCAAGACAAGGATGCCGCCGCGATCGCGCGCGTCGTGGCGGAAGCGTTCGCCGGCACCCGGGTGATCGCCACCCGCAGCCGCAACCCCCGGGCGATGGAGCCGTCGGTCCTGGCGCGCGCCGCGGCCGCCTGCGGGCTCCCGGCGGTCACGGCGCCCGACGTCGCCGCCGCGCTGCGCACGGGACTCGACGGCGCGGGCCTGGTGCTGCTCGCCGGCTCGCTGTTCGCGGTGGGCGAGGCGATGCAGGCCTACGGCGGCGCTCCGGGGGAGTGCACGTGATGCGTGCGGCGGCCTGCCTTGGCCTGCTGGTGGCGCTCGTCGGGGGTGTTCCGCCCGCGCGGGGCGAGGAGCCGCCGCTCGACATCTCGGCGGACAACGTGAGCGGAAGCCACGGGCCCGAGGGCGACCTGGTGTTCCTCAACGGCAACGTGCGCATGACGCGGGGTCGCACGGTGCTCACCGCGGAGCGCGGCCGCTACCTGCGCGCCAAGGGCATGCTGTTCCTCGACGACCACGTCGAGATGGTGGACAGCACCGCCACGGTCACCTGCGACCACGTCGCCTACTCGGAGCTGGACGACATCCTCCAGCTCGACGGCAACGTCACGATCCGCGATCGCGACGGGACGCTGCGCGCGCCCTCCGCCACCTACCATCGCCGGACCGGCCGCGCCGATCTCTACGGCGGCGTGAGCGGCACGGACCGCAACCAGCGCCTGAACGCCGATCGGGCGACCTACGATCGTGACTCGCTCCTGGTGCATGCCCGCGGAAACGTGCGGGGCTACGACGAGGAGAACAAGCTCGAGCTGCTGGCGCAGCGCGTGGACTTCGACCGTCGCACGCGCGAAGCGGTGGCCACCGAGAACCCCGAGCTGCGCTCCACCGACGCCGACGGCCGGGTGACGCAGCTGCGCGCCCTGACGCTCCGGCTCAATACCGAGACCCGGGTCGCCGAGGCCACCGACTCGGTGGTCGTGGTGCGTGACTCGCTCCAGGGGCGCGCCGACTACGCGCTGTTCGACGACCGCGAGAATCGGGGCTGGCTGCTCGGCAGCCCGCGGCTGTGGGACGACCAGACCACCGTGAGCGGCGACACGCTCGAGGTCGTCACCGAGAAGCGCGTGCTCCAGAAAGTTCTCGTGCGCGGCGACGCGGTGCTCGACTACCGCGGCAACCGTCCCGAGACGCTCGGCGAGGCCACGCGCCTCAGCGGGGAGCGCGCGGAGGTGTACTTCACGCGGGAGGACATCGACAGCCTGGTGGCGCTCGGTGGCGCGCGCAACCAGTACACGTCCCCACCGCGCGCGGGGCAGACCGCGGAGAGCAACGTCGCCTCGGGGGACACGATCACGGTGTTCTTCAAGGCCCGCAAGGTGGACCGGGCGCGGGTCGAGGGCCGGGCGGTCGGCGAGTACCACCCCGCGGTGGAGATCGGCGACACCACCGCGGCGAGGCGGGAGCTGATCCAGTACGACGCCCGGCGGATCGAGTTCGAGGTGCCGAAGAGCCGCATCGTGCTGGCCGGCGCGTCCCACCTGGTGTACCGCGACCTCGAGCTGCGCGCGCGCCGCGTGGAGTACGACGTCGAGGCCCAGACCCTGGTCGCCGACGGCGACCCCCATCTCACCGATCGCGGCGACGAGGTCACCGGGCACCTCATGACCTACGATCTCGGCTCCCGCGTCGGCACGATCTACCAGGCCGAGACCGCCTACGAGCGGGGGCTCTACCACGGCGACCGCATCCGCAAGGTGGGGGAAAACGAGCTCGACGTGATGAGCGGCCAATACACGACGTGCAGCCTGACCGGGCCCCACTATCACTTCGCGGCGCGTTGGATGAAGATCTACATCAAGGACAAGCTGGTGGCGAAGCCGGTGGTGTTCTACATCAGGAACGTGCCGCTGCTCGCGCTGCCGTTCTGGGTGTTCCCGATCAAGCCCGGGCGTCATTCCGGCTTCCTCTTCCCGCAATTCGAGTTCGGGTTCAGCAACCAGGCCGGGCAATTCCTGCGCAACGCGGGCTATTACTGGGCGCCGAACGACTACATGGATCTCACCGTCGCGGGCGACTACTACCAGGCGGAGCCGTCCTGGGTGCTGCGCGGGGACGGCGTCTACAAGCTGCTCTACGTGCTCGAGGGGAACCTGCGCGGCAGCTTCGCCCGCAACGAGGCGCGCAAGAGCGAGGACTGGGACTTCACGGCCGACCACTCGCAGCAGATCTCGCCGCGCTCGCGCCTGGTGGCGCGCGCCTCGTTCGTCTCGAGCCGGAGCTACAACTCGAGCGGCCTCTTTGGTCGCTCGCTGTCCCAGCGGCTCAACCGCTTTCTCACGTCGAGCGTCGCGTTCTCGCACTCGGCCGACTGGGCGAGCTTCAACGCCGTCGTCGACCGGCGGCAGGACCTCGACGCCGACGCCTCGATCGGGGACCCGGACGGCGAGGGGCCCCTGCAGGGCCCGCGGCCGGGGACGGTCGCCTCGCTCGCCAACCTGACCGAAACGCGCCCCAGCCTCTCCATCGCGTTTCCGACCCGCACCATCGGCTCCCTCGGCCTGCTCGAGGGCGGTCCGTTCGAGAAGCCGCTGCGCAGCCTGTACTTCAGCCTGAGCACGCGATTCGAGACCTTTCGCCAGCGCCAGGCCTACGTCGCCAGCTATCGTGACTTCCTGCGCGACGGCACGCCGGACTCGACGACGATTCTCGGCCAGCAGCTCACCCAGCGCCGGGCGGCGCGCGCCGACGTGGCGCTCTCGGACGCCCGCCGCGCCTTCGGCTGGCTCAACCTGGCCCCACGTCTCAGCGCGAGCGCCGTGGTGTTCGATTTCGACGAGCTCGGGCACCAGGTGGTGCCGACCGGCACCTGGTCGTCCTCGGTCACCAGCAGCGCCACGTTCTACGGCAATTTCCGGCCGCGGCTCGGAAGCATCGTCGGCCTGCGCCACGTCCTGTTTCCGAGCGTGAGCTTCAACTACAGTCCGGACTTTCCCAACCTCACGTACGTGGATGCGCAGGGCATCCGCCGCAGCCGCTTCAACAGCTTCGGCGGCTTCGGCGTCTCGGGCTTCAAGAACGCCTCCATGACCATGTCGCTCGACCAGCGACTCCAGGTGAAGCTCAAGCGCGGGGACCAAGTCCAGCGGCTCGACAACCTGCTGTCGTGGGGGACGTCGGCGACCTACAACTTCCTCTATCGGGAGCGCGGGCTCGCCCACCCGCTGTCGCAGATCTCGTCCAACATCTTCGTGCAGCCGCCGCGTTACCTGAACGCCAGCGTCGGCTGGGTGACCGACATCTACTCGCCGCGTCCATTGCGGTCGCTCTCCTTCAGCAGCGGGCTCAACCTGGCCAGTGGCGGTGCGGCGATCGCGGCACCGGCCCTGCCGGTCGAGGCGAGCCGGCCGGCGTCCGAGGAATCGCCCGAGTTCCGCGACGCCTGGTCCCTCGGGCTCGCCTATTCCTACGCCGGCGGCTACGCCGGCCCGACGTGGTCCAGCCGACAGACCGGGAACGCGGTGCTCCACTACCAGCTGAGCCCGGGCTGGGCGCTCGACTACTCGGCTTCCCTCGATCTCACGCTGCGCCGCGTGCAGACGCAGCGGTTCTCGCTGATCCGCGAGCTCCACTGCTGGGAGGCGGCCTTCACCCGCACCTTCACCGTCGGCGGCGAGGCCGAGTACTACTTCCGCCTCGGCATCAAGGACCTCAAGGAGGTGTTCGTCGAGCGCGGGACGCGTGTCGGCAGCATCGGCGGGATCCAGTAGCCGCGCCGCGAGCGGCCGCGGCGGGTTCAGTCCGCGCGCGCGGCGAGCCGGCGCCAGCTGATGCGGCCGTCACGCAGCACGTCGAAGGCGAGCAGGCAGCTCCCCCCGGTGTGGCCGTCCTCGAAGCGGGCGTAGACCCACTCGGGAGAGAGCAGCGCGATGCCGCCGGGATCGAAGCGCATGCGTCCGCCGAGCGTGCCCTCGAAGGGGATCAGCTCCGGGTGGCGCATCAGATCCTCACGCAGCCGTTGCGGGGGGTCGGGCAGCCCGGCGAGCTGCAGCTGGGCGATCTCGCCGCTCGTCAGCAGCATGAACTGGGCGGAGCGGGCGCGCTGGGCCTCGCCGCGCCAGTAGAGCGCCGAGGCCTGGGCCAGACGGGCCGTGAGCGCGAAGCGCACCGAGTCGGCGAGCGCGAGCGCCGCGGGCGGCGGCTCGAGCGCGAGGGCGCGGCCGAGCGAGTCGTTCAGGGTCCGGGCCCAGGTGGCCATCGCGCGCGCGTCGCGGTCCACGATGCGGGCGGCCTGGTCCACGGCCTGCGCCCGGCGCTCCGCGTCCTCCACCCGGGTGAGCAGCACGACGATGCCGGTGAGGGCGATGAGCAGTGCGAGCGCGAGCGCGATCTTGACGCGCATCAGTCCCTCCCTGGGCCCCTGGAGCCAGGTTCTGTCTGAGAATGCCCGATGGCTTCGTTGCGCGGTCGGCTCCTCGCTCCAACGCGGCCCGGGGGCCACGATTGTCGTCGCGCGACCGCGACGCCTTACCCTCGGGCATTCTCAGACAGAACCTACGCGAGCCCCCACTGCTCGAGATCATCCTCGTCGAGACCGAGCAGGTGCCCGACCTCGTGTTGCACCGTGATGCGCACCTCGCGCGCCAGCTCCTCGCGATCGGTGCAGACGCGCAGCAGGTTGCGCCGGAAGAGGTGGATGGTGCCCGGCGCGCCCGGCACATCCGTCTGACCGCGGCTCATGAGATCCCTGCCGACGAACAGGCCGAGCAGGTCGGGGGAGAGCGGGGGCCGTTCGGCGGTGAGCACCTCGAGCCGCGGCAGCGGCTCGATCAGCACCGGCACCTCCGCGAGTTGCTCGCGCACCTTCTCCGGCAGCTCGATGAGGCTCTTCTCGACCAGCGCGTCGAACTCCTCGTCGCTCAGCTCGAGTGGCTCGGGGAAGGACTCGGGGTCGATCTCGCTCGCGGCCTCCGCGTGCTCGGCGGCGAGGTCGGCGTTGCCGAGGTGCGCGTAGATCCGCGCCAAGAGGTCGTGGGTGTCGGGCTGGTCCGGGCGCACCGCCATGGCGCGCTCGGCGTCGTCGCGGGCGCTCTCGAGCGCGGCGAGCTGGTAGTGCGCCGCCGCGCGCAGGTGGAAGAAGAGCGCGGGATCGGCCGAGCGTTCCGCGCCGTGGAGCGTCTCGAGCGCGCGCCCGGGCTCGTCCTCCTCGAGACAGACCGCGGCCTCCACGATGCGCAGGTCCGGGTGCCCGTGGCGCCGGCTCTGGAGCTGATCGATCTCGAGCCGCGCCCGGTCCACCTCGCCCTCATCGAGCAGGTCCCAGATCTGGTTGACCCGCTCCCATTCCGTTTCGCTCAGCGTCTCGTAGCCCATGCGACCCGCGCCCTCCCGCCGGCGGAGACTAACCCGCTCCCCCGCGCGGCGCCAGTCTCGGCTGGCGGTTCGTGAATCGTCCGGGCTAAAGTGCCGCGACCGGCGGCTCACGGTCGCTGTCCCCGGAGGGCGAGCACGATGACCCAGACCCAGACGCTCAAGCGTCTCCAGCGCGCCCATTGGCGCGGGCTTCAGAAACTGCTCCGACGATCGTACCAGGAGGGATTCGAGGCGGGGCTCGCGCGCGCGCACGGCCAGGCGCGGCGGGGCCGGACGATCCGCGCCGATGCCACCGTCGAGGGACTGCTCCGGCGCATCGAGCGCCATTTCGGCCTCGACCGGTACGGATTCGAGGTGCGGGTGGTGCACGCGGGATCCAAGAAGCGGGTTCCGTCCGGCGACCTGCTCGGGAAGTACCGGATCGCCGAGTGAGCGCCTCGGCCGCCGCAGCCCCGCGGGGGGGCGGTGCGGGATGCCCGCGGGTCGGGTGCTGCCGCGCCGCCGGTTTGCAACGCCCTGACGGGTGCCGAGGCTGGTCTTGACGCGCCTTCGCGCGCGCCCGTAGACTCACGCTCGGCACTGTACTCACGCGCCGAGTAGCTCCCTACCCGATCCGCCGTACCGGAGAAGCCCGTACATGAAGCTCCACGCGTCCCGTTTTCTCGCCGCCGCGTTGCTCGCGCTGGTGGGCTGGCTGCTGCTGTCCGGAGCCGCCGGTCCCTCGAAGCGCCCGCCGCTCAAGCCCGACAAGCTGGTCATCCTCTCCACGACGGACGTGAAGGGCAAGACCAGCCCCTGCGGCTGACACACGCCCAAGGGGGGCCTGGCCCGGCGGGCCAGCTTCGTGGATAGTCTCAAGGCGGACTACGGCCAGGTGCTGGTCGTGGACGACGGCGGTTTCTTCCCCGACGACGCGGTACACCGCGACGCCGCGTGGTTCCTCATGGACGCGATGAAGGTGATCGGCACCGATGCCGTGGGCATCGGCGACCGCGACCTGCGCTACGGCCTCGCATTTCTCCAGGTCAACGCCAAGCGCACCGGGCTGCCGCTCCTGAGCGCGAACCTGTTCATGAAGGGGTCGCACAAGCTCGCGCTCCAGCCCTCCGTGATCAAGCAGGTGGGCACGGTGAAGACCGGCATCTTCGGCCTGATCAGCGACAAGGGCGACCTGTTCGATGCCAAGGACTCGGTGACGGTCGAGGATCCGGTGGTGGCGGCGAAGCGCACGGTCGCCGAGCTGCGCAAGAAGGGCGCGACGGTCGTGGTGCTGCTCTCCCAGCTCGGCAAGATCGAGTCGGAGGATCTCGTGACCACGGTCGAGGGCATCGATGTCGTGATCGTCGGCCGCAACGTGCCGCTGGTCCAGAAGGGCCGCATGGTCAAGAACACCGTCGCGGTCTACGGCGCGGAACAGGGCCAGTACATCGGCCGGACCATCGTCTCTCTCGATGCGAAACAGCACATGGCCACGGCGGAGAACGAGGTGTTCATGCTGGGACCCGAGATCCCGGACAACCCCGACATGGCCAAGCTGGTGAAGTCCTTCGAGGACGCCTTCAACGAGAAGTTGCGCAAGGATGAGAAGGAGCGCGCGGCCGCGGCCCAGGCGCGGGCGAGCGGGGAGAACAGCCCCGATCGCTACCTCGGCTCCGAGGTGTGCGCGCGCTGCCACGCGGCCGAGGCGGAGCAGTGGAAGACCACCGCGCACTCCATGGCGTGGGCGACGCTGGTGGAGGTCAAGAAGGACGCCGCGCCGGAGTGCGTCCCGTGCCACGTCGTGGGCTACCAGAAGCCGGGCGGATTCGTGAACGCCTCGAGCACGCCGACCATGAGCAACGTCCAGTGCGAAAACTGCCACGGGCTGGGGACCGGCCACGACGCTCTGGGCGGCAGCATGCCGCCGGTCACCGAGCAAACGTGCAGGGGCTGCCACACCGCCGACCGCGACCCCGACTTCGACTTGGCCACCAAGCTTCCCAAGATCATCCACAGCAACATGTCGGGTGAGACGCTCAGGGCCCGCAACCCGCGCGGCTCGCCGATGCTGCAGGGGCACGGCTCCAACTAGCGCCCACCGCGCGCATCGTCTTCGATCGACCGCCCAAGGAGCCCGTCGCCGTGAGCCGTGTCCTCGAGGGTGTGCGCTACCAGGAGTCGGTGCTCGACACCGTGGGACGCACCCCGCTCGTGCGCCTGGGCAAGGTCGCCCGCGACTGTCCGGCCCCGGTACTCGCCAAGCTCGAGTTCTTCAACCCCGGGGGCAGCGTCAAGGACCGTATCGGCCTCGCGATGGTCGAGGCCGCCGAGCGCGAGGGCCTGCTCAAACCCGGGGGCACGATCGTCGAATGCACCTCGGGCAACACCGGCGTCGGTCTGGCGATGGTGGCGGCGGTGCGCGGCTACCGCGCCGTGTTCTGCATGCCGGACAAGGTCTCGAGCGAGAAGGTGAACCTGCTCAAGGCATACGGCGCCGAGGTGCTGCTGAGCCCCACCGCGGTGCCGCCGGACGCGCCCGACTCGTACTACTCGGTGGCCAAGCGCGTCACCCAGGAGCGGCCGGGAGCGTTCCTCACCAACCAGTATCACAATCCGACCAACCCGCTGGCCCACTACCAGAGCACCGGGCCCGAGATCTGGGAGCAGACCGCGGGCAAGCTGACGCACTTCGTCGCCGGGCTGGGAACCGGCGGGACGATCAGCGGGGTCGCGCGCTGCCTGAAGGAGCGCAATCCCAAGGTGCGCATCGTCGGCGCCGACCCGGTGGGCTCGATCCTCAAGGCCTACCACGAAACCGGCAAGATCACCGAGGCGCACACCTACAAGATCGAAGGCGTGGGGGAGGATTTCATCCCCGGCGCGACCGACTTCTCGGTCATCGACCAGGTCATCTCCTGCACCGACCGCGCCGGGCTCAACCTCACGCGGCGCCTCGCGCGCGAGGAGGCCATCTTCGTCGGCGGATCGTCCGGGATGGCGGTGTGGGTGGCGCTCGAAGTGGCGCGGGCGCTCACCCCCGAGGACCTCGTCGTCGTGCTGCTCCCGGACACCGGCGAGCGCTACCTCTCCAAGGTACACAACGACGAGTGGATGCGGGACAATCACCTGTTCGACCCGGCCGTGTCGCGGGCGCGGGACATCGTCAGCGGCAAGCGCCGGCCGATTCCGCGCCTGCTCTCGGTCAAGGTGGGCGACACGCTGCGCCAGGCGCTGGCGCTGGTCGAGCAACACGACGTCACTCAGATCCCGGTGTTCCGCGGAGCGGAATCGGTGGGCACGCTCTACGACAGCGACCTCCTCAAGAGCGCGCTCGCCGATCCGGCGGGGCTGGACCGGCCGGTCGAGACGCTGATGGCCGAGCCGCTGCCGTGCGTGCAGGGCGACGAGCCGGTCGAGCAGGTCGCGCGGTTGCTGGCGGCACGCAATTCCGCGGTGCTGATCTCCGACAACGGCGGCGTGTCGGGAATCCTCACGCGCTTCGACATGCTCCAGTTCATCGCCGGAGCGGAGTGATGGGCGGCGAATCCTCGCTCGGTCCCGACGCCGGCTTCAGCACCCGCGCGATCCACTCCGGCCAGGAGCCGGATGGCGTCACCGGTGCGGTGACGGTGCCGATCTACCAGACCTCGACCTACGCCCAGGAGGCGCTCGGGCGCCACAAGGGCTTCGAGTACGCCCGCACCCACAACGCGACGCGCTTCGCGCTCGAGCGCAACCTCGCCGCGCTCGAGGGCGGCGCCCACGGCCTCTGCTTCGCCTCCGGTCTCGCCGCCACCAACACGCTGATGCAGGCGCTGGCCGCCGGCGACCACGTCGTGGCAGGCGACAATCTCTACGGCGGAACCTACCGCCTGTTCGAGCAGGTCTTCCGGCGGCTCGGGCTCGCATTCAGCTTCGTTCCCGCCGCCGATCCGGCCGAGATCGAGCGGGCGTTCCGTCCCGAGACGCGCATGCTGTTCCTCGAAACCCCCACCAATCCGATGATGCAGCTCACTGACATCGCCGCGGTGAGCGCCCGGGCGCGCGCCCGGGGCATCACGGTGGTGGTGGACAACACGTTCATGTCGCCGTTCTTCCAGCGGCCGCTCGCGCTCGGGGCCGACGTCGTGCTGCACTCGGTGACCAAATACCTCAACGGCCACAGCGACATGGTGGGGGGCGCGCTGGTGACCTCGGACGACGGCCTCGCCGAGCGCCTGCGGTTCCTGCAGAACGCGGCCGGCGCGGTCCCCGGCCCGATGGACTGCTGGCTGGCGCTGCGCGGCACCAAGACGCTCGCGCTGCGCATGCAGCGGCACGAGGAGAACGCCCGCGCCCTGGCCCCCTTCCTCGAGCGCCACGCGCGCGTGAGCCGCGTCTTTTACCCGGGTCTCGAGAGCCACCCGCAGCACGCCCTGGCGAAGCGCCAGGCGTCGGGGTTCGGGGGGATGATCTCGTTCATCCCCGGCGACGGCTCGCTCGAGGCCGGCCGCAAGGTGTTCGACCGCTTCCGATTGTTCACGCGTGCCGAGAGCCTCGGGGGTGTCGAGAGCCTGGTGTGCCACCCCGCCTCCATGACCCACGCGGCGGTCCCGCGCGAGGCGCGGCTTGCGATCGGCTTCGCCGACGGGCTGCTGCGACTCTCGGTCGGGATCGAGGATCGGGCCGATCTCGAAGCCGATCTCGATCGAGCACTCCAACTCGTTTGAAAGTAAGGTGTTGCGGACGGACCATCCGCCGATCGGGCACCCTCGATTGACATCCCGCGAGGTCGTCCCTAAGGTTTCGCCCGCTTCGGCTCTTGGAGTCGGCCGCCGCTTCCGGTGAATCCGCACTGCTTCTGCGAAAGAGCGACGTCGCTGCAAGCTCCAGGGACGTGCCCTGCTCCGGCACCGATGGGGAGCCGTATTTTCGCGATTCAAACCAGATCGACTGACGAGGCCGCGGTCCGGGTTCGCCCGCTGCGGCAGCTTCGAGGGGAGGTGACATGAGACTGATGCGTAAGCTTCTTGCGATCGCGATGCTCGCCGCGCTGGCGACCACCGTTGCGTTCGCCGTGATCGGATGCGGCCAGCAGACCCCCGCGACGGAGACGACGACGACGACGACGACGACGACGACCGAGACCTCCAGCGGCGAGATGATGGGTGACACCGCAATGGCCGACACCACCATGGGCCACTGATCGCCCGGTGAAAGTCGATTGAGATGGCACGCGGGAGGGGGCCCTGTGGGGACCCCTCCCGGCGGCATTTCCGGACGTTTCGGGCCCGGCCGGCGCCGGTGGATGCCCTCGAGAACCGCAACCTCGACGGTTTCCATTGCGTAGAGCGGGACAGGTCCAAGGAGGATTCGAGGCGTGCGACGAGTGATCGCGGTCATCCTGGCCGGACTGTTCCTGGCTCCGGCCGCTCCGGCCCGCTCCGCCGAGCGGCGCGAGCAGAGCACGCGCGTCGTGGACGCGGCGGGGCTCAAAGGGCTGCGGGTCGACAATCCAGGCGGGCGCATCGCGATCGGCCCTAGCGCCGACGGCCGCATCCACCTCACGGCGCTCAAGATCGTGCGCGGCTCGGGAGCGCGCGCCGAGCGATTCGCCCGCGAGACCGAGGTCCGGACCTCGACCGAGCGCGGCACCTACACGGTGCAGGTGCGCTATCCGCGGCGCCAGGCCATCCGTGTCGGACTCGGGGAGATCCTCTCCGGGGTCGATCCGCCGCGCGTCGAAGTGCGGCTCGGGCTCGAGATCCCGCCCCTGATGCCGGTGCGGCTCGAATCCGCGAGTGGGGACCTCGCCGTCGAGAAGGTGCGCGGCCCCCAGGATCTGGAAACCGTGAGCGGCGACATCGAGCTGCGGAGCCTCGGCGGTCCGGTCCGGGTGTCGTGCGTGAGCGGGGACGTCGAGGCCGAAGACATCGAGAGGCTGCGGATCGACACCGTCAGCGGCGACGTGCGCGTCCGACGCGCGCGGGGACCGGTCTGGATCCGCGGTACGAGCGGAGACGTCGACGCGGGCGGATGCGCCGACTCGCTGTGGATCGAGAGCCAGAGTGGCGACATCGAGGCCGACGCCGCCCCGCGCGGGGTCGAGGCCAGGAGCACCAGCGGCTCGATCCGCATTCAAGGCGCGGCGGGACGCGTGGCGCTCTCCTCCTCGGCCGGTGACGTGGTCGTGGATCTCGTCAAGCCCCTGCGGTCCGCGTCGGTGTCGACGACCTCCGGAGACATCGGGCTCCGGCTGGCGCCGGATCTCGCCTGCGCGTTGGAGCTGCGCACGCGCAGCGGTTCGCTTGCGATCGACGTGCCGCTCAAGCCGGGCCAGGTGACGCGGAACGCGGTCACCGGGACCGTGCGCGGCGGCCGAACCCCGGTGACACTCGAAAGCACGTCGGGCGACATACACGTCGGCGGAGGTCCATGATCATGCGACGGCTCACCCCCCTGCTCACGGCTCTGGTCCTTCTCGGGGCACTGGTCCCAGGAGCGATGCTGGTCGCGCATCCCCATCGACTCGCCGCCATCGCTCACGGCGCGGCCCGTGCATTGGCCGAGGCGACCAGCTGCATCGTGCCCGTGGCCGGCGCGCAGGAGGTGCTCGAATTCAAGCCGGTGCCGCCCGAAAGCGCCTCGCGGAACGAGCGGCGCCGCCGCGCCCGTGCCACGGCCGCGCCCGCCCCGGTCCCGCCGGTGCCGTCCGTTCCGGCGATTCCCGCCGTGCCGTCCACGCCGCCGACGCGCTCGGGTGACCTGATGCGCGTGGGGGCCGACATCGAGGTGGGAGAGGACCAGATCGTGACCGGCGACGTGCTCGCGATGGGGGGCGACGTCACGGTGCTCGGGCGCGTCGAGGGCAACGTCGTGGCGATGGGCGGCGACGTCTACCTCGAGTCCACCGCGCGCGTGAAGGGCGACGTGGTGTGCGTGGGCGGTGAGCTTCACGAGGAGCCGGGCGCCCAGGTGAGCGGGCAGCGGGTCACCGCGATGGGTCCCTTCCGGGGGGGTGGCCGGGGCGGGGGGTTCCGCGCCCCGCTGCACTCCTTCTTCTTCCGCGGCGCCGCGGCGGTCAGCGCGCTCATATGGCTGCTGGTGCTGATGGCGATCGCCTGGGGGCTCACCCGGCTCGCGCCCGGCAGCAGCCGCGCCGCGCTCGAGTCGTTCAAGAGCCGAACGGCGCTCTCGCTCGGGCTCGGATTCCTGGTGATGATCCTGGTGGCGCCCTCGGTCGTCGCCCTCGCGCTGGTGGTCGCACTGCTGTGCATCACGATCATCGGGATTCCGCTCGCCATCGCGGCGCTGCTTGGCTACTCTCTCTTCCTCGCGCTGCTTGCGGTGTGGGGTTACGTCGTGGGCGCCGCGGCACTGGGCGAGTGGGTCGTCACCCGGCGTCGCGGCGTCGCACCGGCGATCGGCGAGGCGGCGGTGTGGGGCGTGGCGATTCTCGGAGGCGCGCGGCTGATCGGCAAGCTCCTGCGATGGACGGACCTACCTTTCTTCGGAGGACTCGGCGGCGCGCTCGCGGCGCTGGCCATGATTTGCGGCTTGTTCCTGGCGGTGATGGGCGCGGGGGCGTGGCTGCACGCGGAGTTCACCACCGGCACCCTGGGCCGCTGGTGGCGCGGTCCCCGCTTCGGACGGGTCTCGCCGGCCGCGGCGCCGCCCGCCCCGACGCCCGCGGTGCCCGGGCCCCAGGCTGCGCCGCCGGCGCCCCCGGCTCCCACGACCTGAGCGCGGCGCGCGGTACTGCCGCGCCCCGCCGCGCTCCCCCGCGCCGCGGCGCGCCGCGGCGGCGGGCGGAGGAGCGCCGGTGAGCCCGGAGTCCCTCTGGGTGCTGTGCGTGCTGCTGTTCCTCGACGGCGCGACCTTCGCCTTCGCCACCACCCCCCTGCTGCTCCAGTACGGCAAGTACCACGCGCCGTGGGAGGTGGCCCTCGCGGGCGGGCTCGCGAGCGCGCTGGGCAGCGCCGTGCAGTTGCTCGCGCTGCGCTGGCTGCTGGCCTCGAGCCACCCGTACATGCGCCGCTTCGCCCCCTCGCGCGAGAAGCTCGAGGCAGCGCTCCGCCGCTACCCCTCGGCCTCGTTCGTGGCGCTGATGGTGGCGCGCGCCACGCCGCTGCCCGATGCCCCGCTCAAACTGGTGGCGGCGGTGATCGGTTACCCGGTCGCGCGCTACGGCCTCGCCATCCTCCTCGGGGCGCTGCCCTACTACTTCGCGCTCGCCTACGTCGGGAGCCGGATCCACGTGCCGGGCTGGGTGCTGGCCGCCGCCGTGGTCGCGATCCTCGCGGGCGCCGGCGTGGATTGGCTGCGCCGCCGGCGAAGGCCGCGGGCGTGACGCAGGTCCGCCGGGCGCGACGGCGCCGCCGGGCGGCGCGCGCGCGCGAGGCGGCGCCCGCCCGCGCTCGTGCTCCCGCGCGCGGGAGCGCCGCCGTCCGCCCGCCGCGCCCGCCCGCGGCCTCGAGGCGCGCCCGCGCCCGGCGGCCGGTGCGATCCGCCGCGTCGCCCGCGTGGTCCTCGTCGTTCCCCGCCGTGCCCCCGCTGCCGATGCGGGACGCGCCCCCAAGCCGCGTCGGGGTGGACACCGGCGGCACCTTCACCGACTTCGTCGCGCTGCGCGGCCGCACGCTGGTCGCCTTCAAGCTCCCCTCGACGCCCGAGGCCCCCGAGCGCGCGGTGCTCGAGGGACTGCTCCGCCTCGGGGTGGGCGCGGCGACGCAGGTACGCCACGGCTCGACCGTGGCAACCAACACGCTGCTCGAGCGCCGCGGCGCGCGCGTGGCGCTCGCCACCACCGCGGGTTTCGAGGACCTGCTCGAGATCGGCCGCCAGGATCGGCCGGATCTCTACGCGCTGGCCCCACGGCGGACGCCGCCGCTCGTGCCGGCGGCGCGGCGCTTCGGGGTGGCGGAGCGCGCGGGCCCGCGCGGCGAGACGCTGCGCGCACTCACCGCCGCCGAGGCGCGGCGCGTGGCGGCGCGGATCGCGGCGAGCCGCGCCGAGTCGGTGGCGGTCGGCCTGCTGCACGCGTACGCCGCCCCCGCGCACGAGCGCCGGCTGGCGCGCTCCCTGCGCGCGCCCGGCCGACCGCTGTCGCTATCGTCGGCGCTCTGCCCCGAGATCCGCGAGTACGAGCGCATCGCCACCACCGTCACCAACGCCTACCTCGCGCCGCGCGTCGCGGCCTACCTGCGCGGCCTCGCGCGCGGCACGCGCGCGCGGCTCGAGATCGTGCTCTCGCACGGCGGCACCGCCCCGCCCGCGGCGGCGGCGCGCGAGCCGGTGCGCCAGTTGCTCTCGGGACCCGCCGCGGGCCTCGCCGCGGCGTGCGCCGTGGCGCGGCGCTGCGGCTTCCGGCGGGCGCTCACGCTCGACGTCGGCGGCACCTCGACCGACTGCGCCTACGCCGACGGCGAGCCGCCGCGGCGCCGGGCGCGCGAGATCGCGGGCTTCCCGGTGCAGCTCCCGGTGCTCGACGTGCACACGGTGGGGGCCGGCGGCGGGTCCATCGCGCGCGTGGACGCGGGCGGGCTGCTGCACGTCGGGCCCCAGAGCGCGGGAGCGGTCCCCGGCCCCGCCTGCTACGGGCGCGGCGGCCCACCCACCGTGAGCGACGCGCTGATGGTGCTGGGACGGATCCCGGGCGCGAGCCTGGCGGGCGGCACGCTGGCGCTCGACCGCGCCGCCGCGACCCGCGCCATGGCGGGCCTCGGCGCCGCCCTCGGCGGGCGCGATGCGCGCGCCGCCGCCGCGGGCGTGGTGGCGCTCGCCGACGCCCGCATGGAGGCCGCGCTGCGCCGGGTCTCGGTCGAGCGCGGCCACGATCCGCGCGACGCGGCACTGGTGGCCTTCGGCGGCGCCGGCGGGCTGCACGTCTGCGCGCTGGCCGAATCCCTCGGCGTGCCGGTGGTGCTGTTCCCGCGCCACGCCGGCGTGCTGTCGGCGCTCGGGGCCCTGGCGGGACCCCCGCGCCGCGAGGCGAGCCGATCGGTGCTGCTGGACGCGCGGCAGGAGGAGGCGATCGAGCGCGCGTGGGCGGCGCTCGAGCGCCGCGTGCGCGCCGGGTTCCCGGCGGGCGAGCGGCGCGGTCTGGTGATCGAGCGCTGGGCCGAGGTGCGCTACCGGGGCCAGTCGCACGAGCTGTCGCTTCGCGGCGGCCCGCGACTCGCCGCGCGCTTCCACCGCGAGCACGCCCGGCTCTACGGTTTCGCCGACCGCGCGGCCCCGGTCGAGGTCGTGACCCTCGAGGCGCGCGCCACGGCGGCCGCCGAGCCCTGGCCCGCCGCACCCGGGCGGCGCGCGCGGCGCGGGCCGCCCGGATCCACTCGCGTGTGGCACCAGGGCCGCGCGCTCCGGGCGGCGGTGTGGGAAGTCTCGGCGCTCGGTCCGGGCTTTTCCGCCGCGGGCCCGGCGCTGGTGCTCGAGGAGGGCGCCACGCTCTGGATCGCCCCGGGCTGGCGCGCGCGCCACCAGCCGGCCGGCGCCCTGGTGCTGCGGCGCGGAGCGAAGCGATGAGGCGCCCGGCGCTCGATGGGGTCGGTCTCGCCCTCTACCAGGGCCTGTTCGCCGCGTGCGCGGAGGAGATGGGAGCGACCCTGATGCGCACCGCCCACTCGCCCAACATCAAGGAGCGGCTCGACTATTCCTGCGCGGTGTTCGACGCCCGCGGCCGCCTGGTGGCGCAGGCGGCGCACATCCCGGTCCACCTCGGCAGCCTGCCGCGCGCCGTCGAGGCGGCGCTGGCGCGCGGCCCGTTCGCGCCCGGGGACGCCGTGATGCTCAACGATCCCTTCGCCGGCGGCACCCACCTGCCGGACGTGACGCTGGTGAGCCCGGTGTTCCTCGGCCGCCCGCGGCCCGACTTCTTCGTCGCGAGCCGCGCCCATCACGCCGACGTCGGGGGTGCCGCGCCGGGCTCGATGCCGCTGGCGCGCGAGATCTACGAGGAGGGCGTGCGCCTCCCGCCGGTCTTCATCCAGCGCGGGGGGAAACCGGTGCGCGACGTGCTGGAGCTGCTGCTCGCCAACGTGCGCACGCCCGACGAGCGCCGCGCCGATCTCGCCGCCCAGCTCGGTGCGCAGACCACCGGGGCGCGGCGCCTCGCCGAGCTCGCGCGGCGCGGCGGACGCGACGCGCTGGTGCGCGTCGCGGGCGATCTCATGCGCCACGCCGAGCGCTGCGTGCGCGCCGCGCTCCGCGAGCTGCCGCGCGGGAGCCACCGCTTCGCCGACGCGCTCGACGACGACGGGCTCGGGCACGGGCCGATCGCCATCGCCGCCCGGGTCTCGCTCGACGGGGATCGGCTGCGGGTGGACTTCACCGGCTCGGCCCCGCAGGCGGCGGGGCCGGTGAACGCGGTCGAACCGGTGACGCGTGCGGCGACCCTCTATGCGGTGCGCTGCGTCCTGGGCGGCGACATCCCCGTCAACCACGGCGCGTTCCTCCCGATCGCGATCGTGGCGCCTTGGGGCACGGTAGTGAACGCTCGCCCGCCCGCCGCGGTCTCCGCCGGCAACGTCGAGACCTCGCAGCGGATCGTGGACGTGGTGCTCGGCGCGCTGGCCCGCGCCCTCCCCGGGCGGGTGCCGGCGGCGAGCAGCGGGACCATGAACAACCTGCTGGTGGGAGGCGAGGACCCGCGGTCCGGCCGCGCGTTCGCCTACTACGAGACCCTGGGCGGCGGGCATGGCGCCGGTCCCGGCTGGCACGGCGAGAGCGCGATGCAGGCGCACATGACCAACACGCGCAACACCCCGGTGGAATCGCTCGAGCACGCCTACCCGCTGCGGGTGCGCAGCACGCGCATCCGGCGCGGCAGCGGCGGGCGCGGGCGCTTCCGCGGCGGCGACGGGATCGAGCGCGCGATCGAGCTGCTGGCGCCGGCGCGCGTCACCGTGATCTCCGAGCGGCGCGGCCGCGGGCCCTATGGGCTCGCCGGCGGCGCGCCGGGCGCGCCCGGCGTCAACCGCGTGCGCGCACCCGGCGCGCGCGGGCGTGCGCGGAGGCTGCCCGGCAAATTCCAGATTGACCTCGGCGCGGGTGCGGTGCTAACCGTCGCGAGCCCCGGCGGGGGCGGCCATGGCAGGGCGCGCGCCGCGCCCGGCCGCGCCGCCGGACGGGGGCGCCGCTGAGCCCACGCCCGCGTCCGCCGGGGATCCCGCGGGATCGTCGCTGGACTTCAACGAGGAGGTGCGCATGCGTTCCGTGCTCCGCACGCTGGCCGTGCTGCTGCTGGTCACCCCGCTCGCCGCGCTGATCTGGCCGCGCCGCGCGGAGACCGTCCCGCTCTACGCCGCGCGCACCGGGCTCATGTGCCAGACCTGCCACTTCGACCCCAACGGGGGCGGCCCGCGCAACGAGTTCGGCTTCGCCTTCGCCCGCAATCGGCACGCGATCACCCCCGAGCCCGACGGGCCGTGGGCCGACCTCGACCTCACCAACCGGGTAGGCGAGGCCATGCCGGTCTACTTCGGCGTGAACCAGCGCTTCATGCTGATCGCCAACACCACGGTCCAGAGCGACTCGCTCGACCGGGTCGGCTTCTACAGCATGGAGAACGCGCTCCACATCACGTTCCAGCCCCATCCGCGGCTGACGCTGGTCTATAGCCGTGGCGGCTTCGAGGCCAACGCGAGCGTGGGCGAGGCCTTCGGCATGATCTCGGGCTTCCCGCTGGACGGCTATCTCAAGGCCGGGCGCATCCGCAACCCGTTCGGCCTGCGGATGGACGATCACACGGTGGCGACGCGCAATTCCTACCTCGATTTCTCCTCCGACCCGTTCTCGCCCCGCCGCTTCCTGCCGTACGACCCGCGCGCGGCGGACGAAGGCTTCGAATACGGCATGTCCTCCGCCAACTGGCTCGGCCGGGTGGCGTTCACGAACGGCGGATCCAACGGGCTGCTCGGGCCCAACACGTTCGCCGAAGGCAAGACCATCAAGCTCGGCTACAACGCGCCCTGGTACCAGGGCGGGGCGTCGTTCTACGACGATTATCAGAAGAACCCGCTCCCCTTCGGCGACCCGATCCGGCGCGCCACGCGCTGGGGCTACTACGGGCTGACCCATTACGGCCCGGTGGCGATGCTGGGCGAGATCGTGGCCGGCACCGATGACCGCGAGTCGGGGGCGAAGACCAATCTGCTGGCGCTGTTCGTCGAGGCCGACTATTCGCCGGCGCGCCCCTGGAACTTCCGCGCCCGCTTCGACCACCTCGAGATGGACCGCAGCTCCGACCCGGTGGTGCGCGATCTCGCGACCAGCAACCGCTACTCGCTGGAGGGCGAGGTGGTGCCGGTGCCGTTCGCCGAGCTGCGCTGGACCCTGCGCCACATCGAGTACCAGAGCCCCCAGGACTCCCCGGCGTTCTCCGCGCTGGGACGGACCTTCGACAAGGAAAACCAGGCCTACCTGCAGGCCCACTTCAGCTACTGAGCGGAGCGGACGCCGGCTACGCCCGTGATTCCATGGCGGCGCGCAGCGCGCGGGCCAGGGTGCGCGCCAGCACGCGGCGGGTGAGGGGCGTGGCGTCGGCGGTGGAGACGCGCAGCAGGGCTTCGGGGACCTGGTCGAGGAACGCGTCGTTCTGGAGCCCCACCAGCACCGTCGCTCGCTCGCGCGACAGGGCCCGCAGGCGCGTGATCTCCTCCCCGGCCAGCGGCACGCGGCTCATCACCGCCACCACCTCGACCGCCTCGCCGCTGGCGCTCTCCAGCGGGATCGAGAGTGCGGCCAGCTCCTCGCGGAGCGTCGGCCCGTGGGGGAATGAGGGTTCGGTCACCCGCCACGGGCGCACCGCCAGCTCCGGGGGCAGTACCCCGCGGCTCTCGATCCCGCGCTCGACGATGCGCTCGAGCCGCGGCTCCCAGTCCCGCGGCGTGAGGGCGTCGAGCGGCCGCGCCAGCTCGGCCGCGGTGGGCTCGGGATGGGCCTGGTCGAAGGCGGCGAGCCGGGGCCGCGCAGCGTCGATGCCGGCGCGGTCGAACGCCCCGTCGGCCAGCGCCCGCGCCAGCTCGAGCCGCGTCCGGCGCAACGCCTCGTCGTGGAAGGCGAACAGCGCCAGATCGCATCCCGCGGCCAGCGCCAGGCGCGCGACCTCGGCCGGGGTGCGGCCCGCGGCGGCGCCCTTCATCTCCAGCGCGTCGGTGATGCACACGCCTTCGAATCCGAGCGTGCCGCGCAGCAGGTCGTGCACGATCGCGCGCGAGAAGGTGGCGGGAAGGTCGGGGTCGAGCGCGGGGTAGAGCACGTGCGCGGTCATCACCGCGCCGGCGGCGGGGTGGGCGCGGAACGGCGCCAGCTCGCGGGCCTCGAGTGCCGCGCGCGAGGCCGCGCACGCGGGCAGCGCGAGATGCGAGTCGAGCGTGGTGTCCCCGTGCCCCGGAAAGTGCTTGAGGCAGGCGGCGAGCCCCGCGGCGTGGAAGCCGCGCAGCACGTCGCCGACGTGGCGCGCGACGGTCTCGGCATCGGCGCCGAAGGCGCGCGCGCCGATCACCGGGTTGAGCGGGGCCGAGTGCACGTCGGCCACCGGCGCGAAGTCCCAGTCGATCCCGAGCGCCCGCAGGCGCTCGCCGGTGACCCGCGCCACCCACTCGAGATCGCCGGGCTCGGCGCCGCGCGCGAGCAGCTGGGCGTTGGGCGGGACCACGAAGTGCCCGGCGAGCTGCGACACCCAGCCGCCCTCCTCGTCCATCGCGATGAACAGCCGGCGCGGGCGCGCCAGCTCGCGCAGCCGCGCGGTGAGCCGGCGCAGCCCGGCGAGGTCTGGGAAGTCGCGCGCGAAGACGATCACCCCCGCCGGCGGATAGGCGGCGAAGTCGCGCTCCCAACCGGCCGAGAGTCCCTCCCGGGGCAGGCCGAGCACCATGCGGCGGGCGATCGCGCGCTGGGCGTCCATGGGGGCGAAGGTGGGCGAGGAAAGCGTTCCAAGTCAAATCCCGCGTTGGGCGGCCGGCCGCCGGGCGGTAGACTGGATGCTCCAATGCGCGACCTCGTCTCCCGCCGCAGCACCCGCTTCACCGAATCGGTGATCCGCGAGATGACCCGGCTGTGCCAGCGGCACGGCGGGGTCAACCTGGCGCAGGGCTTCCCCGATTTCCCCGCCCCCGAGGCGATCAAGCAGGCGGCGGCCGAGGCGGTGCTCGCGGACATCAACCAGTACGCCATCACCTGGGGTGCGAAGCGCCTCCGCGACGCGCTCGCGGCCAAGACCCTGCGCTTCACCGGACTCGAGTTCGAGCCCGAGACCGAGATCACCGTCTGCTGCGGCTCGACCGAGTGCATGGCCGCCACCCTGCTCGCCCTGGTCGACCCCGGCGAGGAGGTGATCGTGTTCGAGCCCTTCTACGAGAACTACGGCCCGGACGCGATCCTGTGCGACGCCACCCCGCGCTTCGTGCGGCTGCGCGAGCCCGACTGGAGCTTCGATCCGGCCGAGCTCGAGCGAGCATTCGGGAACCGCACCAAGGCGATCGTCATCAATACTCCCAACAATCCCACCGGCAAGGTCTTCACCAAGGCGGAACTCGAGCAGGTGGCGGCGCTGTGCCGCCGGTGGGACGTGGTCGCCGTCACCGACGAGATCTACGAGCACATCGTCTACGACGGCGCCGAGCACGTCTCGCTGGCGTCCCTCGAGGGGATGCGCGAGCGGACGGTGACCATCAGCGGCGTGTCCAAGACCTACGCCGTGACCGGCTGGCGGATCGGCTACTGCCTTGCGCCGCCCCCGCTCAGCAACGCGATTCGCAAGGTTCACGACTTCCTGACGGTCGGGGCTCCCGCGCCGTTGCAGGAAGCTGCAGCCGTGGCCCTGGAATTGCCTGATGCCTACTACGAGGGACTGGCGGCCGGCTACCGCGAGCGGCGCGACTTCCTGCTGCCGGCGCTCGAAGCGGCCGGGTTTCGCACCTTTCGGCCGCGGGGCGCGTATTACGTGATGACCGACATCAGCGCCTTCGGGGCGCCGGACGACGTCACGTTCGCGCGCGGGCTGGTCTCCGGCGTGGGGGTCGCGGCGGTGCCGGGCTCGAGCTTCTACGCCGATCCGGCCGCGGGACGAGCGAGGTTGCGCTTTCACTTCGCGCGACGGCGTGAGACGCTAGAGGGGGCCGTTGAGCGCCTGGGCCGGCTCAGGACCGGGGCGGCGTCGGCATGAATTCACCTTCGCGGGAGTTTCCATGGGTTTCCTGAAGCGCAAGTCTCTAGGCCCCTTGTTCGCCGGCATGGGCCTCTCCCTGCTGCTCGGTTTCGGTCTCGCGCGCGGCCTGCAGGCCACCGACGACCTGCGCAGCCAGATGGACCTGTTCACCCAGATCCTCTACCTGGTGCAGAACAACTACGTCGAGGCTCCCGACAACCAGAAGCTGATCCGCGGCGCGATCGACGGCATGCTCAAGACCCTCGATCCGCACACCGTGTACCTGCCCCAGCAGCGCGCCGAGCGCATGGACGAGCAGTTCCAGGGCGAGTACTCGGGGATCGGGATCCAGTTCGACATCATCGAGGGCTACATCACGGTGCTCTCGCCCCTCGAGGGCACCCCGGCGTACCGCCTCGGGATTCGCGCCGGCGACCGGATCGTCGAGATCGACCACAAGCCGGTGCCCAAGACCGTCACCACCGACGACGTGTTCAAGGCGCTGCGCGGCCCCTCGGGGAGCATGGTGGACGTCGTGATCGAGCGTCCCGACGAGCCCGAGCCGCTGCCGTTCTCGATCGAGCGCGCCCGCATTCCGATCGAGAGCATCCCCTACGTCTACATGGTGCGTCCGGGCGTGGGCTACATCCGCATCATCCGCTTCTCGCAGACCACCGGCGACGAGCTGGAGAAGGCGCTCGTCACGCTGCGGTCCCAGGGCATGAAGTCCCTGCTGCTCGACCTGCGCTCGAATTCCGGCGGCCTGCTGTCGCAGGCGGTGGACGTGCTCGACCAGCTCGTGCCGCGCGACCGGCTGCTGGTGTACACGCGCGGGCGCATTCCCTCGGCCAATGCCGACTACCGCAGCACCAGCCGGCCCAAGCTGATGGACGGCCCGGTGGTGGTGCTCATCGACCACGGCAGTGCTTCGGCCTCGGAGATCGTCGCCGGGGCGATCCAGGATCTCGACCGCGGGCTCGTGACCGGCACCAACTCGTTCGGCAAGGGCCTGGTGCAGAACCAGCTGCGGCTGACCGACGGCTCGAAGATGCTGCTCACCATCGCCAAGTACTACACGCCCAGCGGACGGCTGATCCAGCGCGACTACTCGAAGTACAACGACCGGGGCGAGTACTCCGAAGAGGCCTACAAGGACGACGTGCCCAGCGACTCGGTGCTCGCCACGCGACCCAAGTTCAAGACCACGAGCGGCCGGACGGTCTACGGGGGCGGAGGAGTCTATCCCGACGTCGTGCTGCACGACGGGACCACGATCTCGAAGATCCAGCAGGACCTGTTCCAGAAGCGCGTGTTCTTCGAGTTCGCGACCGGCTACATCAGCCGCCACAAGGGCGAGACCTTCACCGCCGAGGCCCTGGGACCCGACTTCAAGCTGCCCGAGTCGGAGTGGGCCGAGCTGCGCAAGGAGGCGGACAAGCGTGGCGTCGCGGTGAGCGACTCGGCGTGGAAGGCGGATCGCGGCTTCATCCATCGGCAGGTGCGGGCGGAGATGGCGAGCGCCACCCTGGGACAGCTCGATCGCTACAAGATCCTGGTCGAGGACGACTCGCAGCTCAACGCGGCGCTCGACCTGTTCCCACGCGCCAGCAAGCTGATGTCGCAGGTGACCGAGACCGGCAAGAGCGTGGGCCCTCGCCGCTAGCGACTCTCGAAGACCCGAGAACGCAGAACCCCGGCCCGCCGCGCGCGAACCGGGGTTTCGCTCGATGGGCCACGCGACGGCGGCGCGCCGGGGTGCCAGGGCCGGAGCGCCGTGCCGAGGACTAGGGCCGAGGCCGCTCCCCCCGTGCGCCCTGCCGCGTCTCGGACAGCAGCCGCCGCAGCACCGAGTCCTGCGGGTGCGTGCGCACCAGCGTCTCGAACAGGGCCTCGGCCTCGCGCAGCCGGCCGGCGCGCATCCTCGCGTAGGCGAGCACGAAGCGGGCGTCGTCGTTCGCGTCCCACAGCGCGAGACCGAGCGCCGCCTCCCGCGCGGCCTCGTCGGTGCGGCCGAGGCCGCCCAGCGCCAGGGCGCGCTTCCCGGCCACCATGCTCGTGAACACCCGGGCGTCCGGGTCGTGCTGCAGCGATTCCGCGCGAGCCAGCTCGCGCAGCGCGTCGCTCCACTCCTCGCGGGCGATGTGCCCGGCGCCAAGCTCCAGGTGCCACAGTCCCTCGGCGCTCACCGCGATCACCTGGTGGGGTGGGGAGGGCTGGAGCTCGAGGACCAGCGCCGCGGGCGGGCGCTCCCGCTCCACGGAGCCCTCGAGCGTGGCCCAGTGGAGCGTCGTGTCGCCGTACCAGGCGTGCAGGGATTGGTCTCCGGCGAAGGCGTAGAAAGCGCCCTGGGGGAAGTAGTGCATGGCGATGCCGGTGCCCGGTGCGGGACGGGGCAGCACGGAGGTCAGCTCGCGCCGGGTCTCGCCGACCAGCCGCTGGAGCTGGACCAGCTTCGAGAAATCGAGCGAGTAGCTGCCCCGCACATGCGTGTCGATCGCGGGTGGCGGGCCCGGGGCGAGGGTGAAGGTGGCCAGCCGCACCGCGACCAGTGCGGCGAGCAGCGCGGGGCGCGCCGCCCCGAGCAGGGCGGTGAGGGCCACCCCCAGGCCGAGCGCACCGAAGGGACTGCGGTAGGGCCGCCAGTCCGGATACACGTCGGCGAGCGTGGCGGTGACGAGCGCGAACCAGGCGAGGCCGCCCGCGATCCACGGCCCGGCGCCGCGCACGCGTGCCCGCGCGGCACGGTCCGCGGCCACGCTCGCGAGCAGTGCCGCCGCGATGGCGCCGAGTGCGACGAGTGCCGCGGTGCGGAGCCCCGGGGCCAGGGCCGGAAGGCTCATGGAGTCGTTCAGGCTCTCGCGGCACGCCCACAGGAAGCGCAGCGGCCACGGCGTGGCCAGCGCCCGCGGGTCCTGCCCGGCGTCGCGCGCCAGCAGCAGGCCCGCGTGGACGATCACCAGCCGGTAGGCCACCGCCCACGCGGCCACCACGGCCGCCGTGCCAAGCACCCAGCGCGCGCGCCGGGGCCGCTCGCCCGCCGGGTGCATCGCCATCGCCACGAGCGGGAGTGCGGCCGCCGTCACCACCGCCATTTCCTTGCAGAGCAGTGCGGCGAGGAGTGCGGCGAGTGAATTCGCGAGCCGCCGGCGCGAGGCTTCGAAGAGCGCCAGCGCGCTGAACAGCAGTGCGCCCAGGTCCTGGAAGTTGGTGGGGCTCGAGATCAGCGGCCGCCCGGCTTCGAGGAGGAGCGGGAAGCTGGCCGCGGCCGCGGCCCACGTACCCGGCCAGCGGCGCCGCAGCGCGGCGTAGAGCAGCAGAGCGGCGAGTGCCAGGCAGGCGGCGGCGAGCGCCGCGATCCAGGCGGGATGCGCGAGCATCGCCTCGCCGAACAGGCGGTAGTAGAGCTGGCGCGCCAGCGGGCGCCAGTAAAAGCGTGCGCCGCCGCCGTCCCACCACGCGCCGGAGCCGGAGGACCGGGCGTGCTCGAGGAAGTCGAAGTCGTCCGCGATCGGCTCGCCGACGAAGGGGAACCAGGCCCGCGCCGCGAGCGCGAGTGCCGCGAGCAACGGGACCAGCGCCCAGGCGTCGCGCCATGACGGGGGCGCGGGACCGCTCACCGGGGGCGCCGGCGGGGCCGGCTCGGGGCGACGCGCTCGCCGCTGCGCGGCCGAACGGCGGGGCGGCCGGTTCGCTCGCTTCGGCATCGGTGTGGGCCCTCGGCGATCAGACCTATGGGAGAGCCTAGGTCTTGACCCGCACCCGCACCGGATCGCCGGCCCCGATGCCGAGCCGGGCGGCCAGATCGCCGCCGACTTGCGCGATCTCGAGCCGGCCGCTCGATCCGATGATCGACAGCAGCGTCCCCACCGGCGAGTCGCCGTAGGAGCGGGCCAGTCCCTCCACCAGGTGCCGGCCGATGCGGACCTCGAGTCGTTGCTCCGGCACCCCGGGGAACACCCGGGCCAGGGTCGCGGCCTCGATGTTGGTGAGCGCGTTGCCGAAGCGGTCGATCCACATCACCTCGCCCAGCAGCTCGCCGTCGAGAGCGCGCGGCGTGGTCCGCTCCAGGCGGACGGGGTCGCGGACCGCGGGGCCGAGGGCGGTGATGGCCACGCCGGCGGCGAGGTGGGCCGCCACCGGAGCGAACACGTCGCGACCGTGGAAGGTGCGGCTCACCTCCGGGCGGAAGTAGCGCGGCTCGGCGAGCTGGTGCGCGCGCGCGCCCTCGGCGGCGAGGGCCCATTCGAGCACCCCGTTGTCCGGCCCGACGAAGAACTGTTCGCGGGCCGCGACCGCGAGCGCCCGCCGCGCGGTGCCCACGCCGGGGTCCACCACCGCGAGGTGGATGGTGCCGGCGGGGAAGTCGGGGGCCGCGGCCTCGAGCACGAACGCCGCGCGCTCGATGCGGCCGGGCGCGATCGCATGCGTCAGGTCCACCACCCGGGCGTCGGGGCAGATCTGGTGGAGCACGCCGTGCACGACGCCCACGAACCACTCCTCCCGTCCGAAATCCGAGGTGAAGGTGACGATCGGCGGCGTCATCGGGCCTCCCGGCGGTGCGGTGCGGCGGCGGGCCGCGCGGGACGGCTGGCGGGACCGATCACTGCGCGCGCGGGCCGGCCACCGACCGGGATTGCAGCATAGCGGACAGCAGCGCCCACGCGCCATCCACGGTGAGCCGGTGCAGGCAGCGCAGGTCGTCGCACTGGTCGCGATGGCACGGGCTGCACTCGGCGCGGGCGTAGAAGGCGCGGTGGCCGGCCGCCGCGGGGTAGGGGAAGAACATCGCGGGGCGGTTGCGCGACATCAGGCCGAGCGTCGGCGTGCCGGCCGCGACCGCGGTATGGAGCGGCCCGGTGTCGCCGCATACGAAGGCGCGGCAGCGCGCCTGCGTGGCCACGAAGCGCGCCAGCGGCCAGCCCACGATCGCGCGCGCCCGCCCGCGCCCCAGCCGCTCGACCAGCGGCTCGACCAGCGCTTTTTCGTCCGGGCCGCCGCTGACGAGCGCGATGCCGTCGCGCTGCTGTTCGAGAAAGCGCGCCGCGAGCGCGGTGTAGCGCTCCGGGTCCCAGCGCCGCGTCGGCCAGCGCGCCCCCGGATGGAAGCCCACCAGCGTGGCGCCCGCGGGAACGTCGAGCGCCTCCAGCGCGCGATCGGCCTCGGCGCGCGCCTCCGCCGCCAGGTGCAGCCGCGGGGTGCCCGGCGCGGCCGGCCATCCCAGGGCGGCGAGGGAGGCGAGGTGGAAGCCGGTCGCCGAGAGCGTGCGCGGACGGGCGTGGTGGGTATAGAGCGCCGAGCGCACACCCTTGTTCGGATAGCCGACCCGCACCCGGGCGCCGGAGAGGAACGTCCACAGCGCGGTGCGCGGGTTGCAGAAGAAATCGAGCGCAACCTCGGGAGCGAAGCGCCGCAGGCGCGCCACCAGCGCCAGGGTGTCGGCCGGCGACGGGCGGCGCGCGACCACGATCAGCTCGTCCACGCGCGGATCGCCCGCGAGCAGGGGCGCCGCCTCGCGCTCCACCAGGAAGGCGATGCGCGCCGTCGGGCACGCCGCACGCACGGCGTCCAGCGCCGGCAGGGTGAGGCAGACGTCCCCGACGAAGCGCGGCCGCACCAGCAGCACGCGGGAGACGGTCGTGGGGATCACCGGATGGGTCGCGAGCATGGCAGTCTACGGTATGATGCCGCGGCACTCTAGACGAGCGCGTGACGGCCGCCAAACGCGGTGGCGCGCCCCCGGCGCCCCGGCGCGGGGCAGCCCCAGCGGGCGCGCGACGCGCGACGCCGGGACGACGAGGAGGTTTCGCATGACGAAGGATCCCAAGCCCCGGCCGGTACGCGGCGTGCGCACGCGCGCCGTCCACGGTCCGCACGCGACGCCGCCCGGGCCGGCCGGCACGCCGATCGTCCACTCCGCCACCTTCTCGTTCGCGAGCCTGGCGGCGATGAAGGCCGAGCAGGCGCTCGGGCCCCGGGGTGCGTTCTACCAGCGCTACGGGCATCCCACGCTGCGTGCGTGCGAGCAGCGGCTGGCGGCACTCGAGGACACCGAGACGGCGCTGCTGTTCTCCTCGGGCATGGCGGCGATCTCGGCGGTCTTCATGAGCCTGCTCGCCGCCGGCGACCACGTCGTCTGCCTCGACCAGTCCTACGGCGGCACCCACGCGCTGCTGGCGTGGGGGGCCGAGCGGCTGGGCTGGTCGTACGACCTGGTGGACGCGCGGCGTCCCGGCGAGTGGGAGCGCGCGTTCCGCGCCGAGACCCGGCTGTTCCACGTCGAGTCGCCCACCAATCCCATCCTGTGCGTGGTGGATCTGCGCCAGGCGGCGGAGCTGGCGCACCGGCGCGGGGCGCGCCTCGCGGTGGACAACACCGTGGCGTCGCCGATCGGGCAGCAGCCGCTGGCGCACGGAGCCGACGTCGTGATGTACAGCGCCACCAAGTCCATCGGCGGCCACAGCGACCTGCTGGCGGGTGCCGTCGCCGGTCCGGCCCCGGCGCTCGAGGGCGTGTGGAAGGTGCGCAAGATTTTCGGCGCGGTGCCGGACCCGGGCGTGGCCTGGCAGATCGAGCGCAGCCTCAAGACGCTGCCGCTCCGGGTCGAGGCGGCGAACGCCAGCGCGCTCGAGATCGCCCGGCGGCTCACGGAGCATCCGGGCGTGGCGGCGGTCCACTACCCGGGCCTGCCCGGCCACCCCGGGCACGCGATCGCGTCGCGGCAGATGCCGATGGGGTTCGGCCCGCTGCTGGCCTTCGAGGTGCGCGGCGGGGCGGGGGCGGCCGAGCAGACGGTGCAGGCGTTCCAGCTCGTGCGCCACGCGCCGAGTCTGGGCGGCGTGGAGTCGCTCGCCAGCCTGCCGGCGTTCACCTCGCACGTCCAGCTCGGCCCCGAGGGCCGCGCGCGCGCCGGCATCGCCGAGGGCCTGGTGCGACTGTCGGTCGGGATCGAGGAGGCGGCCGACCTGTGGGCCGACCTCGATCAGGCGCTCACCCGCGCGGCGGTGCTCGACGTCTGAGCGGCGCCCGCCGACGCCGGCGGCGCAGGCTCCGGGAGGGTCGCTCCCGGTACTGCGGCGCGCGGCTTCCGGCCCCCAGCGCGCTCGTGCTATGCTCCTTCGCCTGCGTCGTCCAAGTCTCTCGAGGAGGTCCGATCCCGTGAAGCGCACCCTGGCGCTGTGTATCACCCTGTTCGTGGCCGCGGTCCTGCCCGGAGCGGTTCGTGCCGCCGACAACGCGAAGTCGGCCCCGGTGGACAGCCTTTCGCTGCTCGAACGTGCCGTGGCGCGCGACTCGAGCAACTTCGACAATCTCTACCACCTCGGCGTCATGTACCTCGACCGTGACCGCCCGTCCGAGGCCATCAAGGTGTTCGGCAAGGCGACGAAGCTGCGGCCCGACGACCAGCGCGCGACGGTGAACCTGGGCGTGGCCTTCGACGCCCTGGGCCAGCCGGCGCAGGCGCAGGAGCAGTACCGCAACGCGCTGAAGGTGGCGCCGCGGGATTCGGTGGCCAAGTGCCGGCTGGCGAGTTCGCTCTACGCCCAGGGCAAGTACTCGGAGGCGATGGGCATGCTGCGCGAGGTGATCCAGGAGAAGCCGCGCTCCTACTGCGCCTACTTCACGCTGGGCGTGGCCTTCGCCGACGCCGGCATCTACCGCGACGCGATCCGCATGTGGCAGCAGGTGCTCCGGATCGCTCCGACCTCGCCCGAGGCCGTCAGCGCCAAGGAGAGCATCGAGGTGCTGCAGAAGTTCGTTCAGCCCTGACGGACCGGCCCGCGGGGCGCTCGCGGCGGGGAGTCGGCCATGATCTACTTCGACCATAATGCGTCCACCCCGGTGCGGCCCGAGGCCGTCGAGGCGATGACGCGCGCCCTCGCCGAGCTTCACGCCAATCCCTCGAGCCTCCATCGCGCCGGCCAGCGTGCGCGCGCCGCGCTCGAGCGCGCGCGCGAGCAGGTGGCGGGCCTGGTCCACTGCCGTCCCCACGAGGTGGTCTTCGTCAGCGGCGGCACCGAGGGCGACCACGCCGGTCTGATCGGCGCGGCCTGGGCGCTCGAGGGCCGCGGCCGGCGCTTGGGCGTCTCGGCGATCGAGCACCACGCGGTCCACGGCGCCGCCGAGGTGCTGGCGCGCGGCGGCTTCGCCATCGAGCATCTGCCGGTGGGTCCCGAGGGCTGGGTGAACCCCGCAAGTCTCGACGTCCTGCCGGCCGACACCACGGTCGTCGCGGTGATGCTGGCCAACAACGAAACCGGCGTGCTCCAGCCGGTGGCGGGAATCGCCGAGCGCGCGCATGCCCGCGGGCTGCGGCTCCACTGCGACGCGGTGCAGGCCGCGGGCAAGGTGCCGGTGGACTGCGAGCGCCTCGGGGTGGATTACCTGGTGATCTCGGGTCACAAGCTCGGCGGGCCCAAGGGTGTCGGCGCGCTGGTGGTGCGCGGCGGCGCGCCGTGCGAAGCGCTGTTCCGCGGCAGCGCCCACGAGGGCGGACGCCGCGGTGGCACCGAAAACCTGCCCGGAATCGTCGGGCTCGGCGCCGCCTGCGCCGGGGCCGCGCGCGAGCTCGACGCCGAGCAGGCGCGCCTGCTCGCGTTGCGCGAGCGGCTCGAGTCCGGCCTGCGGGCGGCGTTTCCCGACGCCGTGGTCCACGGCGCCGCGGCGCCGCGGCTGCCCAACACGGTGAACGTCTCGATCCCCGGTGCGCGCAGCGACCACATGCTGATGGCGCTCGATGCCCGCGGGGTCGAGGTCTCGGCGGGCGCCGCCTGCGCCAGCGGCGCGGTCGAGCCCTCGCCGGTGCTCGCGGCGATGGGCGTGCCGGGCGCGCTGGCGGTTTGCGCGCTCCGACTCTCGCTGGGCCGTGGCAGCACCGCGGACGAGGTGGACGCGGCCCTCGGGGCACTGGTCGAGAGCGCGCGCGCCGCGCGCGCGCTGGCGCCCGAGCTGGCCGCGGGTCCGCCGCGATGACCGGGCGCGGGCAGCAGCGCCCCGCCCCGGGCGGCGCGATCGCCCCGAGCGCGGCGACGACTCCGCGCCGCGTGCTGGCGGCGATGAGCGGCGGCGTGGACTCCGGGGTGGCGGCCGCGCTCGCCGCCGAGGCCGGGCACGCGGTCACCGGGGTGACGCTCAAGCTCTGGTGCTACGGCACCGCACCCGCGAGCCCGCGCGCCTGCTGCACGCTCGACGCGATCGACGACGCGCGCGCGGTGGCGCGGCGCATGGGCTTCCCGCACTTCGTGGTCGAGGCCGAGCAGGTGTTCCGCGAGCGCGTGCTCCAGCCGTTCCTCGACGCCTACGCCGGCGGCCGCACCCCGTACCCGTGCGCGCTGTGCAACCAGCACCTCAAGTTCGGCGACCTGGTGCGCCGCATGGAGCTGGTGGGCGCGGACACCCTCGCCACCGGCCACTACGCGCGGATCGAGCGCATCGAGGGCGGCGAGTGGGCGCTCCTGCGGGCGGCCGACTCCGACAAGGACCAGTCGTACGCGCTGGCGCTGATCCCCTACGACGTGCTGCCGCGCGTGAGATTTCCGCTGGGGGGCCTGCCCAAGACCGAGGTGCGCGAGCACGGCCGCCGGCTCGGGCTCTCGCTGTGGGACAAGCCCGAGAGCCAGGACCTGTGCTTCGTGCCCGATGGCGACTACGCCGGATTCATGGTGCGAAGCCTCGGCGAGACGCGCGGCGTGGCGACCGGCCCGTTCCTGGACGCCGAGGGCCGGCGCCTCGGCACCCATCGTGGGATCATCCACTACACCGTGGGGCAGCGGCGCGGCCTGGGGCTCGCGGCCTGCGAGCCGCTCTACGTGCTGGCGATCGACGCCGAGGCGAACGCGGTGACGGTGGGGCCGCGCGCCGCACTCGAGTCCCCGGGGCTCGTGACCGCCCCGGCGAACTGGCTCTGCGCCCGGCTGCCCGCGCCCGGAACGCCGGCGACGGTCAAGCTGCGCTCGCACCATCGCGGCGTGGCCGCGCGGCTCCATCCGCGCGAGGACGGCGCGGTCCATGTGCGCTTCGAGACGCCGCAGGCGGCGGTGACGCCGGGCCAGCTCTGCGTCTTCTACGACGGCGATCGCGTGCTGGGCGGCGCGGAGATCGCGCGCGCGCTGGGCGAAGCGCGAGCCGCCGAGGTGGAGCGCGCGGCGCCGGCCGCAATGCCGGGCGCCGGACCGGGCGCCGCCGCGGCGCGATGAGCGCCGGCGACCCCCTTCCCACCCGCACCCTCGATCGCTGCCCGGCCTGCGGCTCGGGCTCGCTCGCGCGGCTGCCGCTGCGCTACGAGCATCGCGGCACGTTCCCCGCGGTGCGCTGCCGCGGATGCGGACTGCGCTTCCTGCGGGTGCAGCCCGCGGGCGAGGGACTCGCCGGGCTCTACGCCGCGGACTACTTCGAGCGCGATTTCCGCTGCGGGCGCAGCGCCAGCGACTACTTCTCGGAAGAGGCGTTCCGCGCCGAGAACGCGGGACTGCTCGACGCCTTCGCCGCGTTGCGCCCGCCGGGCCGCCTGCTCGAGGTGGGCTGCGCCGGCGGCTGGCTGCTCAAGCACGCGGCCGAGCGCGGCTGGCAGGTCCGGGGCGTCGAGCTGTCGGCGGCGGCGGTCGCGCACGCGCGCGGCCTCGGGCTCGAGGTGTTCCACGGCGACCTGGCGGCTGCCGCACTCCCGCCGGGCGCGTTCGATCTCGTCTACATGGGCGACGTGCTCGAGCACGTGCCCGACTGCCGCGCGACGCTGCTCGAGGTGGCGCGCGTGCTCGCTCCGGGCGGGCAGCTCTACCTGCGGGGCCCGATCACCACACACTCGCTCGCGCGCCGCGCCGGGCTCGCGCTCTACGGCGCGCTCGGCCGCGACATCGTGCTGCGCGAGCCGCCCTACCACCTGTGGGAGTTCACTCCGGGCCCGCTCGGACGCCTGGTGCGCGGCGCCGGATTCGAGGACGTGCGCATGCGACAGAGCAAGATCCCGCCGGGGCGGCCGCACGGCGAGAAGTCCGTCCTCCAGCGCGCGGCGATGCTGGTGCTCGACGCGGTCAACGTCTCGCTCACGCGGGCCTTTGGCGTCCTCGGCGACCGCATCGTGCTCACCGCGCGCCGGCGCGCTGGATAACAGGATTTGCCCGAGGGCGACCGCGAGGGGCGACGACCTGACGAACCCCTGACGGACCGGGGTGCGGACCCGCTTGCGCGTCGAGGCGCGTACGGTAGAGTGTCGCACGGTCGGTGTGCTCGTTCTCCATCCGGTGCACCCCCGACGCCGCGGGAGGTCCGGCGTGCGACCTGCCAGCGTCTTCGCGTCCGCGGGCTGCAACCCCATGCTCCGCTCCGGGGCCGAAGGCTCCAGGCGGAACGGGAGGCGATGACCATCGACCCACGCGGCCGCGGGAGTCCAACACCGATGTTTCGTGGAATGCGCAGCCTGCTGCACGCGCTCGCCGCCGCGCTGGCGCTGGCCGCCACCGCGGCGCCCGCCGCGGCCCAGTATTTCGGCCAGAACAAGGTCCGCTACCGCTCGTTCGACTTTCGCATCCTCAAGACCGGCCATTTCGACATCTACTACTACCCGGTCGAGGAGAAGAGCGCGCGCGAGGTCGCGGTGATGGCGGAGCGCTGGTACGAGCGGCTGTCGAAGTCCCTGCACCACGAGCTGAGCCGCCGGCAGCCGCTCATCCTCTACGCCAGCCACCCCGAGTTCGAGCAGACCAACGCCATTCCCGGGAATCTCGGCGAGGGCACCGGCGGGGTCACCGAGTTCCTCAAGCGGCGCATCGTGCTCCCGCTCGCGGGCCCTCTGGCGGAGACCGACCACGTCGTCGGGCACGAGCTGGTGCACGCGTTCCAGTTCGACATCGGCGGGCAGGGATCGCCGGTGGCGGGCGTCGGCAGCCCGGCCGTGCTGCGCCTGCCGCTGTGGTTCATGGAGGGGATGGCCGAGTACCTCTCGATCGGCCCGTCCGATCCCAACACCGCGATGTGGATGCGCGACGCCGTGCACGCGCGCGATCTGCCCGGCTACAACAAGCTCTACAATCCCCGCTACTTTCCCTATCGCTTCGGGCAGGCGCTGTGGGCCTACATCGCCGGGCGCTGGGGCGAGGGCACGGTCGCCCGGCTGCTCGGCGCCGCGGCCGTCAGCGGCGACGCGAGCGTGGCGATCCGCAGCGTGCTCGGCACCTCGCCCGACAGCCTGATCCTGGGCTGGCAGCAGGACACCCGGAGTTGGACCGCCCCGATCGCCGCCGCGACCGACTCGGCACCCCGCGACGCGCACGCGCTGGTGGTCTCGGGCAAGGACCGCGGGCACCTCAACCTCTCGCCGTCGCTCAGCCCCGACGGCCGCCAGATGGTCCTGTTCTCCGCGAAGAACCGATATTCGATCGAGCTCTACCTGGTGGACGCGGAGACCGGGCGATTCGGCCGCCCGATCACCAAGACCGCGGTGGATCCGCACTTCCAGAGCCTGGAGTTCATCAACTCGGCGGGCGCCTGGAGTCCCGACGGCAAGCGGTTGGCGCTCGCCGCGGTGAGCGGCGGGCACGCGGTGCTCACGGTGATGGATGTGGCGAGCGGGCGGCGCGAGAAGGAGGTTCGCTTCAAGGACCTGGGCGAGATCCTCGGGCCCACCTGGTCCCCCGACGGCAAGCGGATCGCCTTCTCGGCGCTGCGATGCGGGGTGACCGACCTGTGGCTGTTGGACCTCGAAACGGCGAAGAGTCGCCGCCTCACCGACGACTCGTGGACCGAGATCGAGCCCGCGTGGTCCCCGCGCGGCGACCGGATCGCCTTCGTCACGGATCGCACCAGCGCGCCACCGCTCGAGCAAGCCACGGTGCGCTACACCCTGGCGCTGATCGATCCGGAGACGGCGGCGATCGACACCCTGCACGGCTTCGATCGCGGCAAGCACATCGACCCGCAGTGGTCCGCCGACGGCTCGAGCCTCTACTTCGTCTCCGACCCCGACGGGATCTCCAACATCTACCGCCTGCGGCTCGAGGGTGGCGCCCCCGAGCGGATCACCAACCTGCTCACCGGCGTCAGCGGGCTGACGCCGCTCGGCCCAACGCTGAGCGTATCGCGGGACGGCTCGCGAATGGCCTTCACGACCTTCGAGGGCGGCAACTTCAACGTGTACACGATCGCTGCGCCCGACGCGCGCCCGGCGGTCGCCGCACCCCCGATTGCGGCGCTCGAAGCGGCACTGCTGCCGCCGCTCGAGCGCACGCATCCGGCGGAGGGGCCGACCGCCGAGCGTCCCGCCCCGATCCGCGCCGACACGCTTCGCGTCCAGTCCGGTCCCTACCGCGCGGGGCTGTCCCTCGACTACGTCGGTCAGGCGGGGGTGGGGATCGGCGCCGGAACCTCGGGGTTGTCCGTCGGCGGCGGGGCGGCGCTCTACTGGAGCGACATGCTCGGCAACCACAACCTGGTGACCTTCCTCCAAAGCTCGAGCACCGGCGGCAATCCGCTCTACAACCTCGCCGGCGGCGTGGGCTACGAGAACGCCAAGTCGCGCTGGAGCTGGGGCGGGAGCGCCAGCCAGATCCCCTACATCTCGACCGGGTTCACGCTGGACGACAGCCTGCTGAACGGCGAACTTGTCGACCGCTACCGCTCTTACCGGTTCTGGCAGATCGAGCGCAGCGCCGAGGCCGACTTTACCTATCCCTTCGACCGCTTCCGGCGCGTCGAGTTCTCCACCGGTCTGCGCAACATCTCCTTCAAGAGCGAGGTCCAGACCCAGCTCGTCCGGCGCACCACCGGCGAGCTGCTCTCGGACCAGACCACAAAGGTGACGCTGGACTCACTCAACACGCTCAACCTGGGCAGCGTCGGCTCGGCGCTGGTCTACGACAGCGCGGTCTTCGGCGGCACCAGCCCGATACTGGGCCAGAGCTACCGGCTGGGCGTGACCTCGATCTTCGGCACCATCAATTTCGAGGAGATCTTGGTAGACTACCGGCGCTACGGCATGCCGCTCCGGCCCATTACCCTCGCGGGGCGCGTGCTGCACTACGGCCGATACGGCCCCGGGGACGAGAGCAACGAGCTGCAGGACCTGTTCCTCGGCTACGCATCGCTCATCCGCGGCTACAACGACGCGTCGTTCTCCAGCAGCGAGCGCGCCGCGTCGGGGGGCGTCGGCTCGCAGGGCTCATTGTACGACCGCCTGCTGGGCTCGAAGCTCGCGGTGGTCAACCTCGAGGCGCGCGTGCCGCTGCTCGGCGCGCTCGGCGTGATCCCGTCCGGCGGGTTCATCCCGGTCGAGCTGGCGCCCTTCTTCGACGTTGGCTCCGCCTGGCTCGACCAAGACAAACCCACCTTCCTCGGCGGCCCACGCCGGGTGGTCACCAGCCACGGCGTGGCGCTGCGCGTCAATCTCTTCGGCTTCGCCGTGGGCGAGCTAGACTTCGTGCACCCCAACGACCGCCCCGGAAGAGGCTGGTACTGGCAGTTCGCCCTCCAGCCCGGGTTCTGATCCCGCGCGGCCCGCCCGGGGTCGCGGGCCCCACGTTCGCCAGCGGGCCGGAGCGGGCGGCGACCGGAGCGCGGGCTCCGCAGACGCGCAGGAGCCACGGATGGCGGGCGCGTCGAGGATAAGCGAGGCGGAGCCAGGGACTGGCGCAGCCGAGCGGCCCGCGCGCAGGTCGCCGCCCGCTCCGGCCCGCCGGGCACGGAGCCCGACCGAGCAGCCCGCGCTCCGGTCCTCGCCCGCGGAGGCCCGCCGGGCACGGAGCCCGATCGAGCGGCCCGCCGGCGGGCGTGGGGCCCGCGCCGGGCCCGCGCCCGCTGCCGCAGGACGGCGATTGACACGTGCGGAGGGGTTGCCTAGCTTCGGCGCCCCATGTCCGATCCCCGCTCCGCTCTCGCTCCCGCCGTCGAGACCCGCGGCCTGCGCCGCACCTTCCGCGCCTCGCGCGGCGGGGCCGAGGTACTCGCCCTCGACGGCGTCGACGTGCGCATCGAGCGCGGCGAGATCTTCGGGCTGCTCGGCCCCAACGGCGCCGGCAAGACCACGCTCATCAAGATCCTGAGCACGCTGCTCTACCCCACGGTGGGCAGCGCGCGGGTCGCGGGCCACGACGTCGTGCTCGAGGCGGTGGAAGTCCGTCGCCGCATCGCGCTGGTCTCGGGCGGGGAGACCAGCGGCTACGGCATCCTCACCGTGCGCGAGTGTCTGTGGATGTTCTCGCAGTTCTACGGCGTGCCGTCCCAGATCGCCTGGCCGCGCGTGGACGAGCTGATCCGGATCGTGGATCTCGAAGAGCAGGCGCACACCCGCATCAACCGCCTCTCCACCGGCCAGCGCCAGCGCATGAACTTCGCGCGCGGCTTCGTCAGCGATCCCGAGGTCATGTTCCTCGACGAGCCGACCCTCGGCATGGACGTGAACGCCGCGCGCTCGCTGCGCGCCTACGTGCTCCACTGGGTGCGCGAGAAGCCGGGGCGCACCGTGCTGCTCACCACCCACTATATGGCCGAGGCCGAGGAGCTGTGCGACCGGGTCGCGATCATCGACCGTGGCCGGGTGCTGGCCTGCGACAGCGCGCCCGCGCTGCGCCGCCAGGTGCAGGGCGGCCAGCACGTGGAGCTGGAGATCCGCACCCCCGACGGCGCCGGGGCGGTGCTGCCCGGGCTCGGCGACATCCCGGCGGCGTGGGGGGCGCCGCATCCCGAGCGCGGCACGCGCACCCTCAAGTTCCGCCTGCCGCCGGACCGCGTGTTGCTCCCGGTGCTGCGCCGTCTCGAGGAGCAGGGACTGCTGGTCGAAGGGGTCTCCACCCGCGAGACCACCCTCGAGGACGTGTTCATCGCCGTGGTGGGGCGCGGGCTCGACGAGCCCGAGGCGTCGGGATGAGCCGCGGCCTGCCCGCCTCGCTCGTGCTCGACCTCCGGGCCATCCGCGCGCGGGCGTTCGTGCGCATCGTCGGTTCGGTGCGCGAGCCGGCCTGGATCGTGAGCGACGCCGTGTTCCCGGCGGTCGGCATGTGCGCCTACGTGCTGCTCTATCGCGCCCTCGGGGCGCCGCGCAGCTACGAGACCCTCGCCGTACTGGGCGGGATCATGTCCACCTACTGGATCAACGTGCTGTGGGGGATGGGGGCCCAGCTCTACTGGGAGAAGCAGCAGGGCCAGCTCCAGCTCTACTTCGCCGCCCCCTGCTCGCGGATGGCGATCCTCACCGGCATGGCCCTCGGTGGCCTCATCATGACCAGCTCGCGCACCCTGGTGGCGATCGCGGTGGGCTTCGGCCTGCTCGGCGTACGCGTGCAGGCATTCGACCCGGCCCTGCTGGTGCTGGTGTTCCTGCTGACGATGGCCGCGCTCTACATGCTCGGCATGCTGCTCTCGTCGCTGTTCCTGCTGTTCGGCCGCGAGGCGTGGCACTTGTGCAACTCGCTGCAGGAGCCGGTCTACTTCCTCTCGGGCCTCTATTTCCCGATCCGCGCGCTGGGGGCGCTGGGCGCCACCGCGGCGGGCATCATTCCGCTCGGGCTCGGGCTCGACGCGGTGCGCCAGGTACTGTTGGGCGCGGCGGCGCGCGGCCTGCTCCCGGTCCGCACCGAGGCGCTGATCCTCGGCGCGTTCATCGTGGTGTTCTTCGTGCTCGCGCGCATGGCGCTCACCTACCTCGAGGGGCTCTCGAAGCGCGAGGGCCGGCTGACCCAGCGATGGCAGTGACCACCCTCGCGGGGCGGCTGCGCACCGCCGCCTGGCTCGGCTGGCAGATCGAGTCCAACTGGGCGGACCCGCTGGTGTTCGCGATCTACTCGGTCGCGCGCCCGCTCGCCACCGCGCTCATCCTCATGGGCATCTACTGGGCCGTCACCGGCGGGCACCTCCAGCGCGACGCGTTCCTGCTGTTCTACATCGGTAACGCCTTTCACGAGTACGTGCTGCGCCTGGTGGTGGGGATGGGTTGGGTGGTCGTGGAGGAGCGCGAGGAGTACGAGACGCTCAAGTACGTCTACGCCTCGCCGATCGGGATCTTCACCTACCTCTGGGGCCGTTCATCGGTGAAGTTCGCGCAGGCGACGCTCAGCGTGGTGCTGATGTTCCTCATGGGCTGGTTCGTGCTCGGCCTGCGCTGGGATCTGGGCGTGGTGCGCTGGGGCGCGTTCCTCCTCGCGTTCGGCATCGGGCTCGTCGCCGTGGTCTACCTCGGCTTCCTGGTGGCCGGGCTCGCGCTGCTGCTGCCGCGCGCGGCGATGACCATGAACGAGGGCCTCGCAGTCGCGCTCTACCTGCTGTGCGGCGTGATCTACCCCATCGACCTGCTGCCGCGCGGGCTCCAGGAACTGACCCTGCTGCTGCCGTTCACCTACTGGTACGAGGCGCTGCGCCGCTTCCTGATCGGTCACGGCGCGAGCGAGCGGCTCTCGGCGCTGTCGGACGGGCAGCTCCTGGGCGCGCTAATCGCCGCCACGTTGGTGTTCGCGGTCGCGTCACACTTCGGCTACCTCGCCCTCGAGCGCCGCGCGCGCAAGCTGGGGCGGCTCGATCAGACCACGTTGTTCTGAATGCGGACCTCGGATGCGATCCGTAGTAGTCTCGCCCGCGTTCACCCCATGAAGGAGGCCCTGCCCATGTTCGCCGGTCGATTCGCTGCTCGTCGTTCGTGCGCCCGCGCGCTCGCGCTGGGCGTTCTCGCTTACGCCGCGGCCAGCTCCCCGGTCACGCCCGCGCGCGCCGAGCTACCGGCGCTCGTGGACCGCGCGGTGTTCTTCGGTAACCCGGTCCAGGCCGCGGCGGAGATCTCGCCCGACGGCGCCATGCTCTCGTACCTCGCGCCCTCCGCCGAGGGCGTGCTCAACGTGTGGGTGAAGAAGCTGGGCGACACCGCCGGGCGGATGGTGACGCGCGACGAGAAGCGCGGCATCCGCATTCACTTCTGGGCCGAGGACGGGCGGCACCTGCTCTACCTCCAAGACGTGGACGGCAACGAGAACTGGCACGTCTACCGGGTCGGGCTCGAGGACGGCGTGGTCAAGGACCTCACGCCGCACGAGGGAGTGCGGGCGCAGGGCATCATGCTCGACCGCCAGCACCCGGACCAGATGCTGGTGGGACTCAACCTGCGCGACAAGCGGGTGTTCGACGTCTACCGGGTGGATCTCGCGACCGGTGAGATGAAGCTCGACACCCAGAACCCCGGCGACGTGCTGGGCTGGTCGGCCGATCCCCAGTTCGTCATCCGTGCCGCGCTCGCCAGCAACCCCCAGGACGGCAGCACCATCCTGCGCGTGCGCGACGCGGCGAACCAGCCGTGGCGCGATCTCATCACCTGGCCGTTCGGCGAGAACGGCTCGTTCGTGGACTTCGCTGCCGACGGCAAGTCGGGCTACGTCGTCAGCTCCACCGGTTCGGACGTCACGCGCCTGCTACGCGTGGACCTCGCCGACGGCGCGGGGCGCGACACCCTGGCGTGGGACCCGCGCTGCGACGTGGGCCAGGTCGTGGTCCAGCGGGACCGCCACGTGGTCCAGGCCGTGGGCTTCGATTACCTGCGCAACGAATGGAAGATCCTGGACCCCTCGGTGAAGGACGACTTCGCGGCGCTCGCCCAGCTCGGAGACGGCGAATTCCAGATCGTGAGCCGCGACCGGTCCGATCGGCTGTGGGTGGTGGCGTTCCAGGTGTCGGACGGCCCCACGTCCACCTACCTCTACGATCGTGACAAGCGCCGCACCGAGCTGCTGTTCGTGGACCGGCCGGCCTTGCAGGAGGCCCAGCTCGCAACGATGGAGCCGGTGGTCATCCCGTCGCGCGACGGGCTCGAGCTCGTGAGCTACCTGACCAAGCCGGTCGGCATCCCCGCGCGCACGCTGCCCATGGTGCTGCTGGTCCACGGCGGACCCTGGGCGCGCGACGGCTGGGGCTACGACGGCATGGCGCAGTGGCTCGCCAACCGCGGCTACGCCGTGCTCCAGGTCAACTTCCGCGCCTCGACCGGCTTCGGCAAGGGGTTCCTCAACGCCGGCAATCGCGAGTGGGGCCAGGCGATGCAGAACGATCTCACCGACGCGGTGAACTGGGCGGTCGCCCAGACCATCGCCGATCCCAAGCGCGTGGCGATCATGGGCGGCTCCTACGGCGGCTACGCCACGCTCGCCGGGCTCGCCTTCACGCCCGAGCTCTACGCCTGCGGGGTGGACATCGTGGGTCCCTCGAACCTCAAGACCCTGCTCGAGGCCACGCCCCCCTACTGGGCGACGTTTCGCAAGACCCTCTACCTGCGCATGGGCGAGGTGGACCGCGACTCGGTGTTCAACCGCAAGGTCTCGCCGCTGTTCCACGTCGACCAGATCGTGCGCCCGCTCCTGATCGGCCAGGGCCTCAACGATCCGCGCGTGAACGTGCGCGAGTCCGATCAGATCGTGGCGGCGATGCGCGCGCGCAAGCTGCCGGTGGAATACGTGGTCTACACCGACGAGGGCCACGGTTTCGCGCGCCCCCAGAACCGGCTCGACTTCTACGGCCGCGCCGAGGAGTTCCTGGCCAAGTACCTGGGCGGCCGCGCGCAGCCCTACGCGACGGTGGAAGGGGCGGCGGCGGAGGTGCGTTAGCGCGAGCGCGCGAGCCGCTCGAGGTAGGCCCCCGCGGCTTGGCCCTCGCGCCGGCTGAGCGCGGCGCACTCGTTCACCGCGTCGGCGGTCTTGGCCAGCTCCTTCTCGGTGCCGGGTGGGCTGTGCGCCGGATCGGCGAAGAAGGCGCGCGCGCGCTCCAGCCGATCGGTCGAGCAGCCGGCGGCGAATCCCGGCAGGTAGATGAGTCGCATCGCCGGCAGGCGCCGTGCGAACGCGGGGTAGTTCGCGGTCATCCACTCGAACACCCGGTCCCGCCGCGCGCGGTCTTCGGCGACGACGCGGGGGATGGCGACCACTTCCTGCGGCCGCAGCGGGCCCGCGAAGACGTACGCCAACGCCGAATCCGTCAGCGCCGGATCCTCGAAGCGGCCCAGCGCCTCGAGGTAGCGCAGGCGGTCGGCGGGCTGCGCGGCGGTCTCGAAGTGATGGCGGCAGGCGTCGAACAGCGCGCGGTCGCCGTGGCGCGCGGCGAGGCCCAGCGCCACGTCCGCCAAGGCCGGATCCACCGCCTCGCCCGCGAGCGCGCGCAGGGCCAGCGAGTCGGCATGGGCCTGAACGCGCGCGTCCTTCCCGCGCTCGGCCACCCAGCGCATCAGGTCGGGACGCAGGAGGGCGACCGCCTCGGGCTCGTCCGCTTGCGGGTCGAGGCCGATGCGCTCGAGCGCGGGACCGAGCGTGGAGCGCACGTAGCCCGCAAAGGCGGCTTCGGTCGCGGGCTCCACCAGCGGATCCGCGACCTGCTCCAGGCTGCCGATGAACGCCCGCACCACACGCGGCTCGGGATCGGCGCCGAAGGGGGCGAGCAGGCGCAGGTACTCGTCGCCGCGCGCCGCGCCCGCCGCCAGCAGTGCCGCGAGGTTGCCGACGAAGCCCACCCGCTCGCGCGGCGTGAGCCAACTGGTCGCATGCTCGGCCAGCGAGCGCATCACCTCCGGCGGAACGCTCCAGCGGTAGTAGCCGAGTTCGTCGGCGTTGGGATGGAGCCACGTCACCGTGGCGACCCCGGGGAGTGCCACCACCTGCGTCTCCTCGGTGAGCAGCACCGAGGTCGTGCGCGGCGATCCGCCTCCGGAATAGCGCAGCGTGACCGGGATCTGCCACAGCGCCGGCTGCGGCGCCTCGATCCCGGCGCCCAGCAGGCGCTGCTGCGTCAGCCGGACGCGGTTCCCCTCGACCGGCTCGGCCAGGACCAGCGGCAGGCCCGGCTGGTCGAGAAAGGTGGACATCGCCGTCCCCACCGGGCGGCCGGCGGCCCGCGAGAGCGCGCTCCACAGGTCCGCGGCACTGGCGTTCCCCCAGGCGTGGGCGTCGAGGTAGCCGAGCACGCCGCGGCGGAAGGTCTCGGGGCTCAGCCACTGCTCGAACATGCCCAACACCGCCATGCCCTTGTTGTAGGCCAGGGCGTCCGCGAGCTGCGTGAGGTTCTCCGCGCTCCGCACCGGTTGGCGGATCGCCCGCGTCGAGAGACGGGCGTCGATCTGCATCGCCCCGTCCACGTTCTCGAGCCGGCCCACGCCCGCCTGGAACCCCGGATAGACCTCGTCCACGATCCGGGTGCCCATCCAGGTGGCGAACGACTCGTTGAGCCACAAGTCGTCCCACCACGCCATGGTGACGAGGTCGCCGAACCACATGTGGGCCAGCTCGTGCGCGATGACGCTCGCCATGCGGCGCCGCTGCTCGACGCTCACCCGTTGCGGATCGGCGAGCAGGAGCCGATCCACGAAGACGATCGCGCCCGGATTCTCCATCGCCCCGTACCAGTATTCCGGGACCGCCACGAGGTCGAGCTTCTCGAACGGGTAGGGGCGCCCGAAGTAGCGCTCGAGGGCCGCGAGCAGCGGCGGCGTCAGGCGCACCGCCTCCGCCGCCCACGCCCCCTGGCCGCGCGGCGTGATGATGTTGCCGGGAATCGACATGCCGGGGATCGGCACCTCGTCGAACGGTCCGGTCGCGATCGCCAGCAGGTAGGAGGGAAGCGGCGGCGTGCGGCGGAAGACCACGGTGCGCGCGTCGCCGCGGGGGGTCTCGCCCTCGATCGGCATGTTGGTGAGCGCGAGGTGCCCCGAGGGAACCGTGAGCGTGAGCTGGTAGGGATGCTTGAACGACGGCTCGTCCCAGCAGGGAAACGCCCGTCGCGCCTCGACCGCCTCGAACTGCGTGAAGGCGTAGGCGTGGCCGCCGGTCTCGAGCCGGTAGAGGCCCGCCGCGCGGGTGTCGAACGCGTTCGAGAAGTCGATCGAAAGCACGCACGGTCCGGGCTCGAGGGTCTCGGAGGCGGTCACCGTCACCATCGAGGGAGTGCTCAGCTCCCAGGTGACCCGCACCGGCCGGCCGCCGGCCTCGAGCGCCAGTCGCTCGAGCTTGAGCCCCTGCGCGTGGAAACGGAAGCTCGAGGTCGGCTCGCGCACCTCCAGCTCGATGCGCGTCGAACCGCGATAGTCGGGCCGATCGGCGTTCACCTGCAGCTCGATCGCCTGGAACGTGGGCACGACCTGCGCTCCGAGCCGCGCCGGGTCGGCGGCCGGCGGCGTATCGGCGGATGCGCCCGATGCCAGCAGCAGGAGGAGGATCGGCGCGAGGGCGGCGCAAGGGCGCATGGGGAGATCCGGGGCGGGCCTTAGACCGAGCGCCGCCGCCGCCGCTTGCCGTAGTTGAGGCTGGTGACCACGTAGGTGCCGCTGCGCTCGTCGGTGCGCAGCGCGATGAAGCCGGCCTCCTGCGCCTCCTCGAGCAGGTCGCTGAAGCTGCGGTAGCCGAGGCTCGACTCGTTGAAGGACGGGCGCTTGCGCTTCATGGTGTCCTTCACCAGCGACGAGTAGATCACCTCGTGGTTCTCGCGCTGCAGCGCGCGGATCGAGTCGAACAGCAGCAGGTAGGTCTCGCGCTTGTCCTTGGGGATCTCCTCCGCGCTCGCCGAGGGCGCCGCCGCGCTCTCGGGCTTGGCGAGATCTTCGTAGTAGATGAACTCGTCGCAGTTGTCCGCCAGCAGCGGCGATGTGGAACCCCTCATCCCCAGCCCGATCACGTGCTTGCCGTTCTCTTTGAGCTTGGAGACCAGCGGGGAGAAGTCGCTGTCCCCGGAGACGATCACGAAGGTGTTGATGTGCTCCTTGCTGTAGCTCAGGTCGAGGGCATCCACGCACAGGCGGATGTCGGCCGAGTTCTTGCCCGTGAGGGCGCGCTTGGGAATCTCGATCAGCTCGATGCCCGCCTCGTGCAGCTCCTGGGTGTAGTGACGGAAGCGGCTCCAGTCCGAGTAGGCCACTTTGACGATCACCTTGCCCTTCTCGAGCAGGCGGTCGAGCACGCGACGGATGTTGAAGGAGTCCTTCTTCGATCCCTCGAAGCCCATGGCCAGGTTCTCGAAGTCGATGAACACGGCCAGGGTGAGCGGCGATCCGGAAGTGCTGCTGTTGGTGGGCATGGGCAGGTGGACCTGAAGGCCAAGGGAATGGGCCCGGCGCGAGCCTGGCCGAGCGTGTGACCGCGGGCATGATAGTGCCTCGGGCCGCGGGGGCCAACCGGGGATCGGCGGCGGGCGGCCCGCGCGCGCCGCCCGTGACCGCGTTCACCGCGTTCGGCAGTCTCCGGCCCCGATGCGCCCGCCCCCGCTGTAACCTGCGCCCGCTCTCGTCCGTAGTACCGGGCGGCGCCGTTCCCGAGCGCCGCCGCCCGCACTGTCCCGCAGCACCCAGCCCCGGAGGTTCCCCGTGAGCAAGGCGATCGTATCACCCCATTCATCCCGATCGCGGGTCCCGGCGTGGGCCCCGGCCGCGATCGCGCTGGTGCTGCTGGCGGCGCCGATCGTGGCCATCGGCGCCGAGGCCCCGGCCGCGGCGAGCCCGGGCGCGCCGCCGACGTGGGTGCAGCGCAGCAACGAGCACGCCCAGGTGCTGCTCCAAGCGTTCGCCCGCATCTCCCCCGAGGGCGCGGGACAGATGGGCGTGGCGGGCTTCGACGAGGCGATCTTCGACCTCGGGCCGGGATTCATCGAGCGCAACCGCGCGACGGGCGAGCAGGCGGCCACCGAGCTCGAGCGGCGCCTCGCGGACGAGCAGGACGCCGCGGTGCGCCAGGACCTCGAGATCATGATCAAGACCGTCAGGGACAACCTGAAGGGCGCCGAGCTGTCGCGCAAGTACGAGATGCCCTACTTCAGCGTCAGCTCGACCGTGTACCAGGGCCTGCGCGCGCTGCTCGACGACCAGATCCCGCAGGAGCGACGCCAGGCCGCGCTGGTTCGCCTGCGGAAGTACGCCGGAGTCGAGCCCGGCTTCACGCCGCTCGCCGAATTGGCCCAGGCGCGCATTCGGGAGCGCATGGACCCCGCCCTGCTCGGCCCGGTCCAGGCCGAGGTTCAGAAGGAGCTGGCGAACAGCCAGACGTACGTGGACGGCATCGGCAAGCTGTTCGCGACGTACAAGATCAAGGGCTACGAGAAGCCCTACGCCGCGCTCAAGAAGCAGCTCGCCGCCTACGACGAGTTCACTCGCCGCGAGATCCTGCCGCGCGCGCGCAGCGACTTCCGCAAGCCTCCCGAGCTGTACGCGTTCGCGCTCGAACAGGTGGGCGTGGACATGCAGGTGGACGAGCTGCAGAGCCGCGCCAAGGTGGCGTTCAAGGAGATCCAGAACCAGATGCAATCGCTCGCGCCGCTGGTCGCGAAGCAGAAGGGCTGGAGCCTCACCGACTACCGGGACGTCATCCACGAGCTCAAGAAGAGTCAGTTGGTCGGCGACGCCATCCTGGCGCACTACCAGGCGCGGATCCACGAGATCGAGGACGTCATCCGCCGCGAGAACATCGTGACACTCCCGGCGCGGGACATGCAGATCCAGCTCTCGAGCGAGGCCGAATCGGCCGCGATCCCGGCGCCGAACATGCACCCGCCGCGGCTGATCGGAAACACCGGCGAGCGCGGCACGTTCATGCTGCCGCTCCAGGTTCCGGGCGCTCCGGGCGAGAAGAAGACGTTCGACGACTTCACTTTCGAGGCCGCGTCGTGGACGCTCACCGCGCACGAGGGGCGCCCGGGGCACGAGCTCCAGTTTTCGGCGATGATCGAGCGCGGGGTTTCGCTCGCCCGCGCCGTCTTCGCGATGAACAGCGTCAACGTCGAGGGCTGGGCGCTCTACGCCGAGGCCGAACTGCAGCCGTACGAGCCGCTCGACGGCCAGTTGATCGCGCTCCAGCACCGGCTGATGCGCGCGGCGCGGGCCTTCCTCGATCCCGGACTCCAACTCGGCACGATCACGCGCGAGGAGGCGTTCCGCATCCTGCGCGAGGACGTGGTGGCGAGCGATGCCATGGCAACGCAGGAGGTCGAGCGCTACACCTTCTGGAGCCCCGGCCAGGCCACCGCCTACTTCGTCGGTTACAGCCGGCTGCTCGAGATCCGCGGGGACGCCGAGCGCCGGCTCGGCGCGAGCTTCGACCGCCAGAAGTTCAACGACTTCGTGCTGGCCCAGGGCATGCTGCCGCCGCGGTTGCTGCGCGCCGCGGTCGAGGCCGACTTCATTCCGGTGCAGACGCAGAAGACCGCGCGCTGAGCACGCCGCGGGGTCGGCCTACGGTGTCGCGCTCTTCAGCTCGATCACGCCGCACGCGACGCGCGGGCCGGCGTTGCCCGAGGGCTGGGAGGTGAAGTCGTCCTTCCCGCCGTGCACGATGACTGAAAGGCCGACGATCGCGTGGTCGCCCTCGAGGCTCAGGTGCGAGTCCACCCGGTCGTAGTGCCCTTCGCCCTTGGCATCGGCGGTGATGTTGCCGAGATCGCCGGCATGGCGCTGTGCCGCGTCCGGTCCGGCGTGCGGCATGTTCGTCGGATTGAAGTGGCCGCCGGCCGAGGATCCATCCGGCGCCGAGCAGTCGCCCTTCTCGTGCACGTGAAAGCCGTGCTCGCCCGGAGTGAGGCCGGTGAGATTCGCCACCACGTGCACCCCGTCCGACTCCTGGGAGAAGATCACGGTGCCGCGCACGTCGTTGCCCTGAGTCGGCGACAGCTCGGCGACGGCGATGATCGGCGTGGGAATCGCCTCGTCGCCCCCCGCCGGCGGGCCCGAAGTCTCCTGCTTGCCGCCGGTGCCCGAGCAGCCGGCCAGTCCCGCGGCCGCGACCAGGAGTCCGCCGCGGGCGAGCAGTCTGAGGTTCCGATTCATCCGTGGACTCCTTCCGATGACGAGCGCGCTCCGCGTCTCGGTGCGAGGGCGACCCCATGCACCCGTGGAGTGTGGGGCGGCCGCAGCGCGGATCGAGGCGACGCCCCGCGGCGGAATCTAACGGTTTCCTGTCATTCCCGCCAGGTCCGCGCGGGATGAATGTGGAAAGTCGGCGAGAAGCTCCCCCACAACGCGTCGGTGATCGTGTCCCCCTCTTCATGGACCTGGTACTGTTGGGCCGCCGGGACGCCCACTCCAACCTGCGCCGGCCGCCGCGCCCACCCCCGCTTGCGCCCGCGCGGAATGCGGTGGTAGCTTTGCCGCCCTCCGGCAGGCATCGGGTCACCGGCGCGTGCGTTGTGCGCCGTTCGCAGCGGGCGACGACGGGGAGCGGGCGCCGAAGCCGGTGGACGGGCAGAACCTAGGCGGGACGGAGGGACGGGAGATCCGCCCGGGAGCCGCCTTCAGCGTTTCTCAAGAGAGCCGCGACACGCCGGAAGGCCAG
>Ga0154739_1023_pt2 | contig 70466 bp, 61 predicted proteins | sample Rifle2008BG16ft_FD_105747 | JGI IMG/M metagenome (GOLD analysis project Ga0154739, IMG submission 105747) | Candidatus Eisenbacteria bacterium RBG_16_71_46 | reverse complement strand
GGTCCCCGCCCGCTGCGGCCCGCTGGCGGGCGTGGGGCCCGCGCTCCGGTCCCCGCCCGCTGCGGCCCGCTGGCGGGCGTGGGGCCCGCGCTCCGCTTCCCACCGCTCTGCGGCCCGCTACGGGCGGCGTGCTCTGCGGGGGCGGTTTGGTTCGGGCGGAAACGGGAAGGATCTGGCCGGCCTTGGGCCGGGTGGGGGCGGGGCGGAGGACGGGGCAACCCCTGGGCGCTCGGATAAGCTCTTGTTGCCGAAGAAGTTGCGCCCATGACAGGGTGCTCTGGACGATCTGGAGCGCGGTATGCTAACGTGCGTCGACTTGGGTCCCGCCAATGCGGGCTTATTTTGTATGTCCGGATTTCTCATTGATCTAGCCTCGCTTCCGGGGCGTTCCAGCCTGGTGTCGGTCGAGGCAGATTCAGGGGACCTCGGGCTCCCGGCTGCGGAATGGACCGGGCACGTGCGTGGCGACCTCCAGGTCGAGAAGCTCGGCGAGAAAGTCTCGGTTCGGGGAGAGCTCGAGGCGGTGACGACGCTCGACTGCGTGCGCTGCCTCAAACCCTGCCAGCGGCGGCTGCGCGTTCCGTTCGAGGTCTATGCGGAACGCAGCACCGGCGCGAACCGTTTCGACGAGCAGGAGTTGGAACGGGGTCACCACATCAAGTTCTTCGATGGACGGCGGCTGGACCTGACCGAGGATGCGCGCGAGGCGCTGCTCCTCGAGGTTCCGATGGCGCCCCACTGTCGGGAGGACTGCCGGGGCTTGTGCCCACGTTGCGGCTCGGATCTGAACGACGGGCCGTGCGAATGCCCCCAATAGACACGGGCGCCGGCTGATCGCCGGTCCCAACCTGAGGAGATGCGATTCCATGGCAGTTCCCAAGCGAAGACACTCCAGCACCCGAGGCCGGAAGCGCCGCACCCACTGGAAGCTCAAGCCGCCCGGTGTGCAGTCGTGCAGCCACTGCAGCAGCCCCAAGCAGTCCCACCGCGTCTGCCCCAACTGTGGCTACTACGGCGGTGAAGAGATCATCACCCCGCGAGAAGGATAGCTCGAGTCGAGACCACGATGTCTTCGGCCCCGCACATCGGCATTGATGCCATGGGCGGCGACCACGGTCCCGCCGTGATCGCCGCTGGAATCGTGCTCGCGTCCCGCGAGATGCCCGGCCGCTTCCGGGTGACCCTGGTCGGCGACGAGACCGAGATCCGCGCCGCGCTCAAGCGCGAGCACGCCGAGGGCTTGCCCATCGAGGTCGTCCACGCCCCGGAGCGAATCGAGATGGCGGAGAAGGCGGCCGCGGCCGTGCGCCGCAAGAGCCGGTCCTCGCTGGTCGTCCTCACCCAGCTGCACAAGGAAGGCAAGCTCGACGCCATCTTCAGCGCCGGGAACACGGGCGCGTTCGTGGCCACGGCGCTGCTCGGCCTCGGCCGCCTGGAGCCGGTGTCGCGCCCCGCGTTGGCGGCGTTTTTCCCCAACGCCGGCGAGGGCACGGTGGTTCTCGACGTCGGCGCCAACGCGGAGTGCAAGCCCGCCTATCTCACGCAGTTCGCGCACATGGGCTCGGTCTATGCGCGCTATCTGCTGGGACGTTCCGACCCGCGCGTGGGACTGCTGTCGATCGGCGAGGAGGACAACAAGGGCAACACCTTGGTTCAGGAGGCACTCCCCCTGCTGCGGCGCTCGCAGCACCTCAACTTCATCGGCAACGTCGAGGGGCGAGACGTATTCCGGGGCACCTGTGACGTGGTCGTGACCGATGGCTTCACCGGGAACGTGGTTCTGAAGACGGCGGAGAGCGTGGCGGGACTCCTCACCCACATGATTCGCGATGAGCTGCGCCGCGACTGGCTGGCGCGGCTCGGCGTGGTGTTCATGGGGCCGGCGCTGCGGCGGCTGCGCAATCGTATCGACTGGGAGGAGCACGGCGCGGCGCCGTTGCTCGGAGTGAACGGGGTGTGCTTCGTGGGCCACGGCAGCAGCGGGCCGCGCGCGTTTCGCAGCGCGATCCGGACCGCCACCGCGTTCGTCGAGCAGCGCGTGAACGAGCACATTCGCGAGGAAATCCAGGCGGATCATGTCACCGCGGCCTGACGCCGTCCGCGGCGCCACCATCGTGGGGACCGGCATGTACGTGCCCGCGCGTGTGCTGACCAATGCCGACCTGGAGACGATGGTGGACACGTCGGATCAGTGGATCCGCGAACGCACCGGGATCGCCGAGCGCCGCATCGCCGCGCCGGGCGAGGCGTCCTCGGATCTGGCGGCCCACGCGGCGCGGCGGGCCATGGAATCCGCGGGGCTCACCCCGAACGACATCGACCACATCATGGTCGCGACCACCACGCCCGATCGCATCCTGCCCTCGTGCGCTTGCACCGTGCAGAGCAAGATCGGCGCGCGCCGCGCCGCAGCCTACGACATGTTCGCCGCGTGCACCGGATTCGTCTACGGCCTCGGGCTCGCGCGCGGGCTGATCGGCGCCCGGGTGGCCGACACGGTGCTGCTGATCGGCGTGGAGACGCTCTCGCGCATCGTGGACTACAGCGATCGCAACACCTGCGTGCTGTTCGGCGACGGCGCCGGCGCCGTCGTGCTGCGGTCGTGCGCCGTGGACGAGGGTCTGCTCGCGATCACCATGCACAGCGACGGCGAGCTCGGCGACGTGCTCGAGGTCCCCGCCGGCGGCTCGCGGTGCCCGGCGACCAGCGACACCGTCGAGGCGCGCGATCATTTCATCAAGATGCACGGGCGCAAGGTGTTTCCCTTCGCGGTGCGCTCGATGGAAGAGAGCCTGCTCGGCGCCCTGGAGCTGGGCGGCCTCTCGATGGCCGACATCGACCTGCTCATCCCCCACCAGGCCAACCAGCGCATCATCGATGCGCTCCAGGAGCGCGTCGGCATCGGCGCCGAGCGCGTGGTCTCGAACATCGACCGTTACGGCAACACCTCCTCGGCTTCGATCCCGATCAGCCTCGACGAGGCGGTGCGCGCGGGCCGGCTCAAGCCGGGCGATTGCGTCGCCTTCACCGCATTCGGCGGCGGCGCGACCTGGGGCTCGAGCGTCATGCGCTGGACCATGCCCGCCCCGCTGGGTGTCCACGCGGCGGCGCACGGCTCCGCGAGCGTGGACGGCGTGGTGCGAAAGGTCGGGGCGTGAGACTGGCGTTCCTGTTCCCGGGGCAGGGGGCTCAGGCCGTGGGCATGGGCCGCTCGCTCGCCGAGACGCACCCCGAAGCACGGGCGGTGTTCGAGGCCGCCGACGCGGCCCTGGGCTTCGCGCTGTCGCGCTTGTGCTGGGAGGGTCCGGAGGAGGAGCTGCGCAAGACCGTCCATGCTCAGCCCGCGCTGCTGACCCACAGCATCGCGGCATGGACGCTGCTGGACCGGGCCGGCGTGCGCCCGGCATTCGTCGCCGGCCATAGCCTGGGCGAGTACTCCGCCGGCGTCGCCGCGGGCGCGCTCGCCTTCGACGACGCCGTGCGCCTGGTCCATCGCCGCGGCGAGCTCATGTACCGGGCGGGCCTGGATCGCCCCGGGACGATGGCGGCAGTCCTCGGGCTGGGGCGAGACGCGGTGGAGCAGGCGTGCCGCGAGGCGGAATCGGAGGGCGGTGTGGCGCGCCCGGCGAACCTCAACGCGCCCGGTCAGATCGTGATCTCGGGCGAGGTCGCCGCGGTCGAACGCGCCTGCGAGCGGGCCAGGGCGCTGGGGGCCAAGCGGGCGCTGCGGCTGGACGTCAGCGGGGCGTTTCATTCACCGCTCATGAGCGGCGCGGCCGACGGGTTGCGGACCGCCCTGGCCGAGGTCGAGATCCGCGAGGCGCGCTGTCCGATCGTGTCCAACGTCACGGCCCGTCCGGTGCGCTCGGCGGCGGAGATCCGTGCCGCGCTCGAATCGCAGCTGCTCGGCGCGGTGCGCTGGGAGGACTCGATGCGCTGGTTGCTGGAGCAGCGGCCCGACGGCTTCGTCGAGATCGGAACCGGCAAGGTGCTGCGCGGGCTGTTGAGGGCGCTCGACCGCGACGCGGCGTGCTGGAACGTCGAGGACCCCGCAACCCTGCAGGCGACGCTCGCGGCCGTGGGGGGTGCCGGCCTGCCGGCCGGGCGCACCGACGGCCATGGTGGTCGAGCCGTTTCGGAGAAGGGACGCTAGATGTCGGAGACGCTCGGCATGCCGGCGACCGTGCACCCGTCCGAGTTGGCCGGCCAGGTGGCGTTCGTCACCGGGGGCGCCACCGGCATCGGCCTCGCGGTCGTCCACGCCCTCGCCGCGCGCGGCGCCGCCGTCGCCATCTTCAACCGCAGCCGCGAGCGCGCCGAAGCGGCGGTGGAAGCGCTACGCCAGGCGGGGCACACCGCGCACGCCTATCCGACGGACATCTCGAAGACGACCTCGGTGGACGAGTCGATCCAGGCCGCGCTCGCAGCCCTGGGTCGAGTGGACGTGCTGATCAACAACGCCGGCCTGACGCGGGACGGCGTCTTCATGCGCATGAGCGACGACCAGTGGAACGAAGTGCTCGACACCAACCTCGGCGGAGCGTTCCGCTGCGCGCGCGCGGTCGCGCGGCCGATGATGAAGGCCCGCTACGGCCGGATCGTGAACATCTCGTCGGTCGTCGGCCTCATGGGCAATGCCGGGCAGTCCAACTACTCGGCGTCGAAGGCGGGATTGCTCGGGTTCACCAAGTCGCTGGCGCGGGAACTGGCTCCGCGCTCGATCACCGTGAACGCCGTCTGCCCCGGCTTCATCGAAACCGACATGACCGCCGCGCTGCCGGAGCCGGCCCGCACGGACCTGATGGCCAGGATCCCGCTCGGACGCCTCGGACGCCCGGAGGAAGTGGCCGAAGTGGTGGCGTTTCTCGCTTCACCCCGCGCCGCGTACATCACCGGACAGGTATGGACCGTGGACGGCGGGATGGTGATGTAGTCCAATCGGGTATCGGGATTCCCCCCCTCAACCAACAGGAGGTGAAAGCAGTGGCGACCTTCAGTGAAGACCGGGTCAAGGAAATCATTGCCAAGGAGCTGGAAGTCGACCAGAAGCAGCTGACGTCCGAGGCCAAATTCATCGAGGACCTTGGCGCCGATTCACTCGACATCGTCGAGTTGGTGATGGCGCTCGAGGAGGAGTTCGGGATCGACATTCCGGACGAGGACGCCGACAAGCTCAAGACCGTCGGTGACGCGATGAACTACCTCAAGTCCCACGCGGCCGCGAAGTAGGTGGACGACACACCGGCCCGGGCCCATCGGCCGCGGCGGTCCGCCCTTCCCGTTTCCGGGAGCGGCGACCCGTCGCGCGGTGAGTGACCGGGGCCGCGGAGAGAGTGGTGCGCATGTCGGATGACGAACGCCGGGTGCTGATCACCGGAACGGGCGTGGTTTCGCCGATCGGGAAGAGCACCGAGGAGTTCTGGAAGCACCTGATCGCCGGGAAGTCCGGCGCCGGACCCATCACGCGCTTCGACGCGAGTGGGTACGACACGCGGTTCGCGTGCGAGGTGAAGGACTTCACGACGGAAGGCCTGGTGGACCGCAAGGACGCCAAGCGGATGGACCGTTTCGTTCAGTTCGCGGTCGTCGCCGCGCACGAAGCGATCCAGAGTTCCGCGCTCGACCTGGAGCGCGTCGACCACGACCGTGTCGGCGTGATCCTGGGTTCGGGAATCGGCGGCATGGAGACGTTCGAGACCCAGCACACCGTGCTCATGGAGCGCGGGCCCGCACGCGTGAGCCCGTTCTTCGTTCCGATGATGATCTCGGACATGGCAGCGGGCCAGGTCTCCATCCAGTTCGGTCTCAGGGGCCCGAACTTCGCCACGGTCTCGGCGTGCGCTTCGGGCGCACACGCGATCGGCGAAGCGCTGCGCCTCATCCGCGCCGGCGATGCGGACGTGATCCTCGCCGGCGGATGCGAGGCGACCATCACGCCGATGGCGATGGCCGGCTTCGGCAATGCACGCACCCTCTCCACACGAAACGACGACCCGCAGCGAGCCAGCCGTCCATTCGACCAGGAACGGGACGGCTTCGTGATCGGCGAAGGCGCCGGCATCATCGTCCTCGAATCCGAGGACCATGCCCGGCGCCGCGACGCTCCGCTCCTCTGCGAGCTCGCAGGCTACGGCGCTTCCGCAGATGCCTTCCATATCACCGCGCCCAGCGCGGACGGAAACGGCGCGGCGCGCGCGATGCGGCGCGCGCTCGACGACGCCAGGCAGAGTCCGGAAGACGTGCTTTACATCAACGCCCACGGCACATCGACGCCGACCGGGGACCCGATCGAGGTCCAGGCGGTGAAGACCGTGTTCGGCGAGCACGCGCGCCGCCTGATGATGAGCTCGACCAAGTCCATGACCGGTCACCTGCTGGGTGCCGCCGGCGGACTCGAGGCAGTGGTGACCGCGCTGATATTGGCCCGCGGGATCGTCCCTCCCACGATCAACCTGGAAAGACCGGATCCTCAATGCGACCTCGATTTCGTTCCGAATCAAGCCCGTCCGCAAGTCGTGCGGGCCGCCCTCTCGAACTCGTTCGGGTTCGGAGGACACAACGTGACTCTGGCCGTGAGGGCCGTAATGTAGGTGGCCGTTCACGCCGTCGCGGCGGCCGTGGCCGCCGCCGTGGCACGCGGCCGCCGGTGAGGCTCGCGGCGCGCCGCTCGCTGTGGGCGTGGCTCAAGCACCTGCTCGGCCTGACGCCGGTCGCGGCGCGCGCGCGCGCCGCGACCGCGCCGAGCGAGCAGGAGGCGCGGGCATTCGCCGAATTCAGCCGGCACTACGGCATCACCTTCCACAACCCCGAGTTGCTCAAGCTCGCGCTCACCCACCGCTCCTACCTCAGCGTGACCGGGCAGGGTCCTCGCGAGTCCAACGAGCGCCTGGAGTTTCTCGGCGATTCGGTCCTGGGACTCGTGACCAGCGAGTTCCTCTACCGCGAGCACCCTACCGAGCACGAGGGCCAGCTGACGAAGACCAAGTCCCTGCTGGTCTCGAAAGCGATCCTCTCGCGGCGCGCGCTGGCGATGGGCCTCGGGCGCTTCGTGCTGATGAGCCATTCGGAGATCGAGTCCGGCGGCCGCCAGCGGCTCTCGATCGTCGCCGATGCGTTCGAATCGGTGCTGGGCGCGATCTATCTCGACCAGGGGTTCGAGGCGGCACGGAGCTTCATCCACCGCTGGCTGCTCAAGGACTCGCGCGAGATCGCGGCCGACGAGCGCCACACGAACTACAAGAGCCATCTGCAGGAGTACGTGCAGAGCAACTTCCACACCCACCCGGTCTACCGGATCCGCAGCCAGATGGGGCCCGATCACTCGAAGCAGTTCATGGTCGAGGTGACGGTCGGGCGCCGCACGCTCGGGTCGGGCAGGGGACGGAACAAGAAGGAGGCGGAACAGGCCGCCGCGCGCGACGCCCTCGAGAAGCTCGAGCTGCCGGCCTCAACGCTGCGGGATCGCGATCTGGGAGTGGCGACCGAGGCCGAAGTCCTGACGGGGGCACCGACCGCGCCGGAGATCCCCGAACGGGAGTTGGAAGACGAAAGCGAGGAGGAGTTCGACCGCCCCCGTCGCCGGCGCGGGCGGCGGGGCGGACGCGGGCGCCGCGTGCGCGAACCCGAGGAACCGAAGCGTCCCGCCGCGGTCGAGGAGCCGGAGGTCGAGGCGGCGCGGATCGAGGCCCCGGTCGCGGAGCCGCCCCGGCGAGCGCGGCCGCGGCCGACGGAGCGCCATATCCCGATCGAGGTGGACACCGAGCCGGAGCTCCCGAGGAAGATGGAGCTCGAGCCGTTGCCGCCGGCGTACGAGGAGGACGAGAACGAGGAGGTCGGGCGCCCCGACTGGCCGCTCGAGGAGCGCCTGGTCGATCCCTACAGCGTCGAGCCCGAGCCCGCCGAAGAGGAGTCCCCCGAACCCGCGACGGCGGCGTACGAGGACGCGGCGCCGGAAGCGCCGTTCGAGGCCGACGCCGAGACCCGGTCGTCACCGGGGCCCGAGCGCGAGGCCGATCGCGAGCCGTGGGGGCGCCATGCGGCGGAGGACGAGCACGCCGCCCCGGAGGAGGACTCCGAGGTCCGCGAGCCGGCCGGCGGCCAGGGCGCGCGGCCGGGCGCGGCGGCTGCGCCGGAGGTGGCTCCGGAACTCCGCGAGATCCGCTACGGGCGGCGCGGAAGCCGAGGCAAGCGAGGACCGCGCTGAACGGCGGCCTTCGGATTCTGAGATGAATGCGCGGGGCGGCCACGCCAGTGGCCGCCCCTTCGCACACTATCTCGAGCTTCGGCCCTTCCCGATCGGAGCGACCGGAGCAAGGACGAACTGCCGCCGACCAAAGAACCAACCCGGCTGACCCCTCGGAACTTCAATCAGCACGAGTCGGGCGGCCGACGGCAGTTCGAATGCGGAGCGGGGGGCGCGCGCCCCCCGCTCTCAAGCTGCCGCCAGCGACGAATCAGAACAAGGCCCCTCGATTTCTCCGTGCTCGATTCTCGTTGGCGGCAGAAGACTCGAACGGGCCCATAGTACGCATGGGTACGTTCTAACGCAATAAGTCTGATATCCCGACATGACCTAAAAGCATAGCGGATGCCAAGGATTAGTCAGGTCTCGACACTGGTACGCTAATTGATTGACTGGTATGCAAGTACGGTGGGATATGCCGGTTGGGCTGGTTCACGTGTCATGGCGACGGTAGGACTATCTGTCGCATCCAGACGACTCGGGAACGGCCATTGTGGCAGTAGGGCATGGGACATGACAGGTGAGTCCGCTCGTCACCGGGCGCGACGGCGTGTCGCTCGAACCGGCCCGGTCGGTGCGCCCGCGCCCCGCCATCCGGCGCAACGTGCGCCGGGAGACACGCCGAATCTGCGCGGCGCGCCCGGTTTCGCGCTCGCACTTGCGCGGGACGTTCCGCGCAAGGACCGGGCGCAAGGACCGGGATGTCCAAGGGGCGCGCGCTCGTGCTACCCTCAGAGGCCTGATGTGGCCCGTCGCCCGTGTACTGCTCGTTCTGGCCGCGACTGCCACCTTCCCCCCGGACTCCGCGCCTCCGAGCCCGTCGGATCAGTATCCGAACGTCGAAGCCCTGCGCCACTACGCCCAGGGCGTCCTGCTCGAGGAGGGCGGCGAGGGTCCGGAGGCCATGGCGGAGTATTTCCGCGCCCTGCTCCTCGATCCGCGCTCGGCGGCGATCGCCCGCCGGGCCAGCGAGTTGTCGGCGAGGCTCGGGGACCCGCAGCGCGCGCTCGAGTTCGCCGACCGCGCGCTCAAGCTGGAGCCGGGCGACACGCGCGGCCTGTGGCTCAAGGGAACCGCGTTGTTCAACCTGGGCCGCGGCGAGGAGGCGCTCGAGGCGCTGATCGCCGCGGCGCGAGCGGATTCCGATCAGGCCGGCTACGCGCAGTCCCTGGCGCGGGTCGCCGAACAACTGGACCGCCTGGACCTGGTGGCCTGGGCCTACGGCCGACTGGTGGCGCTGGACGACGCCGACGGTGAGGCCTGGTTCCAGCTCGCGGCGGCGCGCGGGCGGCTCGGTGATTTCGAAGCGGCCGAGCGGGCGATCGAACGGGTGCTGCAGCTGAGTCCCCAGCGCCCCGGCGCCTACTTCCTGCAGGGCTGGATTCAAGAAGGGCTGGGGAACGCCGACCGTGCGATCGACTTGTACCGCCGGCACCTGAAGATCCACTCCACGGATCTGGTGACGCGCCGGCGACTCGTCAACCTGCTGAGCCGGCAGAAGCGCTTTGCCGAGGCGTACGCGGAGGCGCAGCTCGTTTCGCGCGAGCGTCCCGATGACGTCGAGGCGAGCCTGGTGGAGGCCGATCTGGCCCTGCGCGCGGGCCGCACGCGTGACGGCCTACGGCTGCTCGAGCGCATTCCGCGCCGCGCCCCCGCGGATCCGGACCTGATGCTGCGCGTGCTCGGGGTGCTCGTCAGCAACGGTCGCGCGCGCGAGGCGGTGGCGAGGGCCGAGGGCTGGGCGCGCCGGCATCCGGGGGACTTCCACGGCCCGCTGCTGACCGCGCGCGCTCTCGCCGCCTCCGGGAAGCGAGATCTCGCGATGACCCGGGCGCGCGAGGCGGTCGAAGCCGCCCCCGATTCGCTCGCCCCGCGCCAGCTGCTGGGTCAGCTCTACCAGTCCGCGAAGCGCTACGCCGAGGCGGAGTCGGTGTGGACGGAGACGGTGCGGCGCTTTCCGGAAGTCCCGGGGATCGCGTTCGACCTCGCGTTCTGCCGCGAGCAACTCGGTGACCTCGGCGGCGCGGAGGCGGCGGTGCGGGACGTCCTGGCGCGCGAACCCGACAACGCCCGAGCGCTCAATTTCCTCGGCTACCTGCTCGCCGACCACGCCCTGAAGCTCCAGGAGGCGCTCGACCTCATCCAGCGGGCGGTGCGGCTCGACGCGGACAACGGCGCCTACGTCGACTCCCTGGGCTGGGTCTTCTACCGTCTCGGGCGCTTCGAGGAGGCCCGCGCCGAGCTCGAGCGCGCGGTGCTGCTCACCGAAGGGGATCCGGTGGTCCACGAGCACCTCGGCGACGTCTACAAGGAGTTGAAGCTCATGGACTTGGCGCGGGAGCAGTATTCCAAGAGCCTGGCCCGCGACACCACCAACTCCCGGGTGCGAGTGAAGCTCTCGGAGGCGAGGTAGATCCGTGGAACCGCTTCGCCCACACGGGGTAACACAGCAATGTGAGGGGACTCGTGGCGCCTGACCGCGATCCCTCTCCACCGCCGGTTCTGAGCCTCTCGGACGAGGACCTCATGGCGCGGGTGGCGGAGGAGGATGAGCGGGCGTTCCCGGAGTTGGTGCGCCGCTACCAGGGCCGCGTCATCAACCTCGTGAGCCGGGTGCTCAACGACCGCGAATGCGCGGACGATCTCGCGCAGGAAGTCTTCGTGCGCGTGTTCGTGCACCGGCGGAACTATCGCCGGGGCTCGAAGTTCTCGACCTGGTTGTTCACCATCGCCGCGAACCTGGCCAAGAACGAGATTCGCCGGCGGGTGAGGCGGCGCAATTGGTTCAGTCTCGACGCGCTGCAGGAGCTGTTGAAGGACAGCGCGAGCCAGCTGGCGGACCCGACCGAGGGCCGGGAGAGCCGGATGGAGCGCGAGCAGCTGCAGGAAGCGGTGGGTCGCGCCATCGCCACGGTGCCCGAGAAGTATCGGGTGGCCCTGGTGCTGAGGGACATCGAGGGTCTGGCGTACGAGGAGATCGCGCTGGTGCTGGGAGTTCCGGGCGGGACGGTGCGCTCGCGCATCAACCGCGCCCGCGGGATGCTGAAACGCAAGATTCAACCGCTGCTCAGACAGGAAGGTCTGCCATGACATGCGTCCAGGCCCGGCGGTTGTTCGGGCCCTACTGGGATGACGAGACCACGCAAGCCGAGCGCGAATGGCTCGAGACCCACCTCGTTTCGTGCGACCCGTGCCGGGGTGCCTACGAGGAATTCGCGCGAGCGATCGAGCTGGTGGGAGCGCTGCCGCGTCTCGAGGCGGCGCCCGGCCTGGTCGAGCGCACGCTGAGCCGCGCGCGCCGTGCCCAGGCCGCGCCGGACCGGCTCGCGGTCGCGCGCCCGTCGTGGGTGCCGGTCACCGCGGCCGCGGCGGCGGTGGTCCTGGCCGCCGCGCTGGTCTCGACCTGGATCGGCGGACCTTCCTCGCCGCGCACCGGCGAGCGCGAGACCGCGACGGCGGTACGCCAGCCGGAGCTGGTGCGGCGTGATGGCGACCTCGCCGGGAACGGCGGCGGGACCTCCGTCACGCCGCCGCCCGCGGGGGCCATGGGAGAGGTCGCCGCGGCGATGCCCGACAGCCTGTTCGATCACGGCGCGGACGTCGAGTTCATCCTGGACCCGGTCGCGCTCAGGCGCGGCCACACGAGCGCCGAAAGTCATCTTCCGGCGGGCGTGCGGGCGACCCAGGCCGTGATCTCCTTCTAGGAGGGAGCCCGCGCCATGAGTTGGACCGCGTTCTTCCCCGCGTCGCGGCTCGGCCGGCTCGGCCTGCTGTTCGCGGTCGCGGCGCTGGTGGCCGTCAGCGGAGCGCCCGTGGTCCCGGCCCGCGCGCAGGGCGCCCTGGCCCAGCTCCAAACCGACGTCGACCAGATCACCCGGCGCGCCCGTCCCTCGCTCGTGACCGTGCTGGCGCAGAGCACGGTGAAGCGCCGCCGTCCGCCGCGGGGCGGGCAGCCGACGTCCGTTCACACGCGCATCGGCTCGGGCGTGGCGGTGGGCGAGAGCGAGGTGCTCACCACGGCGAGCGTCGTGCTGGGTGCGGAGCGCGTCCTGGTGCGGACGGCCAACGGCATTCAGGTCGAAGCCCAGATCGCCGGGATGGACGAGGTATTCAACCTCGCGCTGCTGCGGGTTCCCGACGTGCGGCTGCCGCCGCTTCCTGTTACGACCGCGCGGTCCCCGCAGGTCGGCGACTGGGCGATCACCCTGGGCACGTCCTACCGTCTGCAACCGACGCAGTCGATCGGCAACATCGCGTACCTGGACCGCGAGCCGCGCTTCGCGCGCCTCCAGCTCACGAACTCCGTCTACCCGGGCAACAGCGGCGGCGCGGCGGTGAGCACGCGCGGCGAGCTGATCGGCGTCATCCTCGGCGAGGCGACGCTGCCCGCGGTCGCCGGCGAGAGCCCACTCGACGAGCGCCGCCCGGTCGGCAGCGTGGTGCTGTCGATGGAGACCGTGCGGCTGGTCCTCGAGGCGCTCAAGCTCGAGGGTCGGGTCCCGCACGGCCTCATGGGGCTGAGCACGCGCCTCGCCGAGGTCGAGAGCCAGACCCAGCCGGGCCTGCGCGTCCCGATCGGCGCGTTGGTCGAAGCGGTCGCGCCGAAGGGTCCCGCCGACCTAGCCGGCCTCAGGCCGGGCGACCTCGTCGTCGGGTTCGATGGCGAGCGCGTCGAGTACCCGCAGCAGCTCGCGCGCTGGGTCACGGCCAGCCGCCCGGGGACCGCGGTGGATCTGGTCTGGGTGCGCGACGAGCTCCAGCAGCGCGGGCGCGTCGTGCTGGGCGAGGCGCCCGCGACGACGCCGTGGTGGGCGACGGGCGATCAGCCCCTGGCGCCGACCGGCGCTCCCAAGGCACGCGTCGCCGAACTCGAGCAGCGCATCGAGCGCCTCAGCCGCGAGATCCAGCGGCTCAAGGGCGGCAAGGACGAGTAGGGCTATACTGCCGGCGTGACCGCCGACCTGAAGCTCCGCTTTCCGGCGCGGGCCGCCGCCTCCCGCATCCGCATCGCGCCGGGTGGGCTCGACCGCCTCGGCGCCTTCACCGCCGGCGTCACCGGCGCCCGCCGCGCGGCCCTGGTGAGCGATACGCGGGTCGCGGGGCTCTACGGGGCGCGGGCACTGCGCTCGCTGCGCCGCGCGGGTCTCGACGCCGAGCTCGTGACCGTCCCGCCCGGCGAGCGCTCGAAGTCGGTGGCGGCTCTCGAGCGGTTGTGGCGGCGCTTCGGCGCGATCGGTCTCGGGCGCCGCGACTGCGTCGTGGCCCTCGGCGGCGGCGTGATCGGGGACCTCGCCGGGTTCGCCGCCGCCTGCTGGCTCCGCGGCGTGCCCTGGGTGTGCGCGCCGACCTCGCTCCTCGCGCAGGTGGACAGCAGCGTCGGGGGCAAGACCGCCGTGGACCTCGCGGCGGGGAAGAACTTGGTGGGCGCCTTCCACCAGCCCGCGGGCGTGCTGGTGGATCCGGATACGCTCGCCACCCTGTCGCCACGCCACCGCCGTGCCGGTCTCGCCGAGGTGGTCAAGATGGGCATGGCGGTCGACGCCCGGCTGTTCCGCTGGGCCGAGCGCCACGCCGCGGCCCTCGCCGCCGGCCATCCGGGGGCCCTCGCCGCCGGGGTGACGCGCGCGATCGCCGCCAAGGCCCGGATCGTGCGGGGCGACGAGCACGAGCGCGAGGGCGGGCTGCGCTCGGCGCTCAACTACGGCCACACGCTGGGACACGCGATCGAGGCCGCCCACGGCTATCGCGGGCCGCTGCATGGCGAAGCGGTGGCCATCGGCATGCGCGCGGCGGCCGCCCTCTCGGTCCGTCTCGCCGGGCTCGCCCCCGAAGCGCGCACCGCGCAGGACGCCCTGCTCGACGCGTTCTCGCTTCCGCGGCGGATGCCCTCCACCGATCTGGGCGCGCTGCTCGAGGCGATCGCGCGTGACAAGAAGCGGGCGCGCGGTGGAGCGCGCTGGGTGTTGACGACCCGAGTGGGCCATGCTAGCGTGCCGCGCTTGATATCGGGCCGCCTGGTGCGGGCGGTCCTGCTGGAAGCCGGGGCCCGGGCCTGACGAGCTTGGCCCGTCCGCGAGGCCCGATGCATCGCATCCTGGTGCTGAACGGTCCGAATCTCAACGCGCTGGGAAGCCGCGAGCCCGACGTCTACGGGCGCGCCACGCTGGAAGACCTCCAGCAGCGGCTCGTGCAGCTGGCGGCGGAACTGGGGTGCGAGATCGAGAGCCTCCAGAGCAACCACGAGGGTGTGCTGATCGACGCCCTCTACCGGGCTCGCGAGAGCGCGCACGGTGTGCTGCTGAACCCGGCTGGCCTGACGCACACGAGCGTGGCGCTGCGTGACGCGGTGGCCGCGGCCGGGATTCCCCTCATCGAGGTGCACGTGTCGAATCCCCACGCACGAGAGTCGTTTCGCCGCGTGTCGACCCTCTCCTCCGCTGCGCTGGGCGTCGTTCAGGGCTTCGGAGTCGACAGTTACCTGCTCGCGCTCCGTGGCCTGGTTGGGTATCTGGACCGTGCCGGCCGGGCGTAGGCGCAAGGCGTCGCGGCCACGTCCGGCCGCCGGCAAACCGATCAAGTCGCGCGCGGCGCGGGCCGATAACCCCGCCGGTGACGTACTCGGCACGGTCGGGTTGACCGAGATCCGCCAGCTGATCCGGCTCGTTCAGCGGACCGGCATCGGCGAGCTCGAGATCAGCACGGGGGGCCGGACCGTGCGGATTTCCGCGCAGTCCGGGTCCGCGAACGCGCCCGCCTTCGGGTACCCGGCGATGCCTGCCGCGCCGCCGGCCGGCTGGCCGGCGGAGCCCGCGGGGGCTTCCGCCGCGGCGACCCCGGCGGCACCCGCCGAACGGCACGTCGCGATCACGTCCCCCATGGTGGGGACTTTCTACCGCGCCCCGGCGCCGGACGCAGATCCGTACGTCGAAGTGGGCGACATGGTCGAGGTCGGGCAGACGGTTTGCATCGTCGAGGCCATGAAGCTCATGAACGAGATCGAGTCCGAAACGCGAGGGCGGGTGGCCCGGATCCTGGTCGAGAACCAGCAGCCGGTCGAGTTCGGCCAGAAGCTCTTCCTGGTCGAGCCCGACTGAGGCCGCCGGCGACCGGTACCGGCCGCCGGGAGGCGAGGCGGGCACTTCCGCGACAGGCGCTGGCGCCGCGCGGCGGAGCCGGCCGGACCGACGAAGCCGGGCAGCGTCAGGGTCCGCCGCGGCAGGGGCGGTGCCGCGACCGGCATGAGGGATCGGCATGAACATCCGGACCGTACTCGAAAAGATGATCGAGTCGCGCGGCAGCGATCTCCACTTGAAGGCGGGCACGCCGCCCGTCGTCCGTGTCGATGGCGTGCTCTACACGCTCGACGAGCCCGCCCCGAGCGCCCAGGAGCTGCGCGAAGTCACCAACCAGCTCCTCAACGACGAGCAGCGGCTCTATTTTTCCACGCACAACGAGATCGACTTCGCCTTCGGCGTCTCGGGACTGGCCCGCTTCCGCGCCAATGTCTTCATGCAGCGCGGCACGCCCGCGCTCGCCCTGCGCCATGTCCCGGTCGAGGTGCCGACCATCGAGGATCTCGGCCTGCCGCCGGCGGTGCGCGAGATGGCCTTCGAGCCGCGCGGCCTGATCCTGGTGACCGGGCGCACTGGTTCGGGCAAGTCCACGACGTTGGCGGCGATGATCGACGCCATCAACAAGGTGACCACGCGCAACGTCATCACGGTCGAGGACCCGATCGAGTTCCTGCACCGCGATGGCATGTCGTTCATCCACCAGCGCGAGGTGGGGCTCGACACGCGGTCGTTCCACGACGGACTCAAGTACGTGCTCCGCCAGGACCCGGACATCATCCTGGTGGGCGAGATCCGCGACCACGAGACCATGAGCACCGCGCTCATGGCCGCCGACACCGGTCACTTGGTGCTCTCCACGCTCCACACCACGGACGTGGTGCAGACCTTGCAGCGCATCATCTCCTTCTACCCGCCGCACCAGCACACCGAGGTGCGGCTGTCGCTCGCCTCGAACCTCAAGGCGGTGGTCTCCCAGCGCCTGGTCGCGCGCAAGGACGGCGCCGGCCGCGTCCCGGCCGTGGAAATCATGGTGTCCACACCGACCATTCGCGAGTACATTCTCGACCCGGAGAAGTCGCTGATGATCCGCTCGGCGGTCGCCGAGGGCGGGATCCAGTACGGCATGCAGACCTTCGACCAGTCAGCGCTCTCGCTGCTTTCCGCCGGATTGATCAGCGAGGAGGAGGCGCTCAAGAACTGCAACAACCCGAACGAGTTGAGCCTGAAGCTCAAGGGTATCGACGGGACGTCGGATCGCTCGTGGAAAGCCGATGACGAGGCGAAGGACGGTCCCCGCATCACCACCGTGGGGCGCGGGACCGACGCCGTGGGCGGCAGCACGCCCGCTCCGCCGGGGGTCAAGAAGAGCCCCGACTGGATGAGCAAGTAGAGCCTGACGCGGGGAGAATGTTCCGGAAAGTCCTGGTCGCCAACCGTGGAGAAATCGCGTTGCGCGTGATCCGCGCCTGCCGCGAGCTGCGCATCCCCACGGTCGCGGTGTTCAGCGAAGCCGACCGGGACAGCCTCCACGTGCGGCTGGCGGACGAGTCGGTGTGCATCGGGCCTCCGGCCCCGGCCCAATCCTACAATCACGTCGCGCGCCTGATTTCCGCCGCCGAGGTGACCGGTGTGGACGCCATCCACCCCGGATACGGGTTCCTCGCCGAGAACGCGCACTTTGCCGAGGTCTGCGCCTCCTGCGGCTTCGTCTTCATCGGACCCACCCCGGAGATGATCCGGAAAATGGGCGACAAGTCGGTCGCGCGCCACACCATGAGGGAGGCCGGGGTGCCGGTGGTGCCGGGCAGTGACGGCCTGCTCGGCTCGGTCGAGGAGGCGCTGCCCGTCGCCGAGGCGCTCGGCTACCCGGTGATCATCAAGGCGACCGCCGGCGGCGGCGGCCGCGGGATGCGCGTGGCCTGGGACCAGAAGCAGCTGCGGGCGGGCTTCGGCATCGCCCAGGCCGAGGCCGGCGCCGCGTTCAGCAACAATGCGGTCTACCTCGAGAAGTACATCGAGCGCCCGCGCCACATCGAGTTCCAGATCTTCGGCGATACCCACGGCCATCTCATCCACCTCGGTGAGCGCGAGTGCTCGGTCCAGCGCAACCACCAGAAGCTGATCGAGGAAGCGCCGAGCCCGTTCCTGTCGGTGGAGCAGCGTCGCGCGGTCGGCGAGCTCGCGGTGCGCGGCGCACGGGCCATCGGCTATGTCAACGCCGGCACCATGGAGTTCCTCTTCGACCAGGACGGTTCGTACTACTTCATGGAGATGAACACCCGCATCCAGGTCGAGCACCCGGTGACCGAGGAGGTCACGGGGCTGGACCTGGTGAAGGAGCAGATCCGGGTTGCGGCCGGGGAGGTCCTGTCGCGCACCCAGGACGAGGTCGAGTGGCGCGGCCACGCCATCGAGTGCCGCATCAACGCCGAAGACTACCGTCACGGTTTTCGGCCCAGCCCCGGCGCGATCACCTACTGGTACAAACCGGGGGGTCCCGGTATCCGCGTGGACAGCCACGTCTACGCGGGCTACGTGGTTCCCCCCTACTACGACTCGATGGTGGGCAAGCTCATCGCCTACGGCAAGGACCGCCCCGAGGCGTTGCGACGGATGGAGATCGCCCTCGAGGAAATGATCGTCGAGGGCATCCAGACCACGATTCCGTTCCACCAGCTCGCCCTGCGCGACGCGCGCTTCCAGCGGGGCGATCTCGACACGCATTTCGTCGAGTCGCTGCTCAAGACCGACCCCGCGTCATCCGCCGAGGGCCGCGCGGTCGCGCGGTAGCCCGGCGTGCGCGTCTCGGTGTTGCTCGCGCCGGAGGCGGGCCCGCGCCCGCGCGACACCGCGGTCGTCGTGGACGTGCTGCGCGCGACCACCACGCTGACCGTCGCCTTCGAGCACGGCGCCGCCCGCGTCATTCCCGCCGCCGGCGCGGAGGAGGCGTTCGCGCTGAGGCAGAGGCATCCCGAGGCCCTGCTGTGCGGCGAGCGCGACGGCCGAATGATCGCGGGCTTCGATCGCGGCAACTCCCCGTTCGAGTACCCGCCGGAGGTGGTGGCCGGCCGCACGCTGGTTTTCGCCTCGACCAATGGCGCGCTCGCCCTGCTGCGTGCCGCCGGCGCGCGGCGCCGGCTGCTCGCCGCGTTCATCAACGCGCCGGCGGTGGTCGAGGCGCTGCGCGGCGCGGGCGCCGTCACCATCGTGTGCTCCGGCAAGCTCGGCGGCTTCGCCCTCGAGGACGCCGCCTGCGCGGGCTGGCTGTGCGCCCGCCTCGGCGAGCGGGGGGCCCGCCTGGAGGGCGCGGCCGCGCGGCTCGCGCGGCGTCTCGCGCCCCGCGACGCCGCGGAGGTGCGCACCGTGGTCCAGGGATCGTCCCACGGACGCATGCTGCGCGAGATGGGCGGGGAGTTCGCGCGCGACGTCGACTACTGTGCCGGCCTCGGCACGCTGGCCCGCGTGCCCGAGGTGTGACGCGCCGCCGCTCGGGCCGGGGCCGCACGGTGGCGGCGAGGACTGCCCCCGGGGATCAGTGGCGCTGGGCCTGGATCAGCATCACGACGCCGACCAGGCCGAAGACGATGTCGCCCATCCACGCGGCGAGGTAGGGCGGAAGCGCATCGCTGTGGCCGAGCGCCTGCCCGGTGCGCATGAAGCCGTAGTAGAGGAACGAGATCGCGATCGAGAGCCCGAACCCGAGCGCCGCGCTCTGCATTCGCAGGCGGGTGGCGAGCGCCGCGCCGATCATCACCACCACCAGGTTGACCAGCGGGAACGCCAGCTTGAGGTGCAGGTCCACGAGGTAGTTCGCGACCCGCGCCCCGCTGGCGCGGAGCTTGTCCACGTAGGCGCGCAGGTCGAGGAAGTTCATCTCGTCCGGGTTGAAACTCTGCTTGGCGAAGTCATCCGGGCGTTCGCGGATCCCGGGCACGACGAGACGCTCGAAGGGGCTCGCGATTTCGCGACCGCCGGAGAAGGTGCGCTCGTAGCCGGAGGAGAACACCCACTGCTGGCCGTCCCAGCTCGCCTCGGCCGCGTCGATCCGCCTCCACAGCTCGCCGTGCCGGAACTCCTGCAGCGACACCTCGTGCATGCGCTGGTCCTTGATCAGGTAGAGGCGCATGTAGAAGATCCGCCCGCCCTCGCCGAGGTAGGTGACATCGGCGCGCTCGTTGACGGTCTGGCGCTGGATCCTCCGGATCTGGTCGTTGTAGATCGCGTCGCGCTCACGGCTGGCGGGCGGGACGACGAATTCCCCGAGCGTCAGCGCGACGAAGGCCGCGGCTCCGGCGCTGGCGAACACCGGACGCAGAATGCGCAGCAGCGGGATGCCGGCCGAGCGCATCGCCGTCAGCTCGCCGAACTTGTTGAGCTGCCCGAGCGCCAGGAAGGTGGCGAGCAGGAGCGCCACCGGCAGCACCTGCACGACGACCTCGGGGGCGCGGTAGAGGTAGAAGCGCGCCACGGTGCCGAGCGCGGCATGGTTGTCGAGGAACACGTCGATCTTCTCGAAGATGTCGACCACGATGAAGATGACGATGAACCCCGCGAGGCCGAGCACCAGGTAGCCTAGGAATTCGCGCAGCACGTAGCGGTCGAGGATCTTCACGCCGCTGCCGGGACGCGGGCGGGACGGCCCCACCGCGGCTTCAGGTCACACGCCTGCAGGGTCCAGTCGAGCCCCCACACGCCGAGCACGATGTTGGGCAGCCACATCGCCAGCCAGGACGGCAGCAGCAGCCGGCTGGCCAGCTCCTCGCCCCCGACCAGACAAAGATAGTAGAAGAGGAAGAACGCGATGGAGACGAACGCCACCGCCGGGCCGGCACGCCGCACGCGCATGCCGAGCGGAGCCCCGATGAGCACGAACACGACGCAGGCCGCCGGGAGCGAGAACTTCTTGTGGATCTCGACCGACAGGTGCGCGATCCGCCTCTGCAACGCCTCCCGCTCGAGGCGCCACATGTCGATTTCGGCGCGGGCCTGCGGATACGACTGCTCCAGCCGGTCGAGGGGGTCGCCGCGTCCGAGGAGGCGGCCGAGGAGGCCGGCGAGGCGCGCTCCGAGCGGGAGCCCCTCGGGCGCGAGCGCGGCAGCGCGGTCGAGCGGCACGCCCTGCTGCACCAGCTGCCGGCGGCGCGCCATCAGCGCCGCGCGGTACTGGGCCTCGACGCTGTCGCGGACCGTCATCAGCTCGCGCGCCCCCAGCTCGCGGTCGCCACGCGAGTCGCGCACGGTGCGCTCGAGGAATCCGCCCGCGCCCGCGATGTTGATGACATGCGTCTTGAACACCAGCCGCCGGTAGCGGCGCGACCCGCCCTCCTCGGCGGGGATCTCGTGGATCTCGCCGTCCTTGAGATCGAGCACCGCGCTGCGGCCGTCGGGGGTGTAGGAGAGGAAGCCGCGCTTGGCCAGGATGGTGGTCGGCGGCCCGCCCGGATTGAGCTGGTAGATGGTGATGCCACGCATCTCGTTGGTGCGCCCGTTCACGGATTGGACCAGCATGTTGTAGCCGGGGAAATCGGTGATGAACACCCCCTCCTGGAGCTTTACCGTTGGACGCATGCGGCCGATGTCGATGAGCAGGTTGGCGAACGCGTGATTGGACTCGGGCAAGACGTGGTTGTTGAACAGGGTGAGGGCGATCGCCAGCGCTCCGGAGGCCGCGAGCGGCCCGAGCAGGACCTGGCCGAGGTTGACGCCGCTGGCCCGCAATGCGTTGATCTCGTTATCCTGGGAGAGTCTGCCGAAGGTCATGAGCACGGCCACCAGGACCGCGCAGGGCGCCGAGAGGGCCACGATGTACCCCAGGGAGAGGACGAAAAGCTGGGCCACGATCCCCACGGCCACCCCCCGGTTCACCACCAGATCGAGGTAGTCGAAGAGGACGTCCATCTCCAAAATGAACGTCACCACGCCGAAGCCGAGCAGGAAGGGAACCAAGTGCTGTCGCAGGATGTAGGAACGGAGGATACGCACGCGTGGCAGACTACTCCATGGGTCGCGCCAGGGGCGACCGAATTCGGCGCTAAAGCCTTTGACCGCCGCGACCTGGGCTGATACGTTCCCGACGGGCGCCTCCTCACTCGGAGGCGCAACTCATTTGAAAGCCCCATGCTGAATGCCCTGACCCTGCCGGCCCTGGTCATCCTCCTGGGCTTTCCCTTTGGCCTCCCCGGCCTCGGCCTGAAGCACCGCCCCGCCGCACCCCCGGATTCCCTGCCCCCGGCGTGGAAGACCCCCTCGCGGCTGGCCCTGGAGGATCGTTTCATCCGCGCGCGGCTGCCCACCCTGACTCCGAGCCCGACCGGGCTGCGCATCGGCTACGACCCCCGCAAGCTCCGGATCCGGTTCGACCCGGATTCGGGCACCGTGTCCGCCATTCCCGAGATGGGCGACGTCATGCTGGGGCGGGGCGCGGAGCTGCCGCTCAGCGCCTATTCGAGCGAACTCACCCGCGAGAACTTCCGCCGCCAGTGGGAGGCCAGCTCGCGCCAGAGCATCAACTCCCTCGGGATCAACAGCCCGGCGCAACAGCGCGGCGGTCTCTCGTTCCAGCTTCCCTCCCCGCTGCCGCGCCAGGTCCAGAGCCTGCTCGGCCCGGGCGGCCCGGCGCTCAACGTGTCGGGCTCCGAGAACATCCGCCTGTCGGGCCAGAGCAACTGGACCAACCAGCAGACCGGCCTCCTCGGCCAGCGCCAGAGCCTGTTCCCGTCGCTCGACATGCAGCAGGACCTCAACATCCAGCTCCAGGGCCAGCTCTCGGACCGCATCAAGGTGAACCTGCTCCAGAATTCGATCAACCCGATCCCGCTCACCAATCGCATCGCCATCAACTACAAGGGGGAAGAAGACGACCTGATCCAGGCGCTCGACCTCGGGAACACCAACCTCACGCTGCCGGGGACCCAGTACGTCTCGTACAGCGGCCGCAACGAGGGACTGTTCGGGGTCAAGGCGGCGAGCCGCGTCGGGCCGGTCGACTTCACCATCCTGGCGAGCAAGCAGGAGGGGCGCAGCGAGCGCGCCTCGTACGCCGGGGGCTCGTCCAGGCAGAACCAGACGCTCTACGACCTCGACTACCAGCGCGGGACCTATTTCCTGCTCTACGACCCCAACATCCCGGGGGACTCGACCTTCATCCAGGCCTACGCCATCCCGGACACCAGCATCCGGCTTTACCGTGACGACTACAACTACGGGAGCGATCAGAACCTGGTGCGCGGCCGCGCGTTGGCCGACCCCGCGCAGGCCGACTGCGGCTGCGTCGACAGCGCCTCGGTGCGCGGCTCCTTCGCGCTCCTCAATCAGGGCTCCGACCAGGACTACGAGATCCTGCACGACGTCTTCCCGCTCGGCACGCTGTTCAAGGTGATCCGCCTGCGACGACCGCTCACCGGAGAGCAGCGCCTGGCCGTGACCTACGCGCGGCGCGCGGTGGACGCCAACGGAACCGCGGCGGGGCCCGAAACGGTGGTCGGCGGGAGTCTGGTGGACGACGGCGACGGGGTGCCGGCCCTGCGGATGAAGCTGCTGCGCCCGCCGGTGAGCGCGCTGCGCCAGCTGGCAAACGGGAACTTCGACGCCGGTGACCCGATCACCGCCACGCGCGACCTCGAGCTCAGGAACTTCTACCAGCTCCCCGGCCAGAACATCGACCCCACGACCTTCAAGCTCAGCATCCGCAAGGGACGCGACGATCCGCCGCTGACGTTCATCAGCCTCCCCAACGGGACGCCGGTGCCCTACATCGAGTTGCTGGGACTCGACAACATCGACGAGACCACCGGCGTGCCCGTGTTCCGCAAGCACGACGGCGACGTGGACGGGACCGCGGTCAACAGCAACGCCCGGGTGTTCGTCAATTACAACGAGGGCACCTTGTTCTTTCTCGATCTGCGGCCCTTCGCCCCGCGGATCGGCGCGGGCGGCAAGGCGTTCGAGAAGTTCCTGAGCAGCTTCCTCTTCCGCCGCGACTCGCTGGTCGGCACCGAGGGCGCCGTGAACGCGGCCAATCCGACGATCTACGACAAGTACTACGTGCAGCGCAGCCTCGACTCGCGCTACTACATCGAGGTCGAGTTCACCGCCGCGCGGGCGGCGGGCGAGATCGTGCTCGGCCGCGGCAACATCATCGATGGGTCGGATGTCGTCACCATCAACGGGCAGGTGTTGGCCCGCAACACCGACTACACGATCGACTACGATCTCGGCCGGGTGACGCTCAAGCGCCAGCTCGGCCCCTCCGACCAGCTCAACGTGGACTATTCCTACGCCCCGTTGTTCCAGCAGGCGGGGCGCACGCTGCTCGGCAGCGCGTTCCGCATGGAGGGGCGCGACCGCTCGTTCGGCGGCGCCTTCATGTACGAGAGCCGCGGCGCCCAGGACTTGCGCCCGCGACTCGGCGAGGAGCCGTCGCGAAGCCTGATCGGCGATCTCAACACCGAGTGGACCTTTCGGCCCGACTGGATGACGCGCCTGGTGGACCGGCTGCCGGGCGTGCGCACCACCGCGCCCTCCGACCTGCGGGTGCAAGCCGAGGTCGGCGCCTCGTTCCCCAACCCCAATACCAAGAACGAGGTCTACATCGACGACATGGAGGGGGTGCGCGACGCGGTGTCGCTGTCGCTCATCTCCGAGCGCTGGCGGTGGTCGAGCCGGCCCCGGCCGGTCCAGTTCCGGGCCGACCTGCACAACAGCGAGGTGCGCTGGTTCACGCCCACCAAGGGGGTGAAGGAGAGCGATCTCAAGCCCACGCTCGGGAAAGCCGAGGGTGGGGACAACACCCGCCAGGTCCTGGGCATCTCGGCCCCGCGCTTCCCGACCGTGGGCTACACGCCCGGCACGCCGCTGTGGACCGGCCTCACCTACCAGCTCGACGCGGTCGGGATCGACGTGTCACGCGCCCAGTTCATCGAGCTGTGGGTCAACGACGGGACCGACGCCGCGTCCCGCGACCGCATGCGGCAGGACCACGTCAAGCTCCACATCGATCTCGGGCGCGTCAGCGAGGACCAGCAGCGCTCGCCGGACGTCCCACCCGACACCTACCTCCAGACGGAAGACAAGGTGCCGCGCGACAACCAGCTCACCGTGACCGACAACAACAACGAGGACACCGGGCTCGACGGCGTGACCGACGACAAGGGCGAGGGCAGCCTGGCGACCCTGGATCTCGCCACCGCCGGTCCCAACGACCACTCCGGCGACGACTTCCGCAACGTGGACGAGACCTACGACGAGCTGGACCCGCGCCGCTGGCTCTTCACCAACGGCACCGAGAACAACAAGTCGGTCCGCCCGTACCCCGACACCGAGGACCTCAACCTCAACCAGAATCTGGACACCGACGAGAGCTACTACGGCTACGTCGTCGATCTCGGCGACACCACGTTCCAGATCACGGACGTCGGCAACGGCTGGCGCCGCTTCCGCATTCCGCTCGCGGACCGCGACACGCTGGTCGGCAACCCCAATCTCACCCTCGCCCAGCACGTGCGCGTCTGGCTGGAGGGCTTCACCCAGCCCGATCCGACGGTGGTCCTGGACGGCAAGGAGCGCAAGCGTCCCCTGTTCATGCTCGGCGGTCTCGACATCGTCGGCAGCCGCTGGCAGGCGAGCGACCCCGATTCGGTCGCCCAGGCGGTGGGCACCGGCGTCACCCTCAACTCCGTCAACAACCTGGACGACAAGGAGCGCTACAACCCGCCGTTCAATCCCGGCAGCACCGTGAGCGGCAACCTGGAGCTCGATCGCCGCGAGCAGTCGATCGCGCTCGAGTTCTCGAACCTCGGCGCCCAGGGCGAGATCGAGGCGTTCAAGTCCTTCTCGATCAACGAGGACTACAGCCGCTACGGAGCGCTGAGCTGGTTCGTCCGCTCGACGCGGGCGACGGCGGGAATCACGGCGAGCGACGACTCGCTCTTCTATTTCGTGCGCTTCGCCTCCGACGAGACCGGGGACAACTACTACGAGTACCGCGCCCCGATCGGGACCTTCCAGGGGCCGGCCCCCCCCAGGGACTATGGAGCCGGCTGGCAGCGCGTGAACCTGCGACTCACCGATGTTTCGGTTCTCAAGCTCGACCCCGACTTTCCCAAGACCGGGATCATCGAATACCACGCGGCCGGGCCCGGGCTCAGCAGCGCCGGTCCGGACTCGCTCATCATCCACGGCCGGCCGTCGTTCACTCGCCTGCGCCGTGTCTCGTTCGGCATCGTCAACGCCCGCACGGACCCCGCCCGGGTGGCCGAGGGCGGCCAGTTGTGGTTCGACGAGCTGCGTGCCATCGACGTCGCGCGTGACGTTGGCCGCGCGCAGCGCGTGCAGGTCAATGGGAGAATGGCGAACCTCATGGCCTACAACGTGTCGTGGAACGGGCGCGACGCCAACTTCCTGAGCGTCGGGGAAGCCCGCGGCACCGGCAGCAGCACGGACCAGCTGCTGCTCTCCACCAACTTCGACCTGCACCGCTTCTTCGAGGCGACCGGAATCGTGCTGCCGGTCAACCTGGCGTATTCGCGGAACTCCTCCAAGCCGCGGTTCGCCGCGGGCGACGACATCGTGCGCACCGGCGCGCTGTCGGACGTCAGCGAGTCGCGCAACGAGGCGCGCTCCTGGGGCGCCAATTACTCGCGCGCCTGGAGCGAACGCGCCCACCCGCTGCTGCGCTACACGCTGGGCGGCATCACCTCCAGCATCAACGGCACCCAGACGAACGGCCGAACCCCGAGCAGCGTGGACACCTCGACGACGCTCAATGCCACGGTGAACTATGGCATCTCCCCGCGCAGCATCCTCGTGCTCAAGCTGCCGGGCACGAACACCAAGTTCTATCCGCTGCCCGAGCGGTTCTTCTGGAACTACGCCCTGAGCACTCGGCGTTCGCGGTACTACGACCGGCTCCAGGACTCGACCCGAACCTTGGTGCTGCGCAACGACCTCCAGGGACGCTCTGGAACCATCGCCTTCGGGGCCGACACGCGGCCATTCGATTTCTTCCACCACCACTTCGAGGGCACCCGCAACTTGACGCTGGGCGACCAGCTCACGGAGCGAGTCGGCTTCATCAACCTGGGGAAGGTCGTGAACTGGCGTCAGGCGATGGACGCGCGCTACGCCTTGAGCCGCGGCCCGTGGCTCAACCCGACGTTGGGCTGGCGGTCGGGCTACGCGCAGAACAACGGGCCCGAGCTCTCGTCCGACCTCAGCGTGCGCTCGATCGCGAACTCGCAGGGCGTCACGGCCAATTGGGACCTGCCCTTCGACCGGTTGAGCCGCCGCTCGGCCGCCCCAAGCGACAGCGGCGCGGCAGGCGGGGGTGGCGGCGCGGTGCTCGCCAAGCTGCTTTCGAATCTGGGAACGATCAACTCGGAGTTCTCCGTCAACTGGTCGAGCGCGTACAGTCGCGTGCTGGGCACGCCGAGCCCGCTCTACCTGGCGGGGCTGTCGCGCGACCCCGGCTTCTCGTCGGATTCCTCCGCGGGCCGGGTGACCGCGGCCTTCGGCAACCAGGGATCGCTCGCGCGCGACTGGCGGGCCGCCTCCCGGGCGCGGATCGGCCTCGGTTTCGGGGCGTCGGTGTCGAGTCGGGCGGAGGTGTCGTCGCGCCGCAGCGAGTCGAACCTGGTGACGCGGCGGACGGACAGCTCGCGGTTTCCCGACCTCGACGTGGACTACGGGCGGGTGCCGAACGTGATCGGACTCGACCGCCTCATGAACGCACCGCGACTGCGGACGGCGTACAATCGGTCCCGGTCGACCGACTACCTCAGCGGCGACGTCCGCACGGGCATCGCGACGAGCAGCGAGTGGCGCCCGCTCATCGGCATCCAGGGGGACCTCAAGAACGGCACCCGCGCCGAGTTGCGGGTGGAGCGCCGGGTCACCGAGCGCCGGAATTTCCAGCTCGGGACCTCGGTCACCACCGACCGCAACACCGACGTCAATTTCAGCCTCAACCGGCAGTACAGCCAGGGCCAGAAGGTGAACGTCTTCGGCAAGGAGAGCATCGTGCGGCAGACCGTCAGCCTCGGGCTCGCCATCGTCTACTCGCTCCACAGCGGCGAGACCCTGCGTGACAACAACTCCACCCCGCAGTTCCCGGTGAAGGAGGACCGATTGTCGCTCAATGCCAACGGATCCTACGGCTTCAGCTCGAACGTGACCGGAAATGTGGCACTCGGCTTTGGCCAGACGCGCGACCTGCAGCGTGACATCGTCCGGCGCAACATCCGGGTCGAGTTGCGCGGCCAGTTCACCTTCTGACCGTGGCGCGGGGCGCGCGAGTCCTGGTGGCGGTGCTGCTTCTGGTGGCGCCGGCGGCATGCGCGGCGCGGTTCGACGTCGACGGTGAGCGCGCGTATGCGCGGGTCGTGCATCAGGTGGAGGCCGGCCCGCGCATCCCGGGCAGTGCCGGACATCGGGCGGTGCGCGAGTGGCTGATCGGCGAGATCGCGCGGCTCGGCGGGCGCGTGAGCGTGCAGGGCGCCCTCGATACCGTTGCCGGCCGGCCGCTCGAGATCACGAACATCATCGCCCGCTTCGGGCCCTCCGCGGGGCGTTCGTTGGTGCTCGGCGCGCATTGGGACACGCGAGCGGCCAGCGACCAGGCGGCGGATCCCGCCCAACGGTCGTTGCCGGTGCCGGGCGCCAACGACGGTGCTTCGGGGGTGGCGGTGCTGCTCGAGGTGGCGGAGCTCATGAGCCGTCGCCCGCCGGCTCGGCCGGTGGACCTGGTGTTCTTCGACGGGGAGGACCAGGGGCGCGCGGCGTTTCCCAACGAATTCTCGCGCGGCGCTCGGGCGTTCGCCGACAGCGTGAGGCCGCTGGTCGCCGCGGGCACGGGGCCGCAGGCCGCCTTCATCTTCGACATGGTGGGGGATCGGGATCTCGGCATCTACCCGGAGGTGATCTCGCAGGAGCGCGCTTCCAATCTGGTGGAGTTGGTGCTCGAGGCCGCGCGTGCGACCGGGGCCGTGCACTTTCACACCCGGGCGCGGTATGCCATCACCGACGATCACGTGCCTCTGCTCGACGCGGGGGTGCCGGCGGTGGACATCATCGACTTCGATTACCGCGCCTGGCACACCCCGGCCGATCTTCCCGACCAGGTCTCCCCGAAGAGCCTGGCCGAGGTGGCACGGGTGGCGGCCTGGATCGTCTATCGGAGTCCCCTCGCCAGGCCGATCTCCGCTCCCCGCAACCCATAGCACCGACCTGCATGGGGGCCGCCCGGCTCCCTCGGGAGTGGACCGAGAGGCCGGTGTCAACTTCTTTTACACTTGCTCTTGCCTCATGCCTTGCTGTATGTTACAGGCGAGGAGTGGGGTGGTGCGACCACTCCGTTTTTTGTCTCTTCCGGGAGCGAAATTGGAAGTCCGCGAAGAAGTTCGCCAGTTGGCGCAGCCGCTCGCCGAGGAGTCCGGTTACGAACTCGTGGATGTCGAATTCGGGGTGCATGGGCGGGGAAAGTCCATTCGAGTGCTGCTCGACAAGCCGGGGGGGATCACGATCGGCGACTGTGCTTCGTTCAGCCGCAGGCTCGCCGACTGCATGGACATGAACCAGACGGTTCCGGGGAGCTACCATCTGGAGGTCAGCTCGCCGGGCCTGGATCGACCGCTGAAGACGCTGGAGTCGGTGCGGCGCTTCTCCGGGCGGCGGGCCACGATCGCCTTGCACGAGCCGCACGAGGGACGCCGCAATTTCGAGGGCGACCTGTTGGATCCCGACGGCAATCGCGTCGGGCTGCGGGTGGAGGAGACGACCGATGTCTGGTTCGAGTGGGCCGAAGTGAAATCGGCCCGCCTGGTGGTGGATCCGTGGGCCGAAGTCCGGAGCGCGAAGGCCGCTTCCGCTTCCGCGGCCGTGCGGCACCCGCGGGGAGGAGCGCGATGAACAACGAAATCCTGGATGCGTTGAGCCAGATCACGCGCGAGAAGAGCGTGGATCGCGCGCTGCTGGTCGAGACGCTGGAGGCGGGGCTGGCCAGCGCCGTGCGGAAGAAGTACGGCGCGACCGCCGACGTCCAGGTGCAGTTTTCGAACGAGACCGGCGCGATCTCCGTGGCGATCCGCAAGACCGTGGTCGAGACGGTGGAGGATCCCGCGCTGCAGATCACCGTCGAGGAGGCGCGGGCGCATCGGGCCAGCGCGCAGGTCGGCGACGTGCTCACCTTCCCTCTGGCGATCGCCGAGTTCGGGCGCAATGCGATCCAGACTGCCAAGCAGGTACTGATCCAGCGCGTGCGTGAGGCGGAGCGCGATCGCGTCTTTCGCGAGTATTCCGACAAGATCGGGACCCTGGTCCGCGGCGTGGTGCAGCAGGTCGACCGCGGCAACGTCATCGTCAAGCTCGACCATTCGGAGGGGTTCCTGCCGGCGCGGGAGCAGATCCCGCGCTCGTACCATCGCCAGGGGGACTACGTGCGCGCGGTGGTCCTGAACGTCGACAAGTCGGCCAAGGGCCCGCAGGTCATTCTCTCGCGCACCCACCCCGATTTCCTGCGCCGCCTGTTCGAGAGCGAGGTTCCCGAGATCGCCGAGAGCATCGTCGAGATCAAGGCGGTCGCGCGCGAGGCCGGAGCGCGCTCGAAGATCTCGGTGTTCTCGAACGACCCGCGGGTGGACGCGGTGGGGTCGTGCGTCGGCCTCAAGGGCTCGCGGGTCCAGAGCATCGTCCGCGAGCTGGGAGGCGAGCGCATCGACATCGTACCCTGGTCGCAGGATCCCACGGTGTTCGTCTCGCGTTCACTTTCGCCGGCGCGGGTGATGGACGTCAAGCTGTTCGAGGACGAGAAGCGCATGCACGTGGTCGTGGCCGACGATCAGCTGTCGCTCGCGATCGGCAAGGGGGGCCAGAACGCCCGCCTCGCGGCGCGACTGACCGGCTGGAAGATCGACCTCACGTCGAAGAGCGAGGAGAAGAAGCGCCACGACCTGGCGCAGGCGAGCCGGATCGAGATCGAGAAGCTCGAGCTGGGCGAAGTCACGACCGAGAAGCTGATCTCGGCGGGGATCGAGACCGTGCAGGAGTTGCTCGCCGCCACGATGGAAAAGCTGATGGAGATTCCGGGGGTGGGCGAGAAGACGGCGGAGAAGTTGATGGGCGCGGCCAGGGAGTACCTGGACGCCCATCCGCCGCAGGCGGCGAGCGCCGACGAGCTCGCGTTCTCCCCCGAAGCCGATGACAGCGATGCGGGGGCGTCGGGCGAAGCCGCCGCGGCGGAGGCGACCGCCGGCGGGACCGAGGGCGAGTCCGCGGCGGCCCCGCCGACCCCGGTGGAGGCCCCGCCGACCGCGGCGGAAGAGGCGGGAGTAGCGCATGGCGAACCCTCGGCGACGCCGAGAGCGGGCGCCCTGGCCAACGAGGGAGACGATCGTGCCTAAGACGTCCGCGCCCAAGAAGCTGCGCGTCTACGAAGTTGCCAAGGACCTCGGCATGTCGAGCGAGGCGGTGCTGCAAATCGTCAAACGCCTCGGCGTCGAGGTCAAGAACCACATGAGCACGCTGCCGGCGGAGACGGTGGCCAAAGTCCAGGGCGAGATGGCGCAGGAACGGACCGCGGTGCGCGAGGAGATGACGCGCAAGCACGAGCAGGAAGTGCAGCGCGCGCGCGAGGACCGGGCGCGCGCCGCAGCGGCCGCGCAGGCCGCCGCGCCGCCCGCCGCCGCGCGTCCCGCCGGCGCGCGAACCTCGGCGGCACCCGCCGCGTCGTCCAGGGCGCCCGCGCGCCCTGCCTCGCGTCCCTTCGAACCGCGGGGAATGCGGCGCCGCGACCGGAAGAAGAAGAAGACGGTGGACGAGAAACTCGTGATCGACAGCGTCCGCAAGACCTTGGCCAGCCTCGACCAGGGCGGCGGTCGCCGTCACCGCCGCCGCCGGGAAGGGGAGAACGGGGAAATCGCCGTCGAGGAATCGAAGGTCATCCGGGCCACGGAGTTCATCACCGTGGCCGAGCTTGCGAACCTGATGGAGGTCAAGCCGCAGGAGGTGATCACGACCTGCATGCGGCTGGGTTTGATGGCCACCATCAATCGGCGTCTCGACAAGGATTCGATCGTGACCGTCGCCGACGAGTTCGGCTTCGACGTCGAGTTCGTCGCCGACTACGGGGCGGAGGAGCCGGCGGGCGTCGAGGAGGATCTCCCCGAGCAGCTCGAGACGCGGCCGCCCGTGGTCACGGTCATGGGTCACGTGGATCACGGCAAGACCTCACTGCTCGACTACATTCGCAAGACCAACGTCATCGCCGGCGAATCGGGAGGCATCACCCAGCACATCGGCGCCTACGAGGTCGAGCTGCCGGCGGGGCGACGGATCACCTTCCTCGACACCCCGGGCCACGAGGCGTTCACCGCGATGCGGGCGCGCGGCGCCCAGGTGACCGACATCGTGGTGCTGGTCGTGGCCGCCGACGACCGGGTCATGCCCCAGACGATCGAGGCGATCGACCACGCCAAGGCGGCCGGCGTGCCGATCGTGGTCGCCATCAACAAGATCGACCTGCCGGCGGCACAGCCGGAGCGGGTCAAGCAGGAACTCGCTTCGCACGGCGTGGTCGTCGAGGAATACGGCGGCAAGAATGTCTGCGTGGAGATCTCGGCCAAGAAGGGGACCCAGGTCGAGCGGCTGCTCGAGATGATCCTGCTTTCGGCCGACCTGCTCGACCTCAAGGCCGATCCCCACCGCCGCGCACGCGGCGTGGTGCTCGAGTCGCGCATCGAGCAGGGCCGCGGCGTGATCGCCAGCGTGCTGGTGGAATCGGGCACGCTCAAGGTCGGTCAGGCCTTCGTCGCGGGCCAGCACTCGGGGCGCGTGCGGGCGATGTTCGACGAGCGCGGACGCCACCTGGCCGTCGCCGGTCCCTCGACCCCGGCGGAGGTGCTGGGCTGGAGCGGGGCGCCGGCCGCGGGCGACCTGTTCGTGGCCTTCGAGGACGAGCGCGATGCGCGCGACGTCGCGAGCAAGCGCCAGGCGCTGCACCGCGAGCAGGAGTTCCGCGCGGCGAAGGCGATCTCGCTCACCAACGTCTACTCGCAGATGACCCGCGGCGAGCTGAGCGAGCTCAAGCTGATCATCCGCGGCGACGTCGATGGCTCGGTGGAGGCGCTGTCCGAGTCGTTCGGCAAACTGAGCAACGAGGAGGTGCAGATCCGCGTCATCCGCCAGGCGGTCGGGCAGATCACGGAATCCGACGTGTTGCTCGCCGCCGCGTCGGGCGCGATCATCGTCGGTTTCCACGCGCGTCCCGATCCCAAGGCGCGCGAGCTGGCGGAACGCGAAAGCGTCGAAATCCGCCTGTACGACGTCATCTACAAGGCGGTCGAGGAAGTGAAGCAGGCGCTGGAAGGTCTGCTCAAGCCGGAGCTCAAGGAGGTCGTGCTGGGCGCGGCCGAAGTTCGCCAGGTGTTCCGGTTGTCCAAGGCCGGCACGGTGGCCGGCTGCATGGTCCTCTCCGGCACCATCCCGCGCACCGGCAAGGTGCGTCTGCTCCGCGACGGCGCGACGGTTTGGAACGGGAGCATCGATTCCCTCAAGCGCTTCAAGGACGACGTGCGCGAGGTCAACAGCGGCTTCGAGTGTGGTATCGCCCTCAACGGCATGAACGACATCAAGGTCGGCGACACGATCGAGGCCTACGCCATCGAGGAACTCGCCCGCACCCTCTAGCCGGTCGCCGCGTCCATCCGCTTCAGCGGTCGCTCCGGTCGCCCGTCCGCGACGCCGTCCCCTTGACCCGCCCGCCCGCGATTCGCCCCCCGGAGGCGCGCATGTTCGTAGGCATCGTGCGCATCGAGCTCCACCTGCCGGTCTCCACGTCGCTCAAGGAGAAGCGGTCCGTGGTCAAGGGCCTCAAGGAGCGCATCCGCCACCGGGTGCACGCTTCGGTGGCCGAGGTCGACCACCAGGACCTGTGGCAGCGCGCGGCACTGGGGGTGGCGGTGGTGTCGGGGGAGCACCGGCAGGTCGCGGAGATGCTGCAGGCCGTGCGGTCGTTGGTCGAGTCGGCCCACGGGGCCGAACTCCTGGAATGGGAGGAGCGAGTCGAATGAGGATCCGGCCGGAGCGCGTCGCCCACCTGATGCAGCGCGAGATCGCGGACATCCTCGAGCACCGGTTGCGCGACCCGCGGCTCGACTGCTGGGTCGGCGTCACCGACGTCGAGGTGACCCGAGACCTCTCCTTGGCGCGTGTCTACGTCAGCGTGCTGCAGGAGGGCGCCGAACGCGAGCGGGTCCTGGAGGTCCTTCGCAGCGCGTCGGGCTTCGTGCGCCACGAGCTGGCGCCACGCCTCGGCCTGCGCGAGGTGCCGGAGCTTCGCTTCCAGCTCGACACGTCGCTCGAGCGCGGCGCCCGGGTCGACGAGCTGTTGCGTCAGATCGAGCGCGGCGAGACCGCCGAGGACGAGGAAGCGACGTGACCCCGGCGTTCGCGCCCGGCGCGCCGATCGCGCCGCCGCGGGCGGCGCCGCCGGAATGGTCGGGACTGCTCGCCTTCGACAAGCCGGTGGGAATGACCTCGCACGATGTCGTCGCGCGCGTTCGGCGCCGGCTGCGGGTGAAGCTCGCCGGCCATCTGGGCACGCTCGACCCCGGCGCCAGCGGGTTGCTGCTGGTGGCGGTCGGGGCGGCGACGCGCTGCGTACCCGTGTGGCAGGGGGGCGAGAAGACCTACCTGGCGACCGTGCGCCTCGGGGTCGTCACCTCCACGCAGGACCTCCAGGGCGAGGTGCTCGAGCGCCACGAGGTTCGGGTGAGCGAGACGGACGTGCGCGCGGCGGCGCTGGCGCTGGTCGGCGAGATCGCGCAGGTGCCGCCGATGGTCTCGGCGCTCCGGCACGGGGGGCGGCGCCTCTATCAGCTCGCGCGCCGCGGCGAGGTGGTCGAGCGCGCGCCGCGCCGGGTGCGCGTCGCGGCGTGGGAGTGGCAGGGGTTCGACCTGCCCGAGGCGCGGTTCCTGGTGCGCTGCTCGGGCGGCACCTACGTGCGCACGCTGGCGCACGACCTCGGTGCCCGTCTCGGGGTCGGCGGGGCGCTCGCCGCGCTGCGCCGGCTTCGCAGCGAGCCGTTCGGGCTCGAAGGCGCGATCGCCCTTCCCGACCTGGACCGCGGGCCGCGCGAGGCCATCCTGGCACGAGGCACCCCGCTGGCCGGGGCGCTCGGCGTGCTGCCGGCGGTCGTACTGGACGCGGAACAGGCCGAGATGCTAGGACACGGCGGGCGGCCCGCGGTGGCGCTGGGCGAGGGCGGCGTGTCGGCCGCGCTGTTCGGCCGCGGTCCGCGCTCGATCGTCGCGCGCGCGGAGAACGGCGATCCGCTTGCGCTCGGCGAGCTGGCTCCCGATCCGGAGGACCCCGGCCGCGCGCGGGTCTGCCCGCACGTGGTCTTCCCGTGGGCGGTGCGCACCGGGCGGAGGGAGCGGGGGGAGCCTTGACCGCGTCGCCGCGGGCGGCGGTTGCCGTCGGAGTCTTCGACGGGCTGCACCTCGGGCACCTGGAGATCCTCCAGCGGGCGCTGGCGCGCGCGCGCGCGCACGACGGACCGTGCGTGGTGGTGAGCTTCGATCCCCATCCCGACGTCGTGCTCGCCCCGAATTTCAACCCGCCGCCGCCGCTGACGCCGGTCGAGGAGAAGCGCGAGCGCATTCGGGGCCTGGGCGTGGACCGCTTCGAGCTGATTCCCTTCACCCGCGAGCTGGCGGCGCTGACCCCCGAGACGTTCGTCCGCGACTACCTGGTGAAGCCCTACCGGCTGCACACGCTGATCGTGGGGTCCGACTTCGCCCTCGGTCGCGGGCGATCGGGCGACATCGGGCGGCTCGGCGAGATCGGCGGTCAGCACGGCTACACGGTGGAGGCACTCCCCCTGCTCGAGGTCGACGGGGTCCCGGTGACCAGTACGCGGATCCGCGCGCTGTTGGGCTCCGGCCGCGTGGCGGAGGGGGCGCGGCTGCTGGGCCGGCGGTACGGCCTGAGCGGGAGGGTCGTGCGGGGCGAGGCCATCGGGCGCACGCTCGGGGTTCCGACCGCGAACCTGCGGCTGCACGAGGAGAAGCTCGTGCCGGCGGACGGGATCTACGCGGTGTGGGCGCGGCTGGCGGGGGACGCGCGGCGGCTGCCGGGAGCCATGAGCATCGGGGTGCGGCCCACCTTCGGCGGCCAGGTACGGACGCTCGAGGTCCATCTGCTCGACTGGGACGGCGAACTCGTGGGCCGCGACCTGGAGGTCGAATTCGCGGAGTGGCTGCGCCCGGAACTTCGCTTCGAGAGCGCGGATGCCCTGACGGCGGCGATGCATGCGGACGTCGCGGAGGTCCGACGCCGGCTGGGCCTGTGCGCCCCGTAGCGGCCGTGCCCCGGGACGTCGCCGGCGGCACATCGGGCCGCGGACGGGCGTTGCCTTGAAGGGCGTGGAATGATAGATTGCTCCGTCTCACCGAACACCGGTTCACCGTAGCGATCCGCTCGGCCACCCGGGAACTTGCACCCGGTGGCTGGGGCACCAGCCCCCCTCATCCCGTGCAGGAGGTGACCACTGTGACGCTCTCACGAGAGCAGAAGCAGGGGATCATCGGAAAGTTCAAGATCCACGAAGGAGATTCGGGTTCGCCCGAGGTCCAGATCGCGCTCTTGACCGAGAAGATCAACTACCTCACCGAGCACTTCAAGGTCCACAAGCGCGATCACGCATCGCGCCGCGGCTTGTTGCGCATGGTGGGCCAGCGGCGGCGGTTGCTCGACTACCTCAAGTCAACGAGGGTGGAGCGTTACCGCAAGGTCGTGAAAGACCTCGGCCTGCGCCGATAGCGCGGGCCGTGACGGGGGAACGCGAGCCGGCGCACGCCGGTCGGTTCCCAGCGCGCGGGACGTATGGCTCCCGCAGGCACCGCCCGGGGATTCGCTCCTCCGGGATGGCGCTCGATGGGCTCCGGCGCGCGCCGGAGCCGAAATGGCGAGAGGACAGGAACGGATTGATGCCTGAGCAAAAAGTATCGCTGCCCTTTGGGAACGAGACCCTGACGATCTCCACCGGAAAGCTCGCGAAGCTGGCGGGAGGCTCGGCCGTCGTTCAGTTGGGCGGAACCGTCGTGCTGGTCGCGGCGAGCGCCGCGAAGAACGCGAGTCCCAACCGGGATTTCGTTCCGCTCACGGTGGACTACCGCGAGCGGACCTACGCGGCCGGGAAGATCCCGGGCGGCTTCTTCAAGCGGGAAGGTCGACCGACCGAGAAGGAAGTGCTCAGCTCGCGCTTGATCGACCGTCCGATCCGGCCGCTGTTTTCGAAGCAATTCCCCTACGAGACGCAGATCATGGCCACGGTGGTGTCGTCGGATCAGGAGAACGACTCCGACATCCTGGCCCTCATCGGCGCTTCGGCCGCGATCAACCTGTCGGACATTCCCTTCCCCGAGCCCATCGCGGCGGTGCGGGTCGGTCGGATCGACGGACAGCTGGTCGTGAATCCGACGTTCCCCCAGCTCGACGAAAGCGACATGGACATCGTCGTGGCCGGGACCGCCGACAACATCATCATGGTCGAGGGCGGCTCGCGCGAAGTCTCGGAGACCGACCTCATCGGCGCGCTCCAATTCGCCGTGGGCCACATCCGCAAGCTGGTGGAGATCCAGCGCGACCTGGTCGGCCGCGCCGGCAAGCCCAAGCGCCCGCTGCTCGCGCCGCCCGACACCTCGAGCCTCCAGGAGGCGCTCGACCAGACCTACCGCCAGCGACTGCGCCAGGCCATCCGCATCCCCGGCAAGGAGGCCCGCCAGGAGGAGGTCGACCGCATCGCCCAAGAGGCGGTCGCGAGCCTCAAGGAGCGCTTTGCCGAGCAGGAGATCTACATCGGCAAGCTGCTCCACGACATCGAGCGCGACGAGCTGCGCTCGATGGTGCTCAAGGAGGGCGTGCGCGCCGACGGCCGTGGCCTCACGGACATCCGCAAGGTGACGGTCGATGTCGGGGTCCTGCCCCGCACTCACGGCTCGTGTCTCTTCACCCGCGGTGAGACCCAGGCGCTCGCGGTCGTCACGCTCGGCACGAAGAGCGACGAGCAGCGCGTCGAGGAACTCGAAGGCCAATCGTGGAAGTCCTACATGCTGCATTACAACTTCCCGCCCTTCAGCGTCGGCGAGGTGCGCCCGATTCGCGGCCCCGGCCGGCGCGAGATCGGCCACGGCGCGCTCGCGGAGCGCGCGATCGAGCCGGTGATCCCCGCCGACACGCATTTCCCCTACACCATCCGTATCGTCAGCGACATCCTCGAGTCCAACGGCTCGTCGTCGATGGCCACCGTGTGCGCCGGAGCCATGGCGTTGATGGACGCCGGAGTGCCGGTCAAGGCGCCGGTGGCGGGGATCGCGATGGGGCTCATCAAGGAGGGTGACGGGGTGGCGGTGCTGACCGACATCCTCGGCGTCGAGGACCATCTCGGGGACATGGACTTCAAGGTCACCGGGACGCGTGACGGTGTGACCGCCTTCCAGATGGACACCAAGATCGGCGGGATCTCGTTCCAGGTGCTCAGCGACGCGCTGGCCCGCGCCCGCGACGGACGCCTGCACATCCTCGAACTCATGGAACAGGCGCTGCCCAAGCCGCGCTCGGAGATGTCACCCTACGCACCGCGCATCATCATCCTCCAGATCAACCCCGACAAGATCCGCGAGGTCATCGGACCCGGGGGCAAGATCATCAAGCGCATCACCGAGGAAACCGGCACTCAGATCGACATCGAGGACAGCGGGGAGGTGCGCATCGCGGCGGTGAACGGCGAGGGAGGCCGCAAGGCCGAGGAGATGATCCGCAACATCACCGAGGATCCCGAGCCGGGCCGCGTCTACCAGGGCAAGGTCCGCAGCGTCGTGACCTTCGGGGCGTTCGTCGAGATCGTTCCCGGTCGCGACGGCCTGCTGCACATCTCGGAGATCGACCACCATCGGGTCGCGCGGACCGAAGACGTGCTGAACGTCGGCGACCAGGTGATGGTCAAGGTGATCGGCGTGGACCGCGACGGCAAGATCAAGCTCTCGCGCAAGGCTCTGCTGCCGGAGCCCGAAGGTGGCGTGCCCGCCGGGACGGCGAGCGGCGGTGGACGGGAGCGGGACCGCGATCGTGATCGCGGCCGCGACCGCGACCGCGACAGGGGCCGACGCCGGTAGCGGCCCTCCGCTGCGGCATTCAATCACCCGGGCCGTGGGCGAGTGGCAGGGCGACCTGCCACTCGCGATTCGGGGGCACCGCGCGACATGATTGACGCTCACTACCGCCGATCGGTGCTGCCCTCGGGGCTGACCCTGGTCACCGAGCGCATGCCCGACCGCCACTCGGTGTGCCTCGGGGCCTGGGTGCGCTCGGGTTCCCGCGACGAGCCGCGCGAGCTGCTCGGGATCTCCCATTTCATCGAGCACATGATGTTCAAGGGGACCGAGCGCCGCGACGCGCGGGCGATCGCCGAGAGCCTCGAGTCGCTCGGCGGACACCTCGATGCGTTCACCGCCCGCGAGCAGGTGTGCTACTACGCGCGCGCCCTGGCCGAGCATCTGCCGGAGGTGGTGGAGGTGATCTCCGACATCACCTGCCGGTCGCGTTTCTCGCCGGGAGAGGTGGAACGCGAGAAGTCGGTGGTGCGCGAGGAGATCTTCTCCTGCGAGGACAACCCCGAGGACAAGATCGGCGAGCTGCTGAGCGAGCAGGTCTGGGGCGGGCACGCGCTGGGTCTGCCGATCCTGGGCACGGTGGCGACCGTGGACGGGCTCGGCTCCGAGACGCTGCGCGAGTACTTCCGCAGCCGCTACCGGCCCGACCACCTGCTGGTGGCGGCGAGCGGGGCCATCGAGCACGAGGGCGTCGCGGCGCTGGTGGAGCGGCATTTCACGCCCCCCGACGGCAGCAGCCTCCCGCTGTCCGGCGGACCGCCGCCCTACGCGCCCAGCGTGCGTCACCAGGTCCGCGGCGACCTCCAGCAGCTCTACCTGGCGCTCGGCACGCGCGGGGCGCCGTACCCCACGGCCGAGCGCTACGCGCTGGTCGTGCTCAACATCCTGCTGGGCGGGGGGATGAGCTCCCGGCTGTTCCAGAGCGTGCGCGAGGAAGCGGGGCTCGCCTACTCCGTCTACTCCGCCGCGGACTTCCATCGCGACGCGGGCATGCTGTCCATCCAGCTCGGCGTCTCCCCCGAGCGCGGCCGCGAGGCCCTGCTGCGGGTGCGCCGCGAGCTGGTGGCGCTGTGCGAGCAGGGACCGACCCGCGAGGAGGTGGACGCGGCGCGCTCTCAACTGCGCGGCTCGCTGCTCATGGGTCACGAAAGCGTCTCGAACCGCATGTACCATCTCGCGCACGAGGAGATCTACCGCACCGGTTACACCTCGCCGGAAGAGCAGGTCGAGAGGGTGCTGGCCGTCACCTACGACGAGGTGGCCGGCCTCGCACGGCGTTTCCTCGATCCGGGCGGGTTCGCCATGGCCGCGCTCGGCCCCGCTCCCGGGGGGCCGCTCGACGAGCGCGACTGGGAGATCCGCCACGCGGAGTCGGCCTCGCGGTAACGGATGCCCCCTGGCCGCGGGTGGCCGAAGGAGGGCCCGGGCGATCGTTTCGTCGCGATCCGATCACACCCCGTGGGGCGCCCGAGGGCTCGCCCGGGAGCGCCGGGCCGACGCTGCAAGCGTTGAGATGATGGGCGATTGGCTGGATGAGCCGGTGCACCTGCGACCGCCGCCGACGGGGCGGCATCGGAATTGCGAAAGCGACTCTAGATGACCCACTTCATGCCGTCTAGAACCAGGAAGCGCCGGGGAGCGCTCCGCGTCCGGTGGGCCGCGGGCCTGCTGGTCGGGCTCGCCCTCGCGCTCGACCCTGCGCTGGTGAACCCGTCCCCGGGCGACGGCTCCACCGCAGTGGACCCGCCCGACACCACCATCAGCGGGTCGGTGGTGCTGCCGGCCCCGGGTGACCACGAGATCATTCCGGCGGTGAGTCAGCCCATCCACGCGGGCGAGTACTTCAAGTTCGCGGTCAACTGGGGCATCATCAACGGCGGGAACGCCTACCTCGAGGTGCCGGAGACCACGCAGTACAACGGCCACCCGGTGTTCCGCCTGATGGCGCGCGCCGAGTCCAACGCGGTCGTGAGCCGGATCTACAAGGTGCGCAACCGCATCGAGTCCATGTGGGACCGTAACGGGCTGTTCAGCTGGCGCTACGCCGAGGACCGCCGCGAAGGCAAGTATCGGGCGAAGAACGAGATCCTCTTCGATCAAGTTCGGGGCGAGGCCCGCTACAACACCGGCGCGGTCTATCCGGTCCCGCCGCGCGTTCAGGACGCGCTGTCCTCGTTCTACTACACGCGCTTTCAGGCGCTCCCGATCGGCGGCAGCATCGTGTTCGACTACCACGCGGGTCGCAAGAGCCAGCCGCTCGAGGTGAAGGTGCTGGGGCGGGAGCGGGTCGAGACCCCGGCCGGGACCTTCGACTGCGTGGCGGTCGAGCCCATGCTCAAGGCCGGGGGCGTCTTCAAGAACAAGGGCCGTCTCGTCATCTGGCTCACGGCCGACGAGCGGCGAATGCCGGTGCTGATGAAGAGCAAGGTGACGATCGGCTCCATCACCGTCGAGTTGCAGGAATTCAGGACGGGCGCCTGAATGGGGCGCTATCCCGAAGCCGACCTCTCGCAGCTCACCGTCGGCTCGGTGGCCGAGCGCACCACCCGCGTGCGGGTGGAGGAATTCGCCCGCCCGCTCGATCCCGCGGCCGCGCGCGCCGTGCTCGCCTCGCTGCCCGATCAGCTCGGGGCCCGCGCGCTGCGTGAGATCGTGACGCGCACCGTCGCCGCGCGCCGGGAGCGGCGCCCGGTGGTCGTGATGATCGGTGGTCACGTCATCAAGGTCGGTGTCTCTCCTTGCCTCATCGCGCTCATGGAGCGCGGGGTGATCAGCCACCTGGCCATGAACGGCGCCGCGGCGATCCACGACGTCGAGATCGCCACCCTCGGACGCACCTCCGAGGACGTCGAGTCCGCGCTGCACGCCGGACGCTTCGGCATGGTGGACGAGACCGGCGACTTCATGAACGCGGCGGCAGGCCAGGCGGCGTCGCGCGGAGAAGGCCTGGGCGAGGCGTACGGCCGCGCGCTGCTCGACGCCGCGCCGCCCCAGGCGGCGGTGAGCCTGCTGGCCTGCGCCTACCGGCTGCAGATCCCGGCGACCGTGCACGTCGCCATCGGCAGCGACACGATCCATCATCATCCGCGCTGCGACGGCGCCGCCCTCGGCGCGTCGTCGTTGCGCGACTTCCGCATCCTCGCCGCGACCCTCGCCGGCGCGCGCGGCGCGGTGGTGCTCAACCTCGGCTCGGCGGTCATCATGCCCGAGGTGTTCCTCAAGGCGCTGTCGGTCGCGCGCAACCTGGGGGCCGATCTCCGGGACCTGACCACGGCCAACTTCGACCAGATCCAGCACTACCGGCCCCGCGTCAACGTGCTCGAGCGCCCGACCCGGGCGGCCGGAGGACACGGCATCGCCCTCACCGGGCATCACGAGATCCTGATCCCACTGTTCGCGGCCGCGGTCCTGGCCGAGCTGTAGGGCTCCGTCCGCGAACGCCCGCGGGCGTTTGCCCATGCTCGGGGCTCCGTCGGCAAACGTCCGCGGGCCGCGTTGCGCGGTCGGCTCCTCGCTCCGACGTGGCCGGGCATCACGCGCAGCGTGGTCGGCCACGACTCCGCTCGTCGCGCGATCGCGACGCCTTGCCCGCGGACGTTTGCCGACGGAGCCCGGCGGCGGCAAGGGCATGTCCCTTGCGAGGTTGGGTACCCAGGGGGCGGCCGAAACACCCCGATTGACAGGGTGCGGGGCCGGTGCGTATACTTCAAATTGGTTGGACGCCGCCAGTTGCGGCGATGATCTCATTTAGGCTGGAGGCCCGCCGAGACGCGACTTGTTACCTGCTCGGGTGAAATCATTGTGTGATTTGACCCGGTTTGAGGGTCGATAGCCGCTGGCAGCCTGCGGACCATCGACCTGCCTGCGTCCGGTGAATCTCGAGGCCCTGCCCGCGATCGGGCCCCGGATTCCGTCATCCGCAGGAATCCGGGGCCCGTTGTCGCTGTTGGGGGGGCTGTGAATCGAAGCGTTTCGAATCTGCTGATCGGCCTGGTGGTGCTCGGCCTCGCGCCGGCCTGTGCCGGAATCGCGCGCGCGCAGGTCGCGGGCGCCGATTCCTCCGCGATCGACTGGAGCCGGGTCCCCGAGTACCGGATCGTCCCCGGCGACATGCTCGCGCTCAATTTCGGGCCGCGCTCCGAGGCGTTCGGTGACCTGAAGCGGGACGCCCTGGTGCGCCCCGATGGCCGCATCTCGGTCTACCCGGTGGGCGACGTGATCGCCGCCGGGCGTACGCCGCGCGAGCTGGAGGAGGTGCTGGTCGAACTCCTCGGCGCGGAGCTGAAACAGCCGCGCGTGACCGTCGAGGTCTCCACCTTGGCCGGCAATCAGGTGCACGTCATGGGGCGGGTCAGGAACCCGGGCTCCTACGAGGCCGTGCCGTTCATGAGCGTTACCCAGGCGATCGCCCGGGCCGGCGGATTCCAGGACGATGCGTCGCGCAACAGCGTGCTCGTGTTCCATCGCGAAGGCGGCCGGTCCGTCCGGGTGGCGCGCATTCGGCTCGACCGGGCGCTCAAGCAGGGGCTGATCGACGCGGACATGCCGCTCTCGCGTTTCGACATCGTCTACGTGCCCCGCTCCACGGTGGGCAATATCGACATCTTCACGCGCCAGCTGTTCGGCGGGCCGACCACCGCGCTCAACTTCGCGTTCACGGGCTGGGAGCTGTTCAATCTCGACCGCGTGTTCGTCGTCGGCCCGACCACGAGCTCCCAATAGGAGACGTCATGAACGGCGACCTGCAGCACGACGGCACACCCGTCGCCCGCCAGACGACGATGCGCGAGTTCGTCGCGGTCGTCTTCCGGCGCAAGTGGATCATCATCGGCCTGTTCCTGACGGTCACCGCCACGGTGCTCGCGATCTCGCTCACCTCGCCCACCTTGTACGTTTCCTCCGGACGGGTGCTGGTCAAGCGCGGCGAGCAGACCAGCGTGCTCACGGCAGACCGGCGCATCTTCGACAACTGGGAGCAGGATCTCGCCAACGAGGTCGAGTTGGCGAAGAGCCAGCCCGTGCTCTCGCGCGCGCGCAAGATCCTCGAGGATCGGGCCGGGGAGGGGTCCGCGCCACCCGCGCTGAACCCCGGCAGCGTCGAGGTCGAGGTGAGGGGTAAGAGCAACGTCCTGGCCATCGGCTACGTGGACGGCCACCCCGGGGTCGCCCGGCAGGTGTGCGACGCGCTGATCACCGCCTACGTGCGATACCGCCAGGACGAGTCCGGAGTCCCCATTCCCGAGAAGTTCTTCAAGAGCGAGTTCGCGAATGTCGAGGCCGACCTCCAGCACTTTTATCGGCTGCGCAGCCGGTTCACGACCGACGAGCACGTCGTGAACATGACCGAACAGATGCGCAATGGGATAAACCGGCTCACCGGGTTGCAGCAACGAAGGAGTGAGCTGAACGACCTGGTCGTCCAGGCGCGTGCGCAAGTGAAGCTGATGCGCGAGATGAGCGTGGAGTCGGCGGTCGACCTCCCGGACGTCGGGTTGCCCTACAGCAACGACGCGCTGATCGATCTCAAGCGTCGCGTCGTGGAGCAACGGGCGCGCCTGGCCCAGATGCGCGAGCGATATCGCGACGATGCGCCCGACGTGATCAGCGCCCGAGGCACCCTCGAGTCCCTGGAGGGACTGCTCAAGGACGAGGCCGACCAGCGCATCCGGCTGGTGGAATCCCGGATCGGGGTGTTGGAAGCCCGCATGAACATGCTCAACGCGGAGATCGCCGATCTCGAGGGTCAGCTCGAGAAGATACCGGGCAAGGAGCTCACGCTGTCGGAGATCGACCGTCAGATCGATGTCCTCAAGGTCCGCTATTCCGACCTGGTCGGGAAGAGCGACCTGGCGCGCGTCAACCGCCACACCAGCTCCGAGATCAACGTGGTGTTGCTGAGCCCGGCGGGACCCGCCGTCGCGACGAACGTGCGCGACGTGGTGCGCCTAGCGCTCGCGCCGGCCTTCAGCCTGGTCGTGGGTGTCGGCCTCGCGTTCTTCATCGACGGCCTGGACATCACCGTGCACCATGCGGGCCAGGCTGAGGAAGCATCCGAGATCCCCGTGCTGGCGACGCTGCGCGAGCGCCGCCGGCGCGCCTAGGTTCTTCACGACTCCCCCGGAGCTCATGCGTTCATGACCAGCATCTTCGACGCTCTGAAGAAGTCCCGGAGGATGCCGCAGAGATCCGCGGTGAGCCCGCCGGTCCTGGCGCCTGTTCGTCCCGGAGCGCTGCCTCCGGGCGGGGAGACGACGCTGCAACGCTACGCGGCCGCCGAGCGGCGCGCGGCGACGTTGCGCGGCCCCGGCACCAGTGCCGAGCCCATCCCCGCGACTCCGCAGGGGGCGCCGATGCGGGGCCGGGCTCACCTGCCCGATGAGGTGGTCCAGCAGATGACCGCGCTCCGGGTGAACATCGAGGCCGCGCTCCCCGAGAGCGGCAAGCGCGCGATCCTGTTCCAGTGTTCGCAGGGCGGTGAGGGCACCTCCACGGTGGCGCATCAGTTCGCGGCGACGCTGGCCCGAGAGAGCGGGCTGAGGACGCTTCTGGTCGACGCCAATGCCCGCCAGCCGTCCCTGGAGTGGGACGGGTCGCGCCACGGGGTCGTGCGGATCGAGGCGCGGGCGGCCGTGGCCGATGCGGGGGACGACGGTTTCGACGGCCTGCCGCTGCCGGAGGACGTGCGCGAGACCGGCGTCTACGCGCCCGGGGCGTTCCGCGCGGTGCTCGAAGCCTGCTCCCGGTCCTACGACTGGGTGGTGATCGACGGCCCGCCTCTGCTCGAAGCGCCGGACGCCACCCCGCTCGCCGGCCTCGCCGACGGGGTCGTGCTGGTCATCCGCGCCGGCCGCACCAAGCGGCCGGTCCTGTCGCGCTCGGTGGACCTCCTGCGCAAGGCCGGTGCCCGAGTCCTCGGAAGTGTCCTCAACCGCCGGCGTCTGGAGATTCCGGGGTTCATCTACCGTCGCATCTGAGACCCGGCTTCCCCCGGTGACCTCCCCGCGCCTCGCCCCCGCCGAGCCCGTGCCCTCCCCGCTCTCACGCACGGGCTCGATCGCGTCGGGGCCGCTGCTCGGTCCCCTCGATCTCGCGCGCCGATGGGCGGGCGGCTCCGCGGCCGCCGTGCTGCTCTCCGGCAGCCATGCGACCGGCGAGGCCGTGTGGGTGACCGTCGAGGGGCGAACCCTGACCCTGTCGGACCTCGACGTCTACGTCGTCGTCCCGAATGACGCGGAGCGGAGCGCGGCCGAGGCGCGGGCCCGCGGCGATCGGCCCGGGCTCGCGGCGCGGCTGCTCGCGTGGGGCGTCGCCGCGCCTCTCGAAGTCGCGTTCCTCACGCCCGCGCACCTCGCCCGCCTGCCCGCCCGTCCGGGGACTCTCGAGTTGCGCCGGCGGGGGGTGGTGGTCGACGGGGACGCCGTGTGGCTCGCGCGCGTGCCGCCCTGGGAGGCGCGCGACGTCCCGCCCGAGGAGATCGATCTGTTGCTCGAAAATCGCGGGTTCGAGCTGCTGCAGGCGCGCGCGGGCCTAGCGGCCCCCGGGGCGCTCGCGCGGCTCGCCGGCCGGCACGCGCTGCTCAAGGCGGCGCTCGATCTCGCCACGGTCGCGGTGCTCGCCGCGGGCGAGTACCCCGACGGCGCGGCCGGCCGCGTGGCCCGGGCTCACGCCTTGTCCCAGGACGGCGCGCCGCGCGATGCGTTCGCGGGCGACGGTCCCTGCGCGGTGCGCCGCGCAGCCGTGGCGCGCCTCTGGGACGCGGCCCTGACCTGGCGGGCCGGGACCGCCGAGGCGCTGGAGCCGCGCGCCGCCGCCGCGGAGTGGCACGAGGCGGCGGCGGCCTGGTCGGCCGTCTGGTGGGTGCGCGCCGGGGGCGCCGGGGCGCCCGAGGATCCGTGGGCGCGCGCGCTGCGCTTCGCCCGGCGCGCGAGGCTGCGGCGCCGCGTGCGGCTGGCGCTGCGCTTCTCGACCCGCAGCGGCCGCGGTCCTGGTCTCGCCCAGCGCCTGGGACCGGCGCTGCGCGGCACCCCGCCCCATCGCGTCAACGCCTCGGCCGCGATCTTGCTGCTCGCGGCAGCGGAAGAGCCTCCCAAACTGGGCGGCGCGGCCGCCGCCGCGCTCGAACGCCTCGGCGTGGTGCGCGGGAGCGACGCGCGCGACTGGGAAGCGGCGCGCCGTGCCGTGCTCCGCGCATGGGATCTCTGGGTGCTCGACGGCCAGCGCTTCGCGGAGGAGCCGTGAGCCGCCGCATGGTCGTGCTGCTGGTGGACGCGCTGGGCTGGGAGCTCGCGGGCCGGACCCCGGGACTGGCCGACGGCTTCGCCTATCGCCGGCGGCTCGAGACCGTCCTCGGTTTCAGCTCCGGCGCGCTCCCGACGATCTTCACCGGCCGGCCTCCGGCCGCCCACGGCCGCTTCCTCATGTACCGTCGGGCCCGTGGCGACACGCCGTTCTCGGGCTTCGAGTGGCTGAGGCTGCTCCCCGCGCGCGCGCAGCGCAGCTGGCGGCTCACCCGGCTCCTCACCCGAGCGGTCGAGCGCCGCGGCGTTCGCGGCTACTTCAATCTGTACGAGGTGCCGCGGCCGCTGCTGGCGGAATTCGATCTCGCCGAGCGCGACGACATCTTCGCCCCCGGGGGTCTGCCCGGGGATTCGCTGTGGGACGTCCTCGCGCGTCGCAGCATCCCCTGGCGCGGCTGGAACTGGCGCGGCCGGGAGGAGGACCACCTCGCCGCGCTCGAGGATCTGCTCGAACGGGGGGACGAGCGTTTTCTATTCTGCTATACCGCGGACCTCGACGACCTGCTCCATCGCGAGGGATCGGAGGGGCCCGGCGTGCAGGCCCGGCTCGCGCGCTACCGGGAGCTGTTCCAGCGCCTGCGCGCCGTCGCCGCGGCGCGCGGCGACGAGCTGTGGCTCTACCTGCTCTCGGATCACGGCATGGTGGACGTGACCCGCACCGTCGACATGATGGGCACGCTCGCAACACTCCCCTGGCGCTGGCCGCGGGACTATCTTGCGTTCTTCGATTCGACCATGGCGCGATTCTGGTGGCGTGAGCGGCATGCGCGCGAATCGGTGCGCGCGGCACTCTGCGCGACCGGAGCCGGGCGCTGGCTCGAGCCGTCCGCCCTCGAGGCCGGGGGCGCGCTGTTCCCGGATCACGCCTACGGCGAGGACATCTTTCTGCTCGATCCCGGCGTGCTCATGCTCCCGTCGTTCATGGGGTCGCGCCCGGTCCGCGCCATGCACGGCTTCGATCCCGCCCATCCCGACATGGCGGCGCTGCTGTGGTCGAGCCGCCCGGTCCCGGACCGGGTAAGGGGGCTTCTGGAGGTGCGCGGCTACCTCGAGTCCGAGCTGGACGCCCTGCTGGGGGTGACGGCATGAAGCCCGGCGAGATCGCGCACAACGTCTCGCGGGGGGCCTTCTACCTCGCGGTCGAGAAGGGAGCGGCGCTGGTTTCGGGCATCGCCTACTTCGCTCTGCTGCTGCGCTGGCTCGGCCCCACCAAGTACGGCATCATGACGCTCGCGCTCTCGTTCGCCGGGCTCGCGACCACGGCCACCGGCAATTTCGAGATGTTCCTCGAGCGCTACGCCGCCGAATACCAGGCTCGCGGGACGCTGCACGTGCTGCGGCGCGCGCAGTGGATGGCGCTGTGGATCAAGACCGGCCTGGGGGTACTCGCGAGCGTGATCCTCGTGATCCTCGCCCCGACTCTCGCGCACCAGTTCGACACCCCCGAGCTGGCCTGGCTGCTCCCGCCGCTCACGGGGATCGTCATGTTCGACGGGTTCTCCACGACCGGTCGCGCGACCCTGTTCGGGCTGCAGCGCTTCCGGCCGCTGTCGCTCGTTTCGGTCGCGTTCCACGTCGTCAAGACCGTCATGGTTGGGCTCATGTGGTGGGCGGGCCAGGGCCTGCTGGCGCTCGCGATCGGATTCGCGCTGCTCACCGCCCTGCAGGGGCTGATCGTGTCCGGGCTCGCCTTCTGGATGCTGCGCGACGCGCGGGAGCCCGCGCCGGAAGCGACCGCGCCCGACCCGCGCCCCACGCTGCTGCGGCCGATGTTCGCCTACTGCATGCCGCTGCTCGGGGCCCGCGCCGCGTTTCTCTCGGGGCAGAACCTCGGCAAGATCGTGCTCGGCAAGCTCTTCGACGCCACGCATCTCGGCTATTTCTCGTTTGCCTTCCAGACCGTCGAGCGCTTCATCGAGCTCTTCTACACCGTTCCCTATTCCCTGCTGCCGTCGCTCACCTATCTCGTGGCGCGCGAGGAGCGCGCGCGCCTGCGGGACATCTTCGACCAGGCCTTCCGCCTCATCCAGGTCGCGGCCTGCGCCCTGTCGTTCGTCCTCTTCGTCTTCGCGCACGAGATCACGCTGCTGGTCGGGGGCCCATCGTTCGAGCCGGCGATCCCGGTCGTGCGCATCATGGCCCTGGTGCCGATCGCCCGCACCGCCCAGCAACCGCTCACCATGTTGTTCCAGGCGATGCGCCGTCCCGGCACCGTGCTCTCGCTCGCGATTCTCAAGTTCGGCACCGAGCTGAGCTGCTATTTCCTGCTGGTGCCCTCGCTCACCCTCATCGGCGCCGGGATCGCGAATCTGGCGGGAGCGGCCCTCTCGTTCGTCGCCGCACTCGCCCTGCTCGGCGTGATGATGCCCGAGGGCGCGGGCGAGCGCGCGCGCACGGTCTTCACCAGCGTGGCGCTCCTGGTCCCGATGCTCGCCCTGGCGCTGACGATCGACCGGCACGTGGCGGTACCCGTGGCCATCGCGCTGCGGCTGCTGCTGGCTCCGGTCGCCCTGCTCGGGGTGTTCGCGCTCGGGCTCGTCAACCGCTACGATCTGGTGAAGCTGTCCTCCGTGTCGCTCTCCCTGCGGGTGTTGCGCGTGTCACGGGATTGGGTGGTGTCGGGCGCCGACCGCGTCGCCCGTGCCTTCGAGCCGCGGAGTGTGCCGTGAGCGAGCTGCGCACCCTGGTGGTCATTCCGGCGCTCGACGAGGAGGAGTGCATCGGTGCCACGCTCGACGAGCTGCGCCGGCTCGCCCCGGACGTCGACGTCCTGGTGGTGGACGACGGCTCGCGCGACCGGAGCGGGGCAGTGGCGCGGGAGCGGGGGGTGGCGGTCGTGCGGCACGTGACCAACCTGGGTGTCGGAGGAGCGCTGCAGACCGGGTTTCGCTACGCGCTCGAGCATGGCTACGCGATCGCGGCCCAGCTCGACGCCGACGGCCAGCACGACCCGGCCTTCCTGGCGGCGCTCGTCGCTCCGGTGGCGGCCGGCGAGTGCGACGTCTCCATCGGTTCCCGGTACGTGGCCGACTCGGGCTATCACGCCCCCGCGGGGCGGCGCCTGGGGATGCTGCTGTTCTCGGGCGTGGTGCGGCTCGCGCTCGGGCGGCGTATCGCCGACACGACCTCGGGTTTTCGCGCCTACAATCGGCCCGTGATGGAAGTCTGCCAGCACGATTTCCCGGTGGACTTCCCGGACGCCCCTCTGCTCATTTCCCTCGGCCGAAGGGGCTTCCGCCTCCGCGAGGTTCCGGTTCGGATGCGGGAGCGACGGGCCGGCACCTCGTTCTACACGCTTGGCAAATCGCTCTATTACCCGTACAAGAACCTGCTGGCGTCGCTGATGGCCTGGATCCAGCGGCCGGTGTAGGAGAGGAGGACCGCATGCCGTTCCTGTCCAAGACCCAGATCATCATGGCGATCGCCGCACTCGGGCTCGCTGCCACCGTGCTCGACCTCGTCCGGCGGCGCCGGCTGTCGGAGGAGTATTCGCTGCTGTGGATGGTCTCCACGGTGGTGGTCGCGATCCTCGGCTTCAGCACCCCGGTGCTCAAGTCGGTCACCCACGCGCTGGGCATTCTCTACGAGAGCTCGATGGTCTTCATGATCGGGCTCGCCTTCGGCACGACCATGCTGCTCTACCTCTCGGTGCGGCTCTCGCGGCTGGGTCGCGAGCACCAGGCGGTCATTCGCGAGGTCGCCCTGCTGCGGCACGAGCTCGAGACGCTGGCCGGCCGCGAAGCACCCACGCCGGGAGCAGGCGCGTGAAGCGCTCGCTGAAGTTCGCGATCGGGATCGGTGTTTCGGTCGTCGCGATCTGGCTCGCGATGAAGGACGTTCGGCCGATCGAGGTGTGGCACGCGCTGAGGCAGGCCGACTATCTCGGCTTCGTCGCGGTCATGGCGCTGACGCTGCTCGGGTTCTGGATCCGGGCGCTGCGCTGGCGTTGGTTGATCTCGACCCCCAGGCCGATCGCGCTCGGCAGCCTCTTCAGCGCCACCATGATCGGTTTCATGGCCAACAACCTGCTGCCCCTGCGACTGGGGGAATTCGTCCGTGCCTGGGCGCTGGGGCGCCGCGAGAACCTGTCGAAGACCATGGTGTTCGCCACCGTTGTCGTCGAGCGCGTGGTGGACATGATCACCCTGCTGGCGATCTTCGGGCTGACGCTCGTGGTCCATCCGATCGCGGAGAACACCGAAGCCGGCCGCCTGGCCCGGGCCGGCGCCGGCGTGCTGGTGATGGCCAGCGTCGGGCTCACGCTCTTCGTGGTAGTCATCGAGCGCAACCCCGTGCTCATGCAGCGCGTGGTCGGGTGGCTCTCGGGCTTCGTTCCGGAGCGCGTGCGGCACAAGCCGCAGGCGGCCCTCGCGCGGTTCCTCGACGGCCTCGGCCTCTTTCGCGACGTGCCGCGCCTCGCGCTCGTCCTCGTCTTGTCGTTCGTGATGTTCGGCGCGTTCGCGCTTTGCCTCACCGTCAGCATGTGGGCGCTGCACATCGAGGTGCCGTGGTACGGCGGACTGGTCATGCTCGTCATCACCGCGATCGGCATCATGGTCCCGGCGGCTCCCGGCTACATCGGAACGCTCAACCTGGCCTGCGTCGCCGGACTGGCGCTGTTCGGGGTGGGCAAGGACCTGTCGGTGCCGTTCTCGTGGTTCTACTGGGCATCGCAGTGGCTCCCGATCTCGCTGGTGGGGCTCTACTACCTGCGGCGGGAGGGGCTCAGCCTGAGGTCGCTCGAACGGATGGACTCGGGGACCTCGTGACGCGCGGCGGTTCAGCGGCGGAAATGCGCGGCCACCTTGCGCACCGCCGCGCAGACGTCATCGACGTCCCGATCGCTCATCCGCGGGAACAGGGGGAGCGTCACCGCGCGCCAATAGGCGTGTTCGGCCACCGGGAAGTCGCCCTCGTGGTAGGGCAGCGATTCGCGGAAGTGGGGATGGTAGTGGATCGGAATGAAATGCACCGACGTCCCGATGTTCTCGGCGCGCAGCTCCTGCACGAACCGGGCGCGGTCGCACGTCAGCCGCTCGAGTTCGAGGGCGATCGGGAACAGGTGCCAGGCGTGGGTGACCCCGGGACGCGCTCCCGGCAGGCGCACCTCGGCCAGGTCGGCGAGTCCTTCGTGATAGCGCGCGACCAGCTCCGCGCGACGGCGCTGGAAGCCCTCGAAGCGCTCGAGCTGCGCGAGGCCGATGGTGGCGAGCACGTCGCTCAGGTTGTACTTGAACCCGGGCGCCACGACCTCGTAGTACCAGCTGCCGGTGTCGGTGTAGCGCTTCCATGCGTCGCGGTTCATGCCGTGCAGCGAGAGCAGGCTCATGCGCTCCGCCAGCGCCGCGTCGTTGGTGACCGCCGCGCCGCCCTCGCCCATCGTCAGGTTCTTGGTGGCGTAGAAGGAGAACGCCGTCACGGTGGCGATCGAGCCGATCGGGCGGCCGCGGTCCATGGCTCCCAGCGCGTGCGCCGCGTCCTCGACCACCGGGATGCCGCGGCCGGCGGCCAGGCCCATGATCCTGTCGAGCTCGCAGGGGTGCCCGGCGTAATCCACCGGCATGATGGCGCGGGTGCGCGGCGTGAGCGCGCGCTCGATCGCGAGAGGATCGATGCAGAGCGTGTCGGGCTCGACGTCCACCAGCACCGGGACCGCGCCGACGTGCTCGATGACGTTGACGCACGCGACGAACGTATAGGCGGAGGTGATGACCTCGTCACCCGGCTGGATCCCCAGCGCGGCGAGCGCGACGTGGAGCGCGCCCGTCGCCGAGTTCACCGCGACGCCGTGGCGGGCGCCCGCGAGGTCGGCGATGCGCCGCGCGAACTCCTGGGCCTTCGGGCCGGTGGTGATCCAGCCCGATTCGAGCGTTTCCATGACGAGCTGCTTCTCGCGCTCGCCGATCCACGGCGCGGCGAGCGGCAGGTAGGTGGCGCGCACCGGCGCGCCGCCGGCCGTGGCCAGGGGCTCGGGAGCCGAGGAGGGAATCGCGGGCGTGGGGTGGGGGCGGGACGAGGGCGGTCGAGACACCCCGCGATTGTAGGGCAGCGACCGTGCGGCCTCCAAGCCCTTCATCGCGGGGCCTGAGCGCGTGCGACCGGGCAAGTTCGCGCGCGACGTGACGTCCATGGCGCTCGGCCAGTACCTGGCCCGCGCGGCGGTGCTCGCGCGCGGCGTGGTGTCGGCCGTGGCGCTCGGGCCGCAGGGCTTCGGCAGCTGGAACGCCCTCAACCTGGTGCTCGATTACGGCCAGTACGCCTCGCTGGGCGCGCTGCAGGGGCTGGATCTCAGGCTCCCGGGGGCGGTCGCGCGCGGCGACGCGGCGGCCGCGCGCTCGCTCATGGCCGGGGCCTGGGGGGTGGTCGTCGCCGGCGCCCTCTCCGCTGCGCTGGTGCTGGCCGCGCTGCTGGCGCGCGGCGTGCCCGCCCTCACCACGGGGCTCGGTTGGCAGGCTCCCGCCCTCATGCTGGCGGCGGCATGGCTGCAGCTCGCGATCCAGTATCACGCCTCGGTGCTCAAGGCGCGCGGCCGCTTCCAGGTGGTGAGCGGCGCGCTCGCGGCGCAGGCACTGGTGGGCGGCGGGCTCGGCATCGCGCTCGTCTTCCGCCTCGGGATCTGGGGACTGCTCGCCGGCTGGCTCGCGGGGGGCGTGCTCGCGCTCGCCTGGCTGCGACTCGCCACACGCGACACCCCGTGGGTTCCGGGAGCGTGGCGCGAAGGGCTGCGGCTCGCGCTCACCGGCCTGCCGGTGTTCGGCTTCTTCGCCGCCTCCCTGGTGCTGCGCTCCGTGGACCGGCTGGCGTTCGTGCGCTACGGCGACCGCGAGGGGCTCGGGCATTACAGCCTGGGGCTGATGGCGGCGGGGCTGGTGCTCTACGTTCCCGAGGCGGTGGCGGCGGTGCTCTACCCGCGGATCGCGGCCGCCGCCGAAGGTGCGCGCGACGACCGCCGCACGCGCGACGAAGTGGCGCGCGCCCACCGGGCGATCTCGGTGCTCCTGCCGCTCCCCGTGGCGCTGGCGATCGTATGGGCACCGCCGCTCGTGGCGCAGCAGCTGCCCGCCTACCGCGACGGCGTTGTCGCGCTCCAGGTGCTGGCGTTCGGCGCGCTCGCGCTCTCCACCGCCACCGTTCCCGCCTACTGGCTGCTCGGCAGCGGCCGGGCGCGCGAACTGCTGGCCGCGGGCATCGCGGGCGCCGGCCTCAACGCGCTGCTCGTCTTCGGCGTGGCGGCGAGCGATCCGCGCCCGACCTCGATCGCGATCGCCGCCACCGCCGGCTACACGATGTTCGCCGCGGGGATGGTGACCCTCGCCGCCCGGGAGCTGTTCGCCCGTGGGTCGGCCCGGGCGGCGTTCGCATGGGCGAGCTTCGTGCCGGTGGCCTGGCTCGCGGCGGCCACCCTCGCGGCCATGCGCGTCGGACCGGCGGAATCGGTCGGCGGAGCGCTGCTGCGCACCGTGGGCCTCGTCGTGGCCTACGTGCCGGTGTTGATCTGGTTCGGGCGCGGTCTCGGCTTGCGCTCCCTGGCCGGCGCCTGGCGCGGGATGAAGGGGCGGACGTGAGCGGGGCCCCCGGCACGGAACCGGCCGTGGCCGTGGCCGCGCCGGCCGCGCGGCGCGAACTCGGGACGGCCCTGGTGGTCGCCGCCGGGCTGGCGGTCCACCTGCTGCTCGCGGCGGGGGCCCTGGGCGTGCTGCCGCCCGCCACGCGGCTCGCGCTCGCGTTCGGGGTGCTGGTGCTGCTTCCGGGCTACGCCTTCGTGGCGCTGGGTGCCACGCCCCCGGGCGGCGCCTGGCTCGCTCCGGGCTGGGCCTTCGGCTTCGGCGTCGCCTGGAACGCGGCGCTGGTGCTGGCCACCCGGGCCTTGGGCCTGCCCTTCACCGTGCTGGTGGGCTGGAGCGCGGCGGCGACCGCCGCCGTCTGGGCCGCCGTCGGGTGGCGGCACCGCGCCACGCCGCCCGACCCCCCCACCCCCGCGCTGCCCGCCGCGGCGGTGCTCGCCGTGGCGCTCGCGGTCGCCGTGATCGGGGCCTACCTGATCTGGGTGGGCCCGGTGCTATCGTTCTACTCCGATGCGCCCGATCACATCGGCACGCTGCGGCGCATGATGGCGAGCGGAGACGCCTTTCCGAGCGACGCCTTCTTCCGCGATGCGGGGGCCGCCGGCGTCGATCCCCGCAAGGGGCTCTGGCACCCGCAGCTCGCGGTGATCGCCTTGCTGAGTGGCGTGGACGCGCTCCAGGCGTGGAGCGGTCTGCCGCCGCTCATTGCCGTCCTGTTCGTCCTCAATGCGGCCTCGTTCGGTCGGCTCCTCGCCGGCGGTGCCGGGGCGGGGGTCGCGGCCTGGGCGTTGATCCTGACCTACGGCGGGACCCTGGCCGCGCCGGGACTCCGCCACGCCCTGTTCTCGTCGCGGGTCGCGGACCAACTCGCGCTCGCCACCACGGTCGCCGTCATCGCCGACCTGCAGGCACCGCGACGGGCGACACGCCTGGCGGCGATTGGGCTCGGACTCGCGGCGGTCACGACCCACCTGTTCGGCATCATTCAGTTCGGCGTGGCGTTCGCGACCCTGGGGGCGGGGCTCGTGCTCCGCGACCGAGGTGTCTCCGCCCCGGTGCGGCGGCTGGCGGGCACGGCCACGCTGCTGGCCGCGACCGCGCTGCCGTTCCTGCTGTGGCGTCTGAGTCATGCCTACGCGCCGACCAACATCATCCACACCGAGCCGCAGGGATTGGTGTGGCTTACGGGCAATCTGCGCGTCGTGTCGCCCGGCGTCCTCTCGGACAGCATGTTCTGGGGTTGGGTTCTGTTCCCTTTTGCCTGGTGGCCGCTGTGGCGGCACGGGCGCGGCAATCCGGCGTCGCTGTTCATCCTCACCTCGTCGGTGGCGGCGGCGGTGTTCCTTTTTGTCCCCCCGGTCGTGATGTTGCTCGAACCGCGGTTGGGCTACCTGCTCATGCGCATGGCCGGTTTGGCATCGCTGTATGGCCTGCTGGCCTGGGCGGTGCCCGGTCTGTGGATGCGGATCGTGCGCCGGGGGGAAAGGCGCGTCCGGCTGCAGGCGGCGGCGGCGCTTGTCGGGGTTCTCCTCGTGATGGTCCCGAACCTGCGGGATGCCGAGCTGGTGGGCTCGCGGCCCGAGATCCTCGCGGCGGATGACCGCGAGAGTCCGCTCCTCTGGGAGGACGCGCTGCAGTGGATGGACGCCCATCTGCCGGTGGGATCCGTGGTGCTCGCCGACCCGTTCACCTCGTATTCGATTCCGATGATGACCAGGCTCTACGTCGCGACGCTGGTGGATCAGCACAGCTCGCCCAACGATTCGCTGGCGCTCACCCGGATCCTCGACGCCCGCGACGGGCTCGATCCCTACGGGAGCTGGGACCGGCTGCGCGCCGTCGTCGCCCGCTACGACGTGAACGCCATCGCGCTCAACGACCGCTTTCCGGTGCCGCCGCGCGGCGACTACTGGGCCCCGAGCCCGGAATGGTACGCCCGGGCGCGCGCCCGGCTCGACCGCCATCCCGTGGCCTTCGAGCCGGTGTTCGACACCGGGAATCTCGTCGTCTACCGCGTCCATCGTGCGGTGCTCGATACGCTCTCCGGCGCCCCGCCGGCCAGGCCATTCGTCAGGGCATGGCGTTCCGGGGCGTTCCCGCCCGCCCGGCGCATGGGTGAAGGCCTTCCCGTGCTCCACGGACTGGAGCTGGGGCCGCACGTCGTGGCCCCGGGTGACACGGTGCGTGGCGTGGCCGAGTGGCGCTCGCTGCGGCCCGCGCCCCCCGGCTTCTACAACGTCGTCGTGCGCCTCGATCGAGCGCTGCCAGGGGGGCTGCGCCCGCCCGCCGTGATCGGGAAGCCGGTGCGGAAGCTCCTCGAGCGGCTGCGTGGCGAACGCTACCGGCTGCGTTCGAACCACCTGCCGGTGGCCGGCGCCTACGGCGTCGATCTGTGGCGGGCGGACGAGGTCGTGCGCGACTCCTTCGAGATGGTGATCCCGCCGACGGCGGCCGAGGGCCGCTACGAGGTGCGAATCAAGATGATGCGCCAGCCGCACTTCGTCAATCTGCGGCTGAGCGACTACTTCCTGGACGACGACATGTTCTCCGGGCTGCCTGCCGGCTGGGTCGAGGTCGAGAGACCGCGCGCCGCGAAGGGCGCCGCCGCGGTGGCCGCCGAAGGCCGGCGCGGCGCCGGCCCCGGCACGGGCGTGGCCGGGGCGCGATGAGGCTGGCGATCCTCATCGGGCACTTCCCGCCGGATGCGGTCGGGGGCGCGGAACTCCAGGCGCAGGCCTGGGCGCGGCGTCTCGCCGCCCGCCACGACGTCGTGGTCGTCACGCGGTTCAGCGCGCCCGCGCATGCCGCGCGCGAGCGCCGAGACGGCTACGAGGTCGTCCGCCTCCGGCCCGCCCGGCTGCCGGGGTGGCGCACGGTGCACGACCTCCTCTCGATCGAGCGGGCGGTCCGCGCGCTGCCGCGAAGGCCCGACCTGCTCCTCTGCTTTCAGACCTTCATCAGCGGCTTCGCCGGAATTCGCATCCAACGGCACACCGGGATCCCGGCCGTGGTGTGGGTGCGTGGCGAGGGCGAGGTCCGGCTCGCGCGCTCCCCGCTCGCGCGCTGGGTCGGGCCACGCGTCTGGGAGGCCGCGCGCGGCGTGTTGGTCCAGAGCGAGGCGGTCCGCACCACGCTGCTCGCCGAGCTCGAGCGTGTGGCGCCACGGCTGCGCGCGGGTCTTCCCGGCAAGCTCGAAGTGGTCCCCAACGGGCTCGAGCTGCCGGACCCGCCGTTTACGCGCGGCGGGCGGGTGCTCACCGTGGGTCGCCTCATCCGCGACAAGGGCATGGACACCGTCATCGACGCGGTCGCCGGTGTCCAGGGGCTCCTGACCCTGGCCGGGGAAGGAGCCGAGCGCGCGGCGCTCGAGGCGCGCGCGAAACGCCACGGGCTCGACGCGCGGTTCGAGGGGGTCGTGGACCGGGGGCGCCTCGAGCGGCTCTACCGCGAGGCCGCCTGCGTGGTGCTGGCGGCCCGCCGCGGCGAGGGCCTGCCCAACGCGTTGCTCGAGGCGATGGCCTTCGCCCGCCCGGTGGTGGCGACACCGGTGGCGGGCGTGCGCGATCTGGTGCGGGACGGGGTGAACGGCCTGCTGGTGCCGCCGGACGACCCGCGGGCGCTGCGCGACGCGCTCGCCCGGCTCCAGAGCGAGAAGGGTCTGGCCGCGCGGCTGGCCGCGGCCGCCCGCGAGACCGCCGAGGGCTTCGCCTGGGACCGGGTGCAGCCGCGGCTCGAAGCGGTGCTCGAGCGCTGGGCCGCCGCATGAGCCCGCGTGGCCGCGTGTGCTTCTACTCCGAGTACGTCTACCCGCTGCTCGGCCGGCGCGAGATCGAGTTCGCCGGCGGCGCGGAAGCGCTGGTGGCGCGGCTCGCGCGCGGGCTGGTGGCGCGCGACTACGAGGTCTCGATCGTGACCTGCGACTACGGTCAGGCCGCCCGCGAGCTGATCGACGGCGTCGTCGTGTGGCGCGCCTTTCGCCCGCACGTGGGGCCCCCCGTCCTGCGCTTCTTCCACCCGCGGCTGAGCCGAGCCGCGCTCGGGCTCATGCGCGCCGATGCCGAGGTGTACTACGTCTGCGGTGCCGGGATGCCGGCAGGTCTCACCTGCGACGTGGCGCGGCTGCGCCGGGCCGGCTTCGTGTCGGCCGCGGCCAGCGACTACGACATCGTCCCAGGCCTGCCGGCGCGCGGGGGTCCGCTGGACCGCTGGTGGTACCGCCGCGCGCTGCGGGCGGCGGATGCGGTGCTGGCCCAGACGGAATTCCAGCGCCACTGGTTCCGCGAGGCGTTCGGGCTCGAGAGCGAGGTGTTGCCCAACGTGGTGGACCTGCCGGAGCAGGTGCTGGACGCAGGGCAGGACGGCCTCGTGCTCTGGCTCGGCACCTACAAGGCGATCAAACGGCCCGAGTGGTTCGTCGAGCTGGCACGGGCGCTTCCCGCGTGCCGCTTCGTCATGGCCGGGGTCGTGCCGCCCCCGCCGCTGACCCAGGAGGTGTGGGAGGCCGCGCGCGCGGCGGCGCGCGAGTGCCCCAACCTCGAGGTGCGCGGCTTTCAGACCGATGCCGAACTCCAGGCCCTGCGCCGGCGGACGTCGCTCGTGGTGCACACCTCGCCGGTCGAAGGATTCTCGAACGTCATGCTCGAGGCCTGGGCCGCGGGACTCCCGACGGTGTCCGCCGTGGATCCGGACGGGCTGGTCGAGCGCGAGGGGGTGGGCGAGGTGGCGACCGACCCGGCCGCGCTGGTCGCTTCGGTGCGGAGGCTGATGGCCGATCCCGCGCTGCGGCGCGCGGCGGGTGCCCGCGCCCGCCGTCACGCCGAGGCCCGCCACGCGCCCGGGGTGGTGCTGGACGTGCTCTGCCGCGTGCTCGACCGGGTCATCGACTCGGTGCGCCGGCGGCGCGGCGGAGCGGGCTGATCGTGCGCGTGGCGGGCGGAGGATTTCGCTGCGCGGCGCAGGGTCGCGCGCCGATGCTATAGTCCCGACCCGCGCACCGCGCGGCGAATGCGAGGAAGAGGGAGGCAAGCGCATGTCGTCCGAGCTGAAGGACCGCTCCGTCCTGGTGACCGGCGCCGGCGGGTTCATCGGCAGCCATCTTGTCGACGGGCTCGCCGCGCGGGGCGCCCGCGTGCGCGCGCTGGTGCACTACAACTCGCGCAACGACTGGGGGCTGCTGGAGCAGATGCCGGAGCCCCTGCGCGCGCGGGCCGAGGTCGTCTCCGGGGACATCCGCGATCCGTTCTTCGTGGACCGGGTGGTCGCCGGAGTCGAGATCGTGTTCCATCTGGCGGCGTTGATCCCGATTCCCTATTCCTACGTCGCGCCTGCGGAGTTCGTGGACACCAACGTCCGCGGCACGCTCAACGTGCTCGAGGCGGTGCGGCGTCATGCCACGGCGCGCATGCTCCACACCTCCACCAGCGAGACCTACGGCACCGCGCGCTACACGCCCATCGACGAGAAGCACCCGCTCCAGGCACAGTCCCCCTACGCGGCGAGCAAGATCGCGGCGGACAAGCTCGCCGAGTCCTACGGGCTCTCGTTCGGCACCCCGGTGGTGGTGGTGCGCCCGTTCAACACCTACGGTCCGCGACAATCGGCGCGCGCGTTCCTACCCACGGTGCTGGCGCAGGCGCTGACCGGAGAGACCGTGCGGGTCGGATCGCTCGACCCGGTGAGGGACATGAACTACGTGGGGGACACCGTGGCCGGTTTCCTCGCCGCCGCCGTGGCACCCGGAATCGAGGGGCTCACGATCAACCTCGGCAGCGGCCGCGGGGTGAGCATGCGCGAGCTCCTCGATCTGGCGCTCGAGGTCACGGGGAGGACGGTGCGGATCGAGACCGACGATGCGCGCATCCGGCCCGAGAAGAGCGAGGTCATGGAGCTGGTGTGCGACGCCAGGCTCGCGCGCGAGCGCCTGGGGTGGACTCCGCGCGTCGGGCTGGAGGACGGGGTGCGGCGCACCGCGGAGTGGATCGGGCGGCACCTGGAGAGGTACAAGCCCGGTGTCTACAACATCTAGGGACATGGGCGCATGCGGGCGGTGATTCTGGCAGGAGGCGAGGGCACGCGGCTGCGCCCCTACACCACCGTCCTGCCCAAGCCGCTGATGCCGGTCGGGGAGATGCCGATCCTCGAGATCGTGCTGCGCCAGCTCAAGCACCGCGGCTTCGACCGCGTGACGCTGGCGGTCTCCTACCTGGCCGAGCTGATCGAGGCCTTCTGTGGTGACGGCTCGCGGTTCGGGCTCGAGATCCGCTACTCGCGGGAGCCCCGCGCGCTCTCCACCGCGGGTCCCCTGAAGCTCGTGCCCGGGCTCGACGAGACGTTCCTGGTGATGAATGGCGACGTGCTGACCACGCTCGACTACGCCGCGCTGGTCCGCTTTCATCGTGACCGGGGCGCCGCCGCGACCATCGCCATGCACCGGCGCACCATCGAGATCGACTTCGGCGTGATCGAAGCCGGAGCCGACGGGGCGCTGGAGCGCTACATCGAGAAGCCCCGCTACCATTACACCGTGAGCATGGGCGTCAACGTGCTCGAGCCGCGCGCGCTCGCCCACATCGGCGAGAACGAGGCCCTCGGGATGCCCGACCTGCTGCTGCGGCTCAAGGCCGCGGGGGAGACGGTGGTGGCGTACGAGGAGCCGTGCCTGTGGCTCGACATCGGCCGCGTGGACGACTACGAGAAGGCGCTCGACGTGTTCGCCAGCCGCCGGGCGGAATTCCTCGCCGGATCCGCGGAGCCGTGAGATGACCGCGGCCCCGCGGTGAAACGCGTCCTGGTCACCGGGGCGGGATCGTTCACGGCCCGGCACCTGCAGGCGCTGCTGGCTCGCGAAACGCCGGCGGCGCGGCTCCACGGCTCCGACGTGGCCCCCTGCGGGGTGGGGGGCGTCGAGGATCACCCCTGCGATCTGACCGACCCCCGCGCGGCGCGCGCGCTGATCGAGGCGGTCGCCCCGGACCTGGTGTACCACCTCGCCGGGGTGAGCGCGCGCGACGCCGAAACCTGCCTCGCGGTCAACCTCGGCGGCACGCGTCACCTGTTGGAAGCCTGCGCCGCGCGGTCCTCGCCACCCGCGGTCGTGGTGGTCTCGACGGCCGCGGTCTATGGGCTCACCCGCCCCGATGAAACCCCGGTGCGCGAATCGACGCCGCTGCGGCCGATCACGCCCTATGGCGCCAGCAAGGCCGCGGCCGAGCTGCTGGCGCTCTCGATGCACCGCCGCCGGCTGCTGCCGGTGGTGGTCGTCCGCCCCTTCAACCTGGTGGGCCCCGGGCTACGAGCCGGATTCGCGCCCTCCGATTTCCTCGCCCAGGCCCTCGCCATCCGCGACCGCGGGGCGCCGCCCGAGCTGCGGGTGGGCAACCTCGACGCGCGCCGCGACTTCGTGGACGTGCGCGACGCGGTGCGGGCCTACCGCCTGCTCGCGACCGAGCCGCGCTGCCAGGGGGAGGCGTGGAACGTGGCCACGGGCCGCGGGGTTCCCGTGCGCGACCTGCTGGCCGCGATCCTGCGCGCCGTCGGGGTCACACCCGTGGTGGTCGCGGACCCGGCGCGCCGGCGTCCGGTCGAGGTGCTCGAGCAGAGCGGCGACGCCGGGGCGCTCGCCCGGGCGACCGGCTGGACTCCGGAGATCGCGCTCGAACGGTCGCTGCGCGACATGGCGGCTGCGGGGCGCTGAGCGGGCTCCGTTCGCAAGCGCCCGCGGGCTCAAGTCGCGCGGCCGGCTCCTCGCTCCGACGTGCCCGGGCACTACGCCTGCCAGCGGGCCGCAGCGGGCGGGGACCGGAGCGCGGGCTCCGCAGACGCGCTGGAGCCAGGATGGCGGGCGCGTCGAGGACTTGCACCGGATGCCATCGAAGCCCGCTACGGCAGGGCGCCCCTCAGAGCGCAGCGAGGCCGAGCGGCCCGCGCGCAGGTCCCCGCTTGCGGAGGCCCGCCGGGCACAGAGCCCGATGCCGAGCGGCCCGCGACGCCGTGCCCGCGGGCGCTTGCGAGCGGAGCCTAGCCCTAGGCGGAGCCGCACAGGCGGCGGTAGAGCGCCAGGTACTCCGCGGCCACGGTCTCCACTCCGAACCCGCGCGCCAGCGCGCGCCCGTTGTGCGACATCGCCTCGGCCACCTCGGGGTGATCGAGCAGCCACGCCACGCGCTCGGCCAGCCGGTCCGGACGCGCGGGCTCCACCCACAGGCAGTGATCGGGCTCCCGGAGGTGGTCGGCGGCGGCGCGCAGGCGGGTGGTGATCACCGGCAGCCCCGCCGCCAGCGACTGGAAGATGGTCATCGAGAACCCCTCGCGCCGGGTGGGGAACACCAGCGCCGAGGCCTCGAGGTAGTGGCGGCGGGTCTCCGCTTCCGGCAGGAAGCCGGTGAAGACAACCGCCCCCCCGAGGCCCAGCTCGCGGGTCAAGGCCTCCGCCGCGGGCCGCTCCGGGCCGTCCCCCACGCACAGCAGCGTGACGTCGCGCCCGGCGCCGCGCAGCAGCGCGAGCGCGCGCAGCACGTCGAGCAGTCCCTTGGTCGGCACCATCCGCGCGATGAACAGCAGCCGCGGCGGAGAGGGCGCACGGCGCTCGGCGCCGTCGAACCGCCGCCAATCCACCGCGTTCTTCACGACGTGGAACTTGCCGGCGGGGAATCCGTGCGCGACGAACCAGTCCCGCTCCTCGGTCGAGAGCACGCCGATCGCGGCTGCGCCTCGGATCGTGGCCGCCGCCATCCAGCGCCAGAAACGCGAGCCGCTCTCGAGCACGGTGGGATCGGACCCGTGGAACTTGAAGAACACGCGTTGCCCGAGGAGGCGCGCAAGCGTGGCGTAGCCGACGTCGCGCACCAGCGCGCGGCGGTCGAAGGCGCTGTTGAGGTGCACGAGATCGGGCCGTTCGCGCAGCAACGTGAGGACGAAGCCGGCGAGATCGGCCGCGCGCCGCGCGATCCTCCCGGCGCGCGACTCGTCGGGGAAGCGGCGGCCGAAGGGAATGGAGCGGACCTCGACCTCCCCGCCGGCGGCGAGGGCGTCCTCGAAGGGCTTCTCCGTGACGTAGATCCCGCCGGGCATGCCCGGGTGGATCGTCCCGAAGCGCACGCGCAAGGGGGTCACGGGCGGCTCCACGACGCCAGGAAAATGTCGAAACGAATTGTGGCACAATAGGATAGCCAAAAGCCCCCCCGGCCGACGACCGCCGCGCGGGCGCTCATGCCCCGGACAGCAGCCGCCGCACCGCGGGCTCCATCTCCTCGAGCTCGAGCCCGAGGGTGGCCAGGTCGCGCAGGGTGTCGAACGCGCGGAGCTGCCGCAGGCCGCGGACGTTCTCGCTCGTGATCGGGAACGGCACGTGCAGCGCCTCGAGCGCGCCGACGCCGAGCCCCACGAGACCGAGCGGCACCGGCACCAGCAGCCGGCGGACGCCGAGGCAGGCCATCACGGTCCGGTAGAGATCGCGCATGCGGTAGACGCGCGGCGTGGCGATCTCGAAGCTCCCCGCGAGATTCTGCTCCATGACGCGCTCGATGACGCGCACCAGGTCGTCGAGGGCGAGGGTCTGGATCGGCTGGCGGCCGCCGTCCGGCAGCGGAATGACGCGCGCGTGGCGAATGGTCTCGACCATGCCGCCGAACAGCCCGCCGCTGCGCCCCAGCACCAGTCCCAAACGCAGCACGCAGGCGGCGGTGCGGCGCAGGATCGCCTCGATCTCGAGCTTGCTGCGGCCGTAGTGTGACTCCGCGCGGTCGTGCGCCGAGAGCGTCGAGAGGAAGATCAACCGCACGCCGTGGCGCCGGCATGCGGCGAGCACCCGGCGCGTGCCCTCGAGATTCACGCGGTCGGCGTCGCGGCAGACCGGGCCGTGGTCCTGCACGGCGGCATGGATCACCCAGTCGAGGCCCGCGAAGTCGTCGGCGTTCACGCCCTCCGGCATGCGGAAGGCGCGGCGCGTCACGTTCTCCCGCGGCGGGCCCGCCGGGTCGCGCTGGAACGCGCGCACCGCCCAGCGGGCGTCCGCGAAATGCTCCACCAGGTGCCCGCCGATGAATCCGCGCGCCCCGGTGATGCCGATGCTGGGCCCGGCACCGCTCATGCGGATGCTCCGCGTTCCAGCAAGCCCCTGGCGACCAGATGCGCGTTGGCCATGAGGGTGAAGGAGGGGCCGTTGGCCGGAAGGTAGCGGAATCCGGAGCCGTCGGCGACCAAGACGCTCCGGGTTCCGGCCAGCCGCCCTTCGCGGCTCAGGGACAGGGGCGCCTCATCCTCGCGGAAGGGGAGCGTGCCGCCGTAGTGGACGGTCGCCCCGGGCGGCAGGTGCTGGAGCTTGAGCGGAATGCAACCGAGCCGCCGCAGGGCGCCGAGCACGGTGCGCTCGCAGCGCGCGTTCCGGCGGCGCTCGAGCTCCGTCAGCGCGTAGACCGCGCGCAGGGCGTCACCGGTCGGCGATTCCGGGTCCGCCACGCGCTCGACGTACTTGCCCGGGTCGGGATGATCGGGATGGTTGATCGTGGCGAGTACGATCGCGGGCGACATCGCGCGCATCAGGGGCAGCGCGTCGGCGAGCGCGAGGGGCACCTCCTTGAGCAGCTTGAACAGTAGGAGCGAGCGGTAGGTGTAGAGGGAGATCATCCGGGCGCCGAGCCGGTTGCGGTCGGGGTCCACGAACATTTCGAGCTGCCCCAGGCTGGTGCGTTCGCGCTCGAGCGTCGCCCCGAGCATGCGCGGGTTCAGGCACGCGGCGATCGCGTAGGCGTTCGTGAGCAGCGGCAGCCGGCGCGGTCCGGGCAACGAGCGCAGGACGATGCGTGCGGTGCCGAGCGTGCCGGCCGCCAGGACGAGGGTGCGGCAGTCGAAGCTCTCGTCGTCGAGCGTGTCGGTGCGGCGGGTGAGCACCCGCACCCGATCGGACATCTCCTCGAAGCGCAGCACCAGCCGCCGGGGCACGTAGTGGAAGTCTTCCCGCCGGCGTAGGGCGTCGAGCGTCATCCAGGTCCGATAGACGGCGCGATCGGGGTCGGACCAGAACTCCATGTCGGTGTAGCGCGTGCCCCCGCGATCGCCGAGTGGGCGGGTGAGCACCGCCATGGGGTCCTTGCCCATGAACACGCCCCGCGCGTGGAACGCGTGCCGCCGCCGAGTGTAGGCCTCGTAGAGCATGCGGATGCTGCGGTCCATCCGCAGCGGCTCCTGGACCTCGTCGAGTCCCTCGGAGCAATAGGGTGTGGCATCGTCCCGCTGGGCCGCGACCCCGATGCGCCGCGCGATGACCTGGTAGGCCGCCCCGAGCGCCCCCGCATCGAGCCCCATCGCCTCGAGCTCGATCGGCGGGTAGACGGCGCAGCCGGCGCCCCAACCGCTGCCGAGCCCCCCGTAGCACAGGCTCTCGAGCGGCTGGAAGTGCTCGGAACGGAGCGGAATCCAGCGCTCGACCTCGTGCGCGATGTAGCGCCGCGGCGGCGTCAGGCTGTGGCCCGCCTCCCCCCACGGGATGCCCTCGAAGGCGTCGCCGAGAAAGTAGCGGTGCTGCGACTCGTCGGTCTCGCGCACCGAGAGGAAGTCCCCGTGCGGGACGAGGTCCGCGACGCGCGTGTCACGAAAGCCCACGTCGAGCATGGTGACGCGGCGCCCGCCTTCGAGCAGGGTTTGGGCCGCGTGCGCTCCCGACATCCCCGAGCCGACGACCACCAGGTCGTGGATCATCGCCACAGCACTCCGTAGGAGCGCACCAGGGCGATCCCTGCCAGCGCCCTCAGCGCCGCGAGCACGCCGCGCCACGCGACCCCCGCGAGGTGGACCCGGGGATAGGGGGCCGGAAGGAAGTGCCGGCAGTGGGCCGGGGAGGCCTCGAGGATCGCGAGCATGAGGTAGATGCGGTGCCGCACCGGGGAATGCGGGTCGGTGAGTGCCAACCCCGCGTCGACCACGCCGATCATCGCCGGCCGGCGCATCATGAGGTCCCACAGCCGGCGGTCGCGCGCGCGCGCGAGCTCGACCCCGCGCAGGCGCACCGCTTCACGGTAGCGCTCCGCCTCCTGCGGCCGCGGGGTCTCGCCGACGAGGTATCGCGCCAGCAGCGCGGCCTCGTCCAGCCTCCGATCAGACATGCCGCGCGAGCGCCTCCACCAGCTTCTCCTCCTGCCGCGCCCAGGCGAACTCGCCGCCCGCGCCGAGGTTGAAGCGCCGGTCGAGCGTTCCCTCCGACCACCAGCCGTGCAACCGCCGGATCGCCGAGGCGATCGCCCCGGGCTCGTTCTCCACGACCTCGCCGCTGCCGGTAGCGGCCACGAGATTCGCGGCGATGTCGTGCGCGTCGTTGCGCAACGCGAGGATCGGCCGCCGCGCCCCGAAGTAATCGAGCAGCTTGCCCGGCAGCTGGACCCCGCCCTTGTTGCCGATGAGCAGCAGGCACGAGCCGCCGAGCTGCAGCGACGCGACCTCGGCCTTGGACAGGAACCCACGGTCATCGAACCTCGCGACGATCCCCAGATCCTCGATCAGCCGCCGGAAGGCGTCGGTGAGGCCGCCGGCATGGACCACGCGGAGCGGCACGTCCCGGACCCGGGCGACGGCCTGCAGGAAGGGCGTGGGGTCGCGCATCCCGGGGTAGAAGACGCCGGTGTGGACGATGCTGAATCCCGGCAGCACGCGCGGGGCGACCGTCGCATACAGCTCGTCAGCGTAACCGTAGGGCACGAGATGGATGCGCTCCCCCTGCAGGCCAGGGTAGTGGGCGCGGTAGAGATCCGCCATCTCCTGCACCGGCACGATGATCCCGTCCAGGGTCGCCATCCATGAGCCCTCCATGCGGCCGTCCAGCGCCCGGCGCCAGGCCGAGCGCTGGACGAAGGGGTCCAGGAGGTAAGGGTCGCTGAAGTCCGCCACCCAGCGCAGGTGGCTCTTTCGCGCGATGGCATGCGCGACCACGTGGGAGGAGAACGGCGCTGCCGAGGAGACCAGCAGATCGTAGGGGCACGCGCGGTGGAGCGCGACGCCGCGCCGGATCCCCCAGGGGATCCACTCGAAGGAGGGGTCGGGGATCTTGAACCGCTCGAGCGCCTCGTCCATCCGCCGGAGCACCCCGCGCAGGGGCAGCTCGCGGGGCCGTCGGGCCGCGCCCGCGGTGCCGCCGGAGCCGGCACGTTGCGTCTGGATCTTCTCGCGGCGCGCGCGCACCACCCGCTTCTGGTAGAAGCCCGGATAGACGCGGTGGACGCCGACTTCCGCCGGGATCTGCGCCGTCAGGCGCTCGTCGTACTGCTCCGCGAGCGGCTCGGCCCGCACGGTGAGCACGTCCACCTGCCAGCCGTGCCTCACCAGGGCGCGGACGAAGCGCAGCCAGCGGTAGGAGGTGGGGTCGGCGTAGGGTGGAAACCCGCGCGCGACCAGCAGCATCCGGGAGGCCGTCGCACGGGGTGGCCGGGGGTCGGGCGGCGCGCTCATCCGGCGGTGCCCCCGTCGGTGGGGCGCGGTTCTCGGGCGAACAGGCTCCGGAGCTGCGAGAACGAGACCTCGCCGAGGGCGACGATCGCCGCCGCGTAGACCACCGCTCCCGTGAAGGACAGCAGCAGCAGCCGCGGCAAATTTCGGATCGGCGGCAGGATCGAGGGCAGCCCTACCACCACGACCGCCATGAGCCCGCACGCGACGACCACGCGCGCGAGGCTCGTCCAGGGGAATCGCCAGGTGACGAACTGGCGCACGGACCGGACGTGGAGGGCCAGCAGCGCGATGTAGCCGCAGAGCGTGGAAAACGCCGCCGCCATGATACCGAAACGGGGGATCAGCAGCAGGTTGAGCGCCACGTTCACCAGTCCCGCCAGCAGGAAGTTCCGGGCTTCGATGTCCGGGCGTTTGCTGAGGGTGAGGCCGCGGCCGACGATGTCGAGCAGTCCGAACAGCAACATGGCGAAGGCGATGAACGGCACGATGGCGGCGCCACGGACGTATGTGGGGGTGGCGAGCACGGAGATCAGCGGCCGCGCGAGAAGGCTGAGACCGACGGTCGCCGGAAGCATCACGAGGATGTAGGTGCGGGTGGAGGCCGCGAGCAGGTGCTCGGTGATCCTGCGCCCGCTGCCCTCCCAGGTGGCGATCGAGAGCGGCGCGAGGGCGAGTCCGAAGGCGACGACGAACAACTGGGTGGTCTTGCCGGTGAGGTCGTAGCTGGCCGCGTAGAGTCCGACCTCCTCGGCGCCCCGCATCAGCCGCAACAGCCAGCGGTCGGAGAAGCTCAGCAGCCAGTAGGCCGCGTTCCCGAGCGAGATGTAGAAGGCGAAGCCCATGATCTGACGGAGCACGGCGCGGGAGAGTCGCCCGGGCACGACGCGCCTGCCGGCCATGGCCGCCGGCCACGCCAGACCGATGCCCACGATGCCGGTGAAGACGTTGCCGATGAGCAGGCCCTCGATGCCGAATTTGAACACCAGCACCAGCAGCAGGCCCAGGGCGAGTCCACCGTAGCCGCTCACCAGCTGGATCGTGGAGAAGATGCCGGCCTTTCCGGCGCTGCGCAGGACCAGGGAGACGAGGCCGAACAGTCCGTTCGTCGTGAACAGCACGAAGCCCACCGCCATCAGCACCTCGAACCGCCGGCCGATGGGCTCCGAGAAGATGTGGAGGACCACGAGGCCGCCGACCGAGATCATCACGCAGATGCCGAGCGAGATCGTGATGAGGGTGGAGAGCAGATCGCCCTCGCCCTCGGGATCGCCGGCACGCTCGGGCAGGAAGCGTAGCAGGGACGAGCCGATGCCGGTGAGCGCGGCGGAATTGAGCACCGCGACGTTCGCCATGACCAGGGCGTAGGTGCCGAAGACCTCGGGTGGAAACAGCCGGGTGATGATCGGAACCGTGAGGATGCCCGTCATCCGCGGCAGGATCACCGAGGGGAAATACTTGATGATGTCGCGCCAGAGCTGGAGGTGAACCTCGCGGCCCTGGTGATGGTCGTCCTTCGTCTCCGGTGGGGGCATCGGAAGAGGTCGTGGACTCGGCCTGGCTGCCGACCCGGGGGCCGGTCCCGCCGCCTAGCGCGGCGTGGACGCCATTTCACGCACCGCGGACGAGGCGCCGGGGCCGAAGCGCGCGCCGGCCTCGATCGCGTTCCAGTTCTCGCGGAACCAGGCGACGGTCGCCGCGAGGCCCTCGTCGAAGGGGGTCCTCGGCTCGTAGCCGACCAGGCGGCGGGCCTTGTCGACCGAGGCGAGCAGCCGGCGCTTGGTGTCCCACTTGCGCCGCTCGACGTGGTGGATACCCGCCGTGCTGCCGACCGCCTCGTTCACCATGCGGGCGAGGTCGATGATGCGGGTTTCGCGCTCGGAGGCGAGGTTGAACTCTTCTCCCACGGCGGCTTCGGCGTGCCCCGACCGCAACAGGCCGTCCACGATGTCGCCGACGAACGTGAAATCGCGCGTCTCCTCCCCGGAACCGGTGATCGGCAGCGGTTGCCCCTTCATCGCCCAGTAGATGAAGTTGGGAATGACGTTGCGGTACTGGCCGGGGACCTCTCCCGGGCCGTAGGAATTGAAGAAGCGGGTCTTCACCACCTTGAGTCCGTAGTGGTGGTGGAAGAAATTCCCGTAGAGCTCTCCCAGCATCTTGGTGATCTGGTAGGGCGTCGTCAGGTGCATGGACATGAACTCCTCGCGCAGCGGCAGCGGGGCCTCGCTGCCGTAGATCGAGCAGCCCGACGACGCGTAGACGAAGCGATCCACGCCGGTGAGCACCGAGTACTCCATGAGGCGGAGCGTGCCCATGCCGTTCACCATGAGGTCGCGCTCGGGATGGTCCACCGAGTTCTGGTTGGCGAAGAAGGCCGCGAGGTGAAAGACGATCCGGGGCCGCTCGAAGCACACGCGCTTGAGCTTGACCTCGTCGAGGACGTCGCCTTCGACGAACAGCACGTTGGCCAGGGAGGGGACGTTCCAGCGCTCGGCGGAGGAGAGATCGTCGAGCACCAGCACCCGTGCCCCGAGCTCGGCGAGACGCCGCACGAGGTTGGATCCGATCGCGCCGGCGCCGCCGGTCACGAGAGCCGTTTGGCCCTGATAGGACTGAAGATAGCCTTGCATGAGGTGGTCCTAGCGTGGGTGGGGGATAGGCAAGGACAATAATGCTCTCACGGCCGCGGCGC
>Ga0154739_1037_pt2 | contig 78558 bp, 68 predicted proteins | sample Rifle2008BG16ft_FD_105747 | JGI IMG/M metagenome (GOLD analysis project Ga0154739, IMG submission 105747) | Candidatus Eisenbacteria bacterium RBG_16_71_46 | reverse complement strand
CGTACATCGACGGATGGGCGGCCGGCAGATACAGCCGCCGCGCGTCGACCTCGCCGATGTGGGCGAGCAGGGCGGCCGTGGTGGTGCGGTCCCGGGCAACCAGCGCCGTCAAGTCGCGCAGCAGGGCATGGTCGCTCAGGTGGGAGAGCGAGTAGGCGCTCATGACCCGAGTCTCCCGGGGGCGGGTATTGGCTTCGGGGGCCAACGGGCTCGAGGGCGGTTTCCTTTGTAGCACGACCGATCGCGGCGCTCTGGGAGCCGCACAGGACGCGGCGAGCGGAGCGCGACGAGAGTTTTCCCGCTCCGCGCAGAAACAGGCCGCCGGCGCCGATCCTGCGCGCGTCAGGGCGCGTTCGCGGGCGCGGCGGCGAAAGCGCGGCGACCCGCACTTTGGAAGCCGTCAAGAAAAATCTTCGCGAGCCGCGCCGGCGATCGCAACGTTCCCGTCGCGGGCCGCGAGCGCATGGGGGAGTCACCGGCAGTTGGCCGGGGGGCGATGCCGGTGCGATCGCCGGGGAACCACGAGAGCGAACCGCCGGTCGCTGGATGAGTCGACCTGTTGGAGTCCAGGAATGACCGCAGACACGAACGGTCCGACGCCGGGCGGGGCACACCACCGAGTGTGGCACGTCGGCCCCTACGACCGGCCGGGAACGACCGCGGGCAGAGGCCGCCGCGTTGTGCGCCCGCCGCCGCCTCGCGTATCGTGCTCTTGCCTTGTGCCACCCAACCCTCTCCCCACCCCGTGCGTGGCTCCAACCGAGCCCGCGTCCCAGTGAGTCGCCACCATGCCCCGCTCCCTGATGATCTCGGTCGCCGGTGTGCGCGGCGTCGTCGGCGAGACGCTGACGCCGCCGGTGATCGCCGGCTTCGCCGCGGCGTTCGCCCGCGCCGCTCCGCCGGGTCCGATCGTCGTCGGGCGGGATGCCCGGCGCTCGGGTCCGATGGTGCTCCGGGCGGTGGCGGCGGGGGTCACCGGCGCCGGGCGCGATCTCGTGGACCTGGGGCTCGCCACCACGCCCGCCACCCAAATCGCGGTCGAGCGCCTGGGTGCTGCGGGCGGGATCATCATCACGGCCAGCCACAACCCGGCGCCGTGGAACGCGCTCAAGTTCCTCTCCGCGCGCGGGGAGTTCCTCGGGCCGCAGGAGAGCGCCGCGGTGCGCGCGGCCTACGAGCTGGGGCGCGACCTGTGGTCGCGCTTCGATGCGCTCGGCGGCGAGCGTGCCGAGCCCGGGGCGCTCGCCTGGCATCTCGAGCGCGTGCTCGGTCTGCCGTACGTGGATGCGCCGGCGATCCGGGCGCGGCGGCTGCGCGTCGCGGTGGACGGTTGTGCCAGCGTGGGGGGCGTGGCGGTGCCGCGGCTGCTGCGCGAGCTCGGCGCCGAGGTGATCGAGGTCGACTGCGAGCCGAGCGGGGTCTTCACTCGCGAGCTGGAGCCGCTTCCGCAGCACCTGGGGGCGCTGGGGCGGGCGGTGCGCGAGGGGGGTGCGGACGCCGGCGTGGCGCTCGACCCGGACGCCGATCGGGCCGCTCTCGTGGACCACGCCGGTCTGCCGCTGGGCGAGGAATACACCCTGGCGCTGGGCATTCGCGTGGTGCTGGAGCGCCGCGTAGGTCCCGTGGTGACAAACCTTTCCACCTCCCGTATAGTGGATGCCGTCTGCGCTCGCGGGGGGGCGCCGCTCTATCGAACCGCGGTCGGAGAAGCGCATGTGGTGGCCGAGATGCGCAAGCGCGACGCGGTGGCTGGCGGCGAAGGCAACGGCGGCATGATCGTGCCGGAGGCGCACTTCGGGCGCGACGGCCTGGTGGCCGTGGCGCTGGTGGCGCAGGCGATGGCCGCCAGTGGCCGCACACTGCGATCCCTCGCCGACGAGCTGCCCCGCCTGGCGATGCTGAAGGAAAAGGTGGAGCGGTCCGAGGAGCCGTGGGCGCCAGCCGCGGCCCGGCTGCGAGAGAGTTTTCAGGCGTACGCGGCGGACGCGACCGACGGCCTCCGCTTCAGCCGCGAGGAGGAATGGGTGCACGTTCGTCCGTCCGGGACCGAGCCGGTGGTCCGGCTGATCGCGGAGTCACCGGACGCGCGGCGCACCCGGGCGCTCGTGGAGCAGGCACGGCTCGCGCTGCGCCCGGCGGGCTGAGGAGGTAGCGCATCGTGTGCGGCATCGTGGGCTTCGTCGGCAACCGTTCCTGCCTGCCGATCCTGATCGAGGGGCTCAAGCGCCTCGAGTATCGCGGATACGACTCCGCCGGCGTGGCGATCCAGCAGGACGGCCGCCTGCGCGTGGTCAAGGCGGCCGGCAAGATCCGCGAGCTGGAAACACTCCTCGAAACCCAGGCGCTCGAGGGCACCAGCGGCATCGCGCACACGCGGTGGGCGACCCACGGCGAGCCCAACGACCGCAACGCCCATCCGCACACCGACTCCAACGGCCGGATCGCGCTGGTGCACAACGGCATCATCGAGAACTACTCGGTGCTCAAGGCGGCGCTCGAGGCCGAGGGGCACCGCTTCGCCACCGAGACCGACACCGAGGTGCTCGCGCACCTGATCGAGAAGTACGTGCGCCTCGACCTGTCGCTCGAGCAGGCGGTGGGCCGCGCGCTGGCGGACGTCGACGGCACCTACGGCATCGCGGTGATGAGCGCCGACGAACCCGGCGTCGTGATCGGGGCCCGCAAGGGCAGCCCGCTGGTGGTCGGGATCGGCGACGGCGAGTACTTCCTCGCCTCGGACGTCGCCCCGATCGTCGAGCACACGCGCCAGGTGGTCTACCTCGACGACGGCGAGATGGCGGTGCTCACGCGCGACGGCTTCCACACCGCGACCATCGGCCAGGTGCGCGTGGACAAGGCGGTGCACGAGGTCGAGTGGGACCTCGCCCAGATCGAGAAGGGCGGGTTCGACCACTTCATGCTCAAGGAGATCTTCGAGCAGCCCGACTCGGTGCGTAACGGCTTGCGCGGCCGGCTCAACACCGTCGAAGGGCTGGCCCGTCTCGGCGGGCTCAACATGACCGCCGACGAGATGCGCGACATCCGCCGGCTGATCATCCTCGGCTGCGGCACCTCCTGGCACGCGGGACTGGTGGGCGAGTACATGATCGAGGAGCACGCGCGCATCCCGGTCGAGGTCGAGTACGCCTCCGAGTTCCGCTACCGCAACCCGGTGCTCGAGGACGGCACCACGGTGCTGGTCATCTCCCAATCCGGGGAGACCGCGGACACGCTCGCGGCGATGCGCGAGGCCCAGCGCAAGGGGGCACGCTCGCTCGGAATCGTCAACGTCGTGGGATCGACCGTCGCCCGCGAGTCGGACGGCGGCGTCTACATCCACGCCGGGCCGGAGATCGGCGTGGCCTCGACCAAGGCGTTCACCAGCCAGCTCACGGTGCTGGCGCTGCTCACGCTCGCGCTCGGCCGCCAGCGCGAAATGTCGCGCGAGTCCGGCATCGAGCTGGCGACCGAGCTGGCGCGGATCCCCGAGAAGATCGAGGAGATCCTGCGGCGCAGCGCCGCGGTGCGGGCGATCGCCGAGCAGTACAAGCACCACAACAACTTCATCTATCTCGGTCGGGGCTCGAACTTCCCGGTCGCGCTCGAGGGGGCGCTCAAACTCAAGGAGATCTCCTACATCCACGCCGAGGGCTACCCCGCCGCGGAGATGAAGCACGGCCCGATCGCGCTGATCGACGATCACATGCCGGTGGTCTTCATCTGTACCCGCGACAGCGCCTACGAGAAGGTCATGAGCAACATGAGCGAGGTCCGCGCCCGGCGGGGCCGCATCATCGCGATCGCCACCGAGGGAGACCGCGAGGTGGCGGCGCGCGCCGACCACGTCATCTACGTCCCGCGCACGCTGTCGATGCTGCAGCCGATGCTCTCGGTGGTGCCGCTCCAGCTGCTGGCCTACCACGTCGCGGTGCTGCGCGGTTGCGACGTGGACCAGCCCCGCAACCTGGCCAAGAGCGTCACCGTCGAATGACCCGAGCAAGGAGGCGCGCATGAAGTCCCCTCTGAACGTGTCGGACGCACCGGCGGCGATCGGCCCTTACAGCCAGGCGCAGGTCGTCCGCCTCCACGGCGGCAACCGCCTGGTCTTCACCTCGGGCCAGATCGCCCTGGATCCCGCGAGCGGCCAGATCGTCGGCGGCGACGCCGCGGCCCAGACCACCCAGGTGCTGCGCAACCTCGGCGCGGTGCTGGGGGGCGCCGGGCTGACGCTCGCGGACGTCGTGAAGACCACCGTGTTCCTCGCCGACATGGCCGATTTCCAGGCGATGAACGAGGTGTACGCGAAGCACTTTCCGGATGCCCCACCGGCGCGGACCACGATCGCGGCCGCGGGTCTGCCGCGAGGGGCCCGCGTCGAGATCGAGGCCGTGGCGGTGGGACGGGACCTCTGAGCGGCCGCACGAGGAGCCCGCGGCCGGGACCGGCGCCCGTGAGCGAGCGCCGTCGCATCGAGGTGCGGCTCACCGCCCAGGTCGCCTGCGCGGGCTGAGCATCCAAACTGGGTCCGGCGGACCTGCGCGCAGCCTTGAGCGGTCTTCCCCGACAGGCGAGGGACCGGCGCGTCCTGGTGGACCAATCCACCCTGGACGACGCCGGGGTGTTCGCGTTCGGGCGGGGCGAGGCGTTGGTGCAGACGGCGGACTTCTTCACGCCGGTGGTGGACGATCCCTACGATTTCGGACAGATCGCGGCGGCGAACGCCTTGTCCGACGTCTACGCCATGGGCGGGACGCCACTCACGGCACTCGCGCTCGTGTGCTTCCCGGAGGCGACGCTGCCCGCGGCCGTCCTGGGCGGGATCCTGCATGGCGGGCAGGACAAGATGAAAGAGGCGGGGGTGAGCATCGTCGGAGGGCACTCGGTGCGCGATCCGGAGCTCAAGTTCGGTTACAGCGTGACCGGCGTGGTCCGGCGACGACACCTGCTCACCAACGCCGCCGCGCGGCCGGGGGACCGCCTGGTGCTGACCAAGCCGCTCGGAACCGGCGTGCTCTCCACCGCGCTCAAGCGCGGACTGCTCGACCGGCCGCTGCTGCGCCGGCTCACGCGCTCGATGGCGTCGCTCAATCGGCGCGCGGGCGAGGCCGCGGTGGAGTTCGGTGCCCGCGCGGCGACCGACGTCACCGGCTACGGTCTGCTCGGGCACGCGCTGCAGGTCGCGGAGGCGAGCGGCGTCTCGGTGCGGCTGCGGCCCTCGCCTCGCTGGTTCCTGCCCCGGGTGCTCGAGTGGTCGAAGGCCGGAGTCCTGCCGGGCGGACAGCGGAACAACCGCGAGTTCTTCGGCCCCCGGGTGGCGGCGGGGTCCACGTCCGAGCCGCTGCTCGACGCGTTGTACGATCCGCAGACCTCGGGCGGGCTGCTGGTGGCGGTGCCACCGCGGCGCGCGCAGGCGCTCCTCGCCGCGTTGCGCCGGCGCCGGGTCTGGGTGGCCGAGGTGGGCGAGGTGATCCCGCGCACCACCCACGGCGTGACGCTGGAGCGCGAGCCGTGAGCGGCGACGCGGGGCGCGGGCAGGCACGCATGCGGGAACGAATGGGTTCTGGTGGACCCCGGGGACTTCAAATCCCGCGGTCGGGCGTTCATCGCGTCCGAGGTGGGTTCGATTCCCACGCGTTCCCGCCACTTCTTGCCGCGGGAGCCGTGGCACTCCTGATGGCGGCGGTACCGGTCGGCGCTCAGCCGGGGGGCCGAGGGCTCGGGCTCACGCGCGCGGACAGCCTGGCGCGCGTGGCCGCGGCGCGCGACAGCTCCCGGGTGCTGGTGGTGCCGCCGTCGGGACCCCGGCTTGCCGCCGGGCCCCCGCGCCAGGGGTATTTCGACGCGCCGCGCTGGGTGATGTTGCGCACGCTGGTGGTCCCGGGCTGGGGCCAGCTCCACAACGGCTCGTGGCTCAAGGCGCTGATCTTCGCCGGGGGCGAGGGCCTGCTGGTGACGCGCCTGTTGAACGACGCGCGCGAGCTGGATGCCCTGGACCGGACGGCCGCGGAGGCCCGCGCCGCCGGCGACGATGCGGCCGAGCTTCAGGCGATCACCGCCTACAACGACCGGGTCAACGGCTACGTGGGACGCCAATGGCTGCTGGCCGGCATGGTGACCTACGGGCTGCTCGACGCCTACGTCGACGCCCACTTTCGGAACTTCAAGCTGGAGTTCGAGCACGACCCCGCGCTCCCCGGCGACTACCGGCCGGCGGGCACTCGCCTGGGGGTGGGGTGGCGCTTTTGAGCGACCCGCGACTCGGCCACATCCGCAACTTCTGCATCGTGGCGCACATCGACCACGGCAAGAGCACGCTGGCGGACCGCCTGCTCGAGCTCACCCATACCCTGACGCCGCAGCAGATGAAGGCGCAGGTGCTCGACGACATGGAGCTCGAGCGCGAGAAGGGCATCACGATCAAGTCGCACGCCATCGCCATGGAGTACCGTGCGCGCGACGGGCGCACCTACCACCTCAACCTCATCGATACGCCGGGGCACGTGGACTTCACCTACGAGGTGTCGCGCAGCCTCGCCGCCTGCGAGGGCGCGGTGCTGGTGGTCGACGCGTCGCAGGGCATCGAAGCGCAGACCCTGTCGAACTTCCTGCTCGCGCGCGAGCAGAACCTCACCGTGATCGGGGCGATCAACAAGGTGGATCTCCCCGCCTCGCGGCCGGAGGACGTCGCCTTCGAGATCGAGCACGTCACCGGGATCCCGGCGGAAAGCGTGTTGCGGATCAGCGCCAAGACCGGCGCGGGGGTCGAGGACCTGCTCGAGCAGATCATCGCGGAGATCCCCGCGCCGCGCGGCAACCCGGACGCGCCGTTGCGCGCCCTGATCTTCGACTCCAAGTTCGACCAGTACCGGGGTGTCGTGGCGCTGGTGCGGGTGGTGGACGGCGAGGTGCGGCCGGGGGACGCCATCCGCTTTCTCTCGAACGACAAGCGCTACGAGGTCACCGAGGTCGGCCGCCTGCGGCTGCGGCTCGAGCCGCTCCCGCGCCTGGCCGCGGGCGAGGTGGGCTACGTGGTCGCCGGGGTCAAGACCGTGGCCGACGCGCGCGTCGGCGACACCGTGGGGGCGGCGGCGAGCGAGAACCTGCGGGCCCTTCCCGGCTTCCGCGACGTGAAGCCGATGGTGTTCTCGGGCCTCTACCCGCTCGAGTCCGAGCAGTACGAGAACCTCAAGGAGGCGCTCGGCCGGCTGGTGCTGAACGATGCCGCGCTGATCTACGAGCCTGAAACCTCGGTGGCGCTCGGCTTCGGCTTCCGTTGCGGTTTCCTGGGACTGCTCCACATGGAGATCGTCCAGGAGCGGCTGCGGCGCGAGCACCAACTCGACCTCATCGCCACCACGCCGAGCGTCGAGTTCCACGTCCTGCTCGAGAACGGGCAGCTGCTCACCGTCGACAACCCGAGCCAGATGCCTCCGGCGAACGACGTCGTGGCGATCGAAGAGCCCTACGTGCTGGCCCACGTGCTCACGCCCGCGGAGTACCTCGGCAACATCATGAAGCTGTGCCAGGAGCGCCGCGGAATCCACGTCGGCCTCGAGTACCTCGAGGAGAAGCGCGCCCGGGTGGGGTACCGTCTGCCGCTGGGGGAGATCGTGCTCGACTTCTACGACCGGCTGAAATCGGTTTCGCGCGGTTATGCCTCCTTGGACTACGAGTTCGACGGCTACCGCGAGGGCGACATGGTCAAGATCGACATCCTGCTCAACGCCGAGCCGGTGGACGCGCTGTCGGCGATCGTCCATCGCGACAAGGCCTACGAGTGGGGCCGCGACCTGTGCGCGCGACTCAAAGAGCTCATTCCCAGGCAGATGTTCCAGGTCGCCATTCAGGCGGCGATCGGCAGCAAGGTGATCGCGCGCGAGACGCTCGGCGCGGTGCGCAAGAACGTCACCGCGAAGTGCTACGGTGGCGACATCACGCGCAAACGCAAGCTGCTCGAGAAACAGAAGGAAGGCAAGCGCCGTATGAAGCAGATCGGGACGGTCGAGGTGCCCCAGGAGGCCTTCCTGGCGGTGCTCAAGGTCGAGCGCTAGTGTCGCGACCCGGGGGTCGCTTGACCACCAAGGCGGCCGATGCGCCCGGCGGGCCAGGCGCGACGACGAAGTCGTATCCGGGAGATACGTCGAGGAGGAGCAACGCAGCCGGCCGGGAGGCAGCGGCCACCGACTGGCAGGCGACTCCTGGGTCGGGACACTAGGCGAGGAGATCCATGTCCGGCAAGACACGTTCCACGGTCCGCGAGTACGTCGAGGCCGCCCTGTGGGCCCTGGTCCTCACGCTCTTCCTGCGGGGGTTCGTCATCCAGGCGTTCCGCATCCCATCCGAATCGATGAAGGACACGCTGCTGGTCGGCGACTTCCTGTTCGTGAACAAGTTCGAGTACGGACCGAAGATCCCCTTCACGCACGTCCGGCTGCCGGGTCTGCGCGATCCGCGCCGCGGAGACGTGATCGTGTTCCAGTTTCCCCAGGACCCGAGCAAGGACTTCATCAAGCGCTGCATCGCCACCGGCGGGCAGACCCTGGAGGTCAAGGACAAGCAGGTGGTCGTGGACGGGGAGAAGCTGGTCGAACCCTACGCCATCCACATCAACCCCGACGTGCGACCGGCGGGCTACGACTTTCGCGACAACTTCGGACCGTTGACGGTGCCCGCCCGGCAGATGTTCATGATGGGGGACAACCGCGACAACTCGAACGACAGCCGCTACTGGGGCACGCTCAAGATGGATCTGGTCAAGGGCCGCGCGATGTTCATCTACTGGTCCTGGAACTCCGAGAAGGTCTGGCCTCGCTGGAACCGGCTCTTCAGCATCATCCACTGAGCGTCCGGGCGGCGCCGGAGTGCGCGGCGCCCCCGGCGGGACCGTGCACGGCGGCACGTCTCGAGGCGCGCCGCGGCCTGTACGTGCACGTGCCGTTCTGCGCCACGCGGTGCACCTACTGCGACTTCTCCTCCGGCGCGCTGTCGGCGGCGGCGGTCGAGCGCTACCTCGGGGCGCTCGAGCGCGAGATCGCCCTGCGCGCGCCGCGCTGCGCGGACGCCAGCCACCGCTCCGTGTTCTTCGGCGGCGGCACGCCCTCCGCGCTGTCGTCGCGCCACTTCCGGCGGGCGTGGAAGGCGCTGCGCGACGGTTTTCGCATCGCGCCCGATGCCGAGATCACGCTCGAGGCCAACCCCGAGTCGGTGCGCCCGGTGCTGCTCGAGGTGTGGGCGGAGGCCGGCGTCAACCGGTTGTCCATGGGCGCGCAGAGCTTCGTGCCCGAGGAGCTCGCTCGGCTCGGCCGCATCCACGACGCGGCGCGGCCGGGGGAAGCGTTTGCCCTGGCTCGCGCGCACGGCTTCCGGCGGCTCTCGCTCGATCTCATGTTCGGCTTCCCGGGCCACACCGCCGAACGCTGGCGCCGCAGCATCGACGAGGCGCTCGCGCTCGAGCCCGAGCATCTCTCGGCCTACTGCTTCATCGCCGAGCCCGGCACGCCGCTCGGCGACGCGGCGATCTCCGGCGCGGCGCCACTGCCCGCGCCGGAGGAGCAGGCCGACCTCTACGCGCTGCTCGAGGCCCGCCTCGCCGCCGCCGGCTACGGTTGCTACGAGACCTCGAACTTCTGCCGCCCCGGCGCCGAGGCCCGCCACAACCTGGTGTACTGGCTGCGGCGGCCGTACGTCGGACTCGGCCCCTCGGCCCACGGCCTGCTCGACGGCGTGCGCTACGGCAACCATTACGCGCCCGCGCGCTGGGCGGAGCAGCTCGAGCGCGGCCAGGGTCCGGAGTCGGAGGTCGAGCCGGAGCGCGAGGCCAGCGCGGCCGAGGAGGCGCTCATGCTCGGGCTGCGCCTCGGGGGCGGCATGCGCCCGGACGACTATTCACCGGCGTTCTGGTCCACGATTCGCCGCCGTTACGGCGGCGCCTTCACGCACGCCCGCGCCACCGGCCGCCTCGAGATGGACGCGGACGGCGTGCGCATCCCGGCGCCGCTGCGGTTCGTCGCCGACGACGTCATCGCGTGGGTCGCCGCGCGCGGCGTCGCCGCGAGTTGACAGCGGCGCGCGCCGCTCCGTACCTTCGATGCCATGTCCCATCCCGCCTTCCCCGGTCATCTGAGCCCGCAGGACCCCGATCTCAGCGAGCGGCAGCGGCGCGTCTTCGCCGCACTGGTGACGCTCTACGAGCGCTCGGCGCGGCCGGTGGGGTCCGCGGCGCTGGCGCGCGAGGCCGGCATCCCGCTGTCGCCGGCCAGCATCCGCAGCGAGCTCGCCGACCTCGAGGCCCGTGGCCTGCTCGAACGCTCCCACCCGTCCTCGGGCCGGGTGCCGACGGCGCCGGGCTACGACCTGTTCGTGCGCACCCTGCTCACCCCGGTGTGCCTCTCGGCGCAGGTGCTGGCCGAGGTGCGCGGGGTGCTGATGCGCTCGACCCGCGACGTCGACGAGCTGTTGAGCGAGGCCTCGCGCCTGCTGTCGGCCCTCACCCGCCAGCTCGGGCTCGCGATCGCCTCCTCGCTCGAGGACGAGCCGCTGGGCCGGCTCGACCTCGAGCCGGTCCATTCACGGCGGGTGCTGATGGTGCTCAACCTCGGTGACGGCGCGGTGCAGACCCTGGTGCTCGAGCTCGAGAGCCCGCTCGAGACCGCGGAGCTCATGGAGGTCGCGGCGGTGCTGCGCCAGCGCCTGCTCGGGTGCACGCTGCGCGAGGTCCGCGAGCGGCTGGCCGGGGACCCGGAACTGGTCCACCGCAGCGCGGTCCGCATGGTGGCGCGCACCGCGGCCGCGAGCATGGAGTGGGCGTCGTCCACGCCGCTGTTCAGCGCCGGCGCCAGCCACATGGTGGAGCAACCCGAATTCGACAGCGCGGCGCGCATGGGGCCGATCCTGCGGTTGGTGGAGACCGGACATCCGCTCGGCCGGCTGATGGTCTCGGGGGTCGAGGGCCAGGCCGCGGTGCGCGTGGGGATCGACGAGGACCGGGCGCTGGCGGGGTGTTCGCTGGTCAGCTACCCGCTGCCCGGGGCGGTACGCGGAGCGGTCGGCGTGCTGGGCCCGCGGCGCATGGACTACGCGCGCATGCTGGCCATGGTGGATGCGGTCGGCAGCGAGGTGGCCGAGCTGCTGCACTCCTGATGGTCCCGAGCCCGGGCGCCACGGTGGTGCGGCGGGACCCGGGCTCCAGGGGCCGGCCCCGCTCGTCGGCGAGGCGGGAGGGGGAACGGCGGTGAACCCGATGACCCACGAAGAACCCGATTCCAGGAAGCAGGAGCGCGAGGAGGCCGACGCCCCCGGGGAGACCGCCGCGGGGAGCGACGCCGTCCCTGCGCTCGAGGGCGAGGACGACGGCGCGGCGGGCAGCGGCGTGCCCTCCGCGGCCGAGGATCTCGCCGCGATGCGTGAGCGCTGGTTGCGCGCCGAGGCGGATCTGCAGAACTTCCGGCGGCGCGCGAGGCGCGACCAGGACGAGGTCGAGCGCCTGGCCGAGGAGCGCGTGATGCTCGAGCTGATCGCCGCACTCGACGATCTCGAGCGCGCCCTGGCCGCGGCGCAGGAGGAACGCGTGCCCGAGGCGTGGCTGCGCGGGGTCGAGCTGGTCGCCGGCCGCATGCGCGAGACCCTCCAGCGCCGCGGAGTGACCGCGATGCTTCCCGAGGGCGAGCGCTTCGACCCCCGGTTCCACGAGGCGATGCTCGAGGTGGACGCGCCCGACGGCGTCGAGCCCGGCTCCATCGTGCAGGTCGTGCTCAAGGGCTACCGGCGCGACGACCGCCCCCTGCGCGCGGCCCGCGTGGTGGTCGCGCGCGCGCCCGCGGGGAGCGGCGCCTAGTGTCCCGTCCCCGGAGTCGCTTGCCAGTCGGCGGCCGCTGCATCCCGGCGGGCCGCGTTGCTCCTGCTCGACGACTCTCCACGATGCGACTTCGTGGCCGCGCCTTGCCCGCCAGGCGCAGGGGGCGCCTCTGTGGTCGAGCGACTCCGGGGACGGGACACTAGATGGAGCGCCGCGACTACTACGAGGTGCTCGGCGTCCCGCGCGAAGCCAACGAGGACGCGATCAAGAAGGCCTACCGCAAGATCGCCTTCGAGCAGCACCCGGACCGCAATCCCGGCGACAAGGGCGCGGAGCAGAAGTTCAAGGAGGCGACCGAAGCCTACGAGGTGCTGCGCGATCCGGAGAAGCGCGCGCGCTACGACCGCTTCGGCCACGCCGCCACCGGCGGAGCCGCGGGCGGTGGCCAGGGCTTCGATGTCAGCGGCTTCGATCTCGCCGACGCGCTGCGCGCGTTCATGCGCGACTTCGGCGGCGACGTGGGCGGCTTCGAGGACCTGTTCGGCGGCGGGGGTGCTACGCGCGGCGGGCGCGGCGCGCGGCGCGGGGACGACCTGCGCGTGCATCTCAAGCTCACGCTGGAAGAGATCGCGACCGGGGTGGAGAAGAAGCTCCGCGTCAAGCACCTGCGGGCCTGCGCGACCTGCAAGGGCCGCGGCGGCACCGGCGAGACGGTCTGCGACCAGTGCCAGGGGCGAGGACAGGTCCGCCGCGTCCAGCAGTCGATTTTCGGGCAGTTCGTCAACATCTCGACCTGCCCGAAGTGCGGAGGGGAGGGCCGCACCGTCGACCAGCGCTGCGCCGCCTGCGGGGGCGACGGCCGCGTCTCCCAGAGCGAGACGCTCGCGGTGAAGGTGCCGCCCGGCGTGGCCGCGGGGAACTTCATTCCCCTGCGCGGGATGGGTGACGCCGGGCCGCGCGGCGGACCGGCGGGCGACCTCATCGTCTTCATCGAGGAGAAGGAGCACCCGCTCTTCGTTCGCGACCACGACCACCTGCGCCTCGAGGTGCCGATCGGCTTCGCCACCGCCGTGCTCGGCGGACCGGTCGAGCTGCCGCTGCTCGGCGGCGGCACGGCTCGGCTGGACGTCCCCGCGGGCACGGCGAGCGGGCAGGTGCTCCGGCTGCGCGGGAAGGGACTGCCGGGCCTGCAGGGCGGGCGCGGCGACCTGCTGGTGCGGGTCATCGTCTGGGTCCCCACGCGCGTCGGCTCCGCCGAGCGCAAGCTGCTCGAGCCCTTGCAGGACGCCCCGGGCCTCAAGCCGCCGCGCCCGGGCAAGTCCTTCTTCGAGCGGGCGAAGGACGCCTTTGCCGGCTGAGGTCGCGCCGTGCGTGCTCTACCTGCCGGAGCTGCCCGAGCCCGGCGCGAGCCTGCTGCTCCCGGCGGAGGAGTCCCACTACCTGCTCCGCGTCGTGCGGGCGCGGGTGGGAGACCGCGCCACGGCCACCGACGGGCGCGGGGCGCTCGCCACGCTGGTGCTGCTCGAGGATCGGCCCCCGGGGCGCGCGCGCGTCGAGTCGCTCGAGCGCACCGCACCGGCGCGGGGCGCACAGGTCTGGTGCGGGCCTCCCGCGCCCGGACGCTCCGATTGGGTGGTGGAGAAGCTGGCCGAGTTCGGCGTGGGGGTGTGGCAGCCGCTCGACTGGGCGCGCGCGAGCTGGAGCCGCGGCGGCGCCCGCTCCGGGCGCTGGCGCCGCCTCGCCGTGGCGGCGTTGCGCCAGTCGCGGCGCCGGTTCCTCCTGGAGGTGCGGGAGCCCGTCGCCCTCGGCGAGGCGCTGGAGGGCCTGTCCGCGGGTGCGGCGCGCTGGTTGGCCGACCCGGCGGGTGCCGCGGCGGGTGGGGTGGCGCCGCCGGCTGAGGGGGTGGCGATCGGGGTGGTCGGGCCGGCGCCGGGGCTGAGCCCGGAGGAGTCGCGCGCGCTCGAGCGGGCCGGATTCGTCCCCCTGCGCCTGGCGGACGGGGTGCTCCGAACCGAGACCGCGGCGCTGGCGTGGGCCGCGTGGTGGGCGGCCGGAGGAGCCTGAGCCCTCCACGGCCAGCGGGGCCCGCTCCGGCCGGGGTCCCCAAGCCCAAGGCATCCCTTGTCTCCCGAAGACTGGCGTTGGGACGGAGAGGGCCAGGGTTGGGGGGGCCTGGAGGCCCGACCCCCCCTGAAGCCCGGTTTCCGCCCCCACTCGAGGGGATTCCTGCCCCAACACCAATCTTTGGGACACAAGGGATGCCTTGGACCGAAGCGGGTTTGCGGGGCGCGGGGCCTTGACGCTGGCCGGGCCCGGCCATAGACTGCGATTGCCAGTTTCGCGCCCTGGCAGCCCCAAGGCACCACATCGTCTTTGATATCGTCTTTCCATTCAACATGTTCAAGGGCAGAGAGGAGGATGATTATTGCCCGGTATCAGGGTGAAGGATGGAGAATCCTTTGAAAGCGCCCTGCGTCGTTTCAAGAAGAAGTGTGAGAAGGCCGGCATCATGTCCGATCTGCGCCGTCACCAGCACTTCGAGAAGCCGAGTGAACGGCGCAAGCGCAAGTTGAACGCAGCGAAACGCAAGAATCTGGCACGCAGGCAGGCGGAGAACTAGAGCCACTGGTCAACGCGAGCAGTCTCACCGTCCTCGACTGGGTCGTCCTGGTCTTCGTGGTGTTGTTCGCCGTTCGGGGACTTCTCCGCGGAACCGTGTGGCAGGTCTTCTCGCTGGTGGGTTTGGTCCTCGGCCTGTGGACCGTGGGTTGGGTGGCACAGTGGGTCGGCGCGCACTGGCACGGTGCCCGACCCGCTGCGGTTTTTTGGGTGCTGCGCTGGGTGGTGGCCGCGCTCGCCGGTCTCGCGGTGGCGACGCTGCTGCAATGGTGGGGCGGACTCCTCGGCGACGCGCTGAAGCAGAGCCCGGCGGGCTGGCTCGACCGGCTCGGCGGGTTCGTCGTCGGCGCCGCACTCGGGGCCCTGGTGTCGGCGTTCGTGCTGCTGGCGGTGCTGCTCGCGCCGTGGCCCTACGGGCTGCCGTCGTGGGCGGCGGGAACGCGCGTCGCCCCGCCGCTGATGCGCTTCGGCGCGGGCGCGTGCTCGGTGTCAGAGCGTTTCGTGCCCGGCAGTCGCTGGCTCAAGCAAAGGTTCCTGTTCGCGGAACGGCTCGCGGACGATTCGGTCCCGATTTGATCCCGGCGCCTTTCTGGCGGCGACGGGCGAAGGCGGCGTGGACGATCATTCCCTCTCCCTACTCGAGTTCGATCGCGTGACGCTGGCGGTGTCGGAGCGCGCCGCCGGGGAGGGAGCGCGCGCCTGCCTGCGGGCGTGGCGGCCGATCGCCGACCGCGCCGCACTCGCGCGCGAGCACGCGATGCTGGCGGAGGCGATCCGGCGGCAGGCGGAGCCCGGCGCGTGGTGCCAGGTCGGCCCCGGGCTGCTCGGCGAGCGGCTCGCGGCGGGCGCGGCGCGGGGCTGCGACGGTCCCGCGCTGGTCGAGATCCGCAGCTGGCTCGAGGCCGCCGCCGCGACGCGCGAGGCCTGGTCCGATGCCGCAGCGGCCGCACGCCACCCGCTCCTCGCGGAGCAGGTCGGGGGTCTGCCGGCGCTGGATGCGCTGCAGTCCCGGCTCGACCGGTCGCTGGAGCCGGACGGCCGGGTGGCCGACGGCGCCTCGCCCGCGCTCAAGCGCGCGCGCGCGGAGCTGAACTCCGGCGAGCGCGACCTGCAGCGACGGCTCGAGCGCTGGGCGCGGGGCTTCGGCGAGACCGCCTTCGTCACGCGCCACGGCGACCGCTTCGTCGCCCTGGTGCCCGCCGCGGGCTTTCCGCGCCGCCGCGGAATCGTGCACGACGTCTCGGGCAGCGGGCAGTCGCTGTTCGTGGAACCGCTCGAGGCCTGCGAGGCGAACAACCGCCTGATCGAATGCGCGTCGCGCGCGGCCGAGGAGGAGCGCCGGGTGCTGGCCGAGCTGTCGGGCCTGGTGCAGGCATCCCGCCCGGAACTGGCGCGGACGGACCAGATCCTGGTGCACCTCGACACCCTGCGGGCGCGGGCGCGTTGGGCCCAGGAGTTCGGCGCGGTCGCGATCGCGCCCGGCGGCGGGCGGCTGCGGCTGCGCGGTGCGCGCCATCCGCTCCTGGCGATGGCCGAGCCGCAGCGGCCGACGGTGCCGCTCGATCTCGACCTCGGTCCGGAGGACCGGATGCTGCTGGTGAGCGGGCCGAACATGGGGGGGAAGACCGTGCTGCTCAAGACCGCGGGACTCGCGGTGGCGCTCAGCCACGCGGCGGTCCCGATGCCGGCCGCGGAGGGCAGCGCGGTGCCCGAGATCGACGAGGTGCTGGCGGACCTCGGGGACGAGCAGTCGGTGGACCAGGGGCTCTCGACCTTTGCCGCGCACGTGCGCGGCCTCGCCGTCATGGCGGCGCACGCCTCGCCGCGCAGCCTGCTGCTGTGCGACGAGCTGGGCGCCGGCACCGACCCCGAGGAGGGCGCGGCACTGGGGCGGGCGCTGGTCGAGCACTTCGTGGCGCGGCGGGCCTGGGGGGTGGTGACCACCCATCTCGGGAGCCTGAAGCGCGTGGCCGGCGAGGTGCCGGGAGTCGTGAACGGGTCGCTGGAGTTCGACGTCGCGACCATGACGCCGCGCTACCGTTTCATCGCCGGAGTCCCGGGCGCGAGCCACGCGCTGGCGGTGGCGGAACGACTCGGGTTTCCGCGCGAGGTCCTCGAGCGCGCGCGCGCGATCACGCCGGAGGAGTCGCGCTCGCTCGAGCGCCTGCTCGAGGACCTGCAGCAGGTGAGCCGGCGGATGCGCGAGCAGAGTGACGCGCTGGTGGCGGCCCGGGCCGAAGCCGAGTCCGCCGCGGCCGCGCATCGCGCGGCGACGGAAGACAGCCGGCGCAGCCTCTCCGAGCTGCGGCGCCGGCTCACGGGCGAGAGTGAGGTGCTGCTCTCCCACGCGCGGGAGCTGTGGCAGTCGCTGCAGCGCGAGGCGCGGCGAAGCGAGAAGACGCGGGCGGGAGCGGCCGCGGTGCGCACCCGGATCGAAGAGGTGGAGCGCGAGGCGCGGCGCCTCGAGGACGAGGCCGCCGCCGCCGGCGGTGCCGAGACCGAAACGGGCGCGCCGCTGCCGCTCGAGGCGGTGACGGCCGGGCGACGGGTCCGGGTCACGGACTTGGGAATCGAGGCCGAAGTGGTCAGCGGTCCGGATGCCGACGGGCGCGTCGTGCTCCGCCGGGGGAATTGGAGCATCCAGAGTCACGTCGCGCGGCTGGCCGCGGTCCCCGGCGCCGGCACGCCCGGCGGTGGCCGGCCGGCGAACGGTGGCGCCGCGGTGGTGTGGGAGTCCTCCGACGAGGCGCCGCCGGTCATGGTGGACCTGCGCGGCATGGAGGCGGAGGAGGCGCTGCGAGCCCTGGACCAGGGGCTGGATCGCGCGGTGTTGGCGGGGCTCGGGGAGTTGCGCGTGGTGCACGGCATCGGGCGCGGCGTGCTGCGCAAGGCGGTGGAGGGCCACCTGCGCGGCCATCCCCAGGTCGCTGCCCTGCGGCTGGGCCAGGTCGGGGAAGGGGGTCGCGGGGTGACCGTGGTGAGCCTGCGATGAACGGTACCCTGACGGCGCCGGGATCGGCCCGCGCGCGCGGGCCCGACGACTGGGTGGAGCGCGTGCGCGCGGCCACCGACATCGTCGAGTACGTGGGGCAGACCGTGGCGCTCAAGCGCGTGGGGCGCAACTGGGTCGGGCTGTGTCCGTTCCACCAGGAAAAGACGCCTTCGTTCTCGGTCAACGCCGAGCGCCAGTTCTACCACTGCTTCAGCTGCAAGGCGGGAGGTGACGTCTTCACGTTCGTCCAGGAAACCGAGCACGTCGGATTCGTCGAGGCGGTCGAGATCCTCAGCCGGCGCGCGGGCATCCCGGTGCCGGAGCGGCATCCCGGTGAGCGCGGGCAGCGCGCGCCGCTGCTCGAAGCGCTGGAATCCGCCGCGGCGGCCTACGAGCGATGGCTGGCCGATCCCGAGCGCGGCGCGGTGGCGCGCGCCCACCTCGAGCGGCGCGGGCTTGCGCGCGACACGGTGCGCGCGTTTCGACTCGGCTACGCGCCCGAGGGATGGGAGCATCTGGCCCAGGGGCTGCGGGGCAAGGTGACCGAGGAGGTGCTGGTGCAGGCGGGGCTCGCCGCGCGGCGCGAATCCGGCCGGGGCGGCGTGTACGACCGCTTTCGCCACCGGCTGATGGTGCCGCTCGTGGCGCCGGGGGGAGGAGTGGTCGGATTCGGCGCCCGGGCGCTCGCCGAGGGCGACCAGCCCAAGTACCTGAACTCGCCCGAGACCGCGGTGTATCACAAGGGCTCGTTCCTGTTCGGGTTCGAGCAGGCGCGGCGGGGTGCTGCGAGCGCGGGCGAGATGATCGTCGTCGAGGGCTATTTCGACGCGATCGCGCTCCACCAGGCCGGGCTCACCCACACCGTGGCGACCTCGGGCACCGCGCTGACGGCGGACCATGCACGGTTGCTCAAGCGCGTGGTGACGCGGGCGGTGCTGGCGTACGACGGCGACGCCGCGGGGCGCGAGGCGATCATGCGCTCGCTCGGAATCCTTCTCGCCGCGGGGCTGGAGGTCGTGGTGGTGGATCTGCCGGAGGGCGAGGACCCGGACTCGCTGGTGCAGCGCGGCGGGGCGGGCGCCTGGGCGGAGGCGCGTCGGCGCGCGGCCGATCCGGTGGAGTTCATCCAACGCCACCTGCTGCGTGCGGGCGGGCCCGGCGATCCGCGCGAACGCGCGCTGCAGGCGGTGGTGGGACTAGGCGCTGGGCTCGGTGACCCGGTGCGCGTCCGGCTGCTGCTCGAACGCGCCGCGCAGGTGTTCGGATTCTCCGAGACCGCGCTCGCGCGCGCGGTCGGACTGCGGCGCTCGGGCCAGGACGCGCGACGCCCGGTGGAGGCGTTGGTGGCGGAGCGCCGGCGGGGCGAACACGAGCTCGAGCGCAGGCTGCTCCAGGCGCTCCTGCAGCACCCGGCGGGGCTGGAGGACGCGCGGGCCGTGCTCGGCCCGGCGGATTTCCACGATCCGGCCTGTGCGGCGCTGGCGCAGCGGCTGTGGAGCGGCGGCGGGGAAGGGCCCGACGCGGAGGCCGCGGCGGCGCTCGAGCGCGAGTTGGCGGCGACCAGCCCCGAACTCCCCGACTGGCCGGAACAGGCACGGGTGACGATGCGCGCGATGGCGGCGCGGCGGCTGAGGGAAGGGTTGAAGGAACGGCAACAGGAACTGCGCCGGGCGGACTCCGAAGTGGAGCGAGCGCGGCTGATGCGGGAGATCCAGGAGATCGGGCGTTCGCTCCGTAATCTGAACACGTGAGGAGACGGGGATCCATGGCGGCAGTGACGACGAAGAGCAAGCAGGTCAAGCAGAAGGAGAAGGCCGAGGTCCGCAAGCGCCTGGACGAGATCAAGTCCCTGGCGTTGCGGCAGGGCTACGTCACCGAGGACCAGATCGTGTGGCTTCTCGACGACGACCAGGATCCCGAGGTCCAGGTGGATCAGATGGAAGAGATTCACGGGATGCTCAATCAGATGCACATCGAGGTGTTCGCCAGCGAGGAGGAGGCCCTCGAGCGCGCGAAGAAGCTGCGCAAGATCGAGGACAAGAAGACCACGGGCGCGAGCAAGGCCGTGCCGCAGCAGCCGGTGCGCTACGACGACCCGGTGCGCATGTACCTGCGCGAGATGGGGCGCGTGCCGCTGCTCACCCGCGAGGGCGAGGTCGAGATCGCGCGGCGGATCGAAGCCGGCGAGCGGCAGGTGGTGTCGGCCCTGTTCCGTGCCGAGCCCGCGGTGCGCGAGATCCGGGGCATGCTCAAGAAGCTCAAAGAGGGCCTGCTCAAGATCGAGGACTTCATCAAGGTGGACGAGAACGCCGCCACCGAGCAGGCGCTCAAGAAGGAGCGGCTGCGCGCGGTGCGCATCCTCGAGCGGGTCTTCGTGCTCCAGAAGCGTTACAACGACCTGGTCGCCAAACAGACCACCCGCATGACCGAGAAGCGCCGTGGCGGCTTCCAGGCGAACTTCGCCAAGGTCGAGGCCGAGCTCACCCAGGAGCTGCACAAGCTGTCGATGAATCCGCGCATGGTGACCGACCTGGCCACGCCGGTGAAGACGCTCGCGGAGCGCGCGCTGGCGCTGGACGATGGCGTGGCGGCGCTGGAGCGGCGCGCCGGTCACGGCGCGGACGACATGGTCGCGTTCGCGCGGCGACTCAAGAAGGGACCACGCGAGCTGCGCGCGGTGCGCCGCGAGTCGGGGCTCCAGCCCGGCCAGGTCGCGGAGTTCCAGGACGAGATGAAGGAGGTCCGCAAACGGGTCCGCGCGCTCGAGAGCGAGGCGCGAATGTCGCGCGAGCACCTGCTCGAGCTCTACCGCCAGATCCGCGACGGAGAGCGGTCCACGGCCCAGGCCAAGAAGGAGATGATCGAGGCCAACGTGCGGCTGGTGATCTCCATCGCCAAGCGCTACACGAACCGCGGGTTGGAGTTCCTCGACCTCATCCAGGAGGGGAACTCGGGGCTCATGCGCGCGGTGGACAAGTTCGACTACACCAAGGGGTACAAGTTCTCGACCTACGCCACGTGGTGGATCCGGCAGGCGATCACGCGCGCGATCGCCGACCAGGCGCGCACCATCCGCGTCCCGGTGCACATGATCGAGCACATCAACCGCGTGGTGCGGATCTCGCGGCGACTGGTGCAGGAGCTGGGTCGCGAGCCCACGCCCGAAGAGATCGCCGAGCGGCTCGAGCTGCCGGTGGACAAGGTGAAGAGCATCCTCAAGGCGGCGCAGGAGCCGATCTCGCTCGATCGGCCGATCGGCGAGGACGACGACTCCAATCTCGGCGACTTCATCGAGGACACCAGCGTGGTCAGCCCGGCCCACTCCGCCGCGTCCGCGATGCTGCGCGACGAGGTCAACGACGTGCTGCGCACGCTGACGCCGCGCGAGGCCAAGGTGATCCGCCTGCGCTTCGGCCTCACCGAGGACGGCGCCCAGCGCACGCTGGAGGAGGTGGGGGCGTTCTTCAACGTCACGCGCGAGCGCATCCGGCAGATCGAAGCCAAAGCGCTGCGCAAGCTGCGGCATCCGACGCGGAGCCGCCGGCTGAAGGCGTACACCGAGCTGCTGTAGGCGCCGTTCGCAAACGCCCGCGGGCAAGGGGTCGCGGTCGGGCGACGAGCGGAGTCGTGGCCGACCACGCTGCGCGTGGTGCCCGGCCACGTCGGAGCGAGGAGCCGACCGCGCAACGCAGCTCGCGGACGCTTGCGGGCGGAGCCGCCGCGGGCTTGACACTTTCGTCGAGCGGGTGATAGAAACAGCCGGCCTTTGGCGCACCGGACGACCCGTGTTCGACGCTGGGCCCATAGCTCAGCGGTCCAGAGCCGCCGGCTCATAACCGGCAAGACCCTGGTTCGAATCCAGGTGGGCCCAGATCGCGGTTCCGGCCCAGTCTGCGGCGAGCGCCGGGGTTGCGCGGGCGGATAGCTCAGCTGGCAGAGCACCAGGATCACAACCTGGGGGTCACAGGTTCGAGCCCTGTTCCGCCCACCACAATTTTCGTTTGGAGTAGGCCGCGGCGGCCGACGCGATCGAGGGGAGTGCGCTGAATGTGCCGAACCGGCTGCAGGGTGCGACAGCGAGCGGCCGCATCGCGGGGGCCTGCCGCCGGGCGGCGCCCGGCCCCCGCACACACCCGTTCACGGGGATGTCCGTCGAGGACGTCCCCGTTTTTCGTTGCATGAGCACGGGAATGGGCGAGTTGCTCGAGCACCTGTGGGCCCTGAGGGGATTGGACGAGGAAGTGGCGACCCTTCACGCCGCGCTCGAGCGCTTCCCGGAGCAGCGCCGCGCGCTCGAGCAACGCATCGCCGACGAGCGCGGGCGGCTCGATCGGCTCAAGAGCCGGCTCGGCGCGCTCCAGCTCGGGAGGCGCCAGATCGAGAAGGACATCGAGGCGTTGGCCGATCAGGAGCGCAAGTTCCAGGGGCAGCTGCCGGCGGTCAAGAAGAACGAGGAGTACACCGCGCTGCTCAAGGAGATCGCCACCACCAAGGCGAAGCGCTCCGATCTCGAGACCGACGTGCTGGTGCGGCTCGAGGAGGAGGAGGAAATCCAGGCGCAGCGGCCGGGCATCGAGGCGGCGGTGAAGACGGCGGAGCACGACGCGGCGGAGCGAACCCGGCAGATCGACGCCGAGGAGCAGGTCGACCGCGCCCGGCTCGCCGAGCTCGAGGCCGAGCGGAAGCTGCAGATCGAGGGCCTCGACGCCGTGACGCGGGGGCGCTACGAGCGCATCCGCGCCTCGCGCGACGCGCGCGCGGTGGTGCCGATCCTCAAGGGCGCGTGCGGCGGCTGCTACCGCGCCCAGCCGCCTCAGGTCATGCAGGAGGCCCGGCGGCGCGACCGCCCGCTGGTCTGCGACGGCTGCGGCCGCATGCTCATCCTGCCCCCGGAGGCGATCTGATGTCGCGCCGCGGGGATCGCGCCCGCCTCGCGCGCTAGCCGCGACGGTCGATGCGGCTGCGGCCCGACTTCCCCTTCCGGCGCCTGGCGCTGGTGCTCTCGGGCGGCGGGGCGATGGGCGCCTACGAGATCGGGGTGCTGCGCGTGCTCGAGTCGCTCGGCGTGCGGCCGGCGGTCATCTCCGGGGTGTCGGTGGGCGCGATCAACGCGTTGCTGTGGGTCACGAACGGATTCCGCACCCAGCCCCTGGTGGAGATCTGGTCGCGCCTGCGCCCGTCGGGCATCGGCATGCGCTGGGCCACCCTCGCCATCCGTGCCGGCGGTATGCTGCTCGTGACGTTCGCGTTGCTCGAGGTCATCCTCACCCTGGCCGGATCGCCCGAGGTCGGGGCGCTCCGATGGCTGCGGGGAGGTGTCGCCGGGCGCGGCGACGCCTCGTCCCCGGTCCCGGACATTCTCGCCTGGATCACGATCGGCGTGCTGGGCGGGATCGCGGCGAGCCTCTCGCGCCCGGTGGAAGGGTGGATCGCGCGCCTGGCGCCGGCCTCCGATCCCGCCCGCTGGCATCGCTGGGTCGGTCGCATCCTGCTGGTGGCCGGGCTGGCGCACGTGCTCACCCTCGCGACCGGTCTGCCGTGGCCCCACCGCTTCAGCGCCACGGCGCTGCTGGTGCTGGCGGGGGTGTGGCTGCTGAACCGCTCGGGGAGGACCGGGCAGTGGATGCGCGGCCTGCTCATCCGCCTGCTGCCCGAGACCGGGGGTCGCGGCCTGTGGGGCGGAGCCGCGCGACGCCGTCTGCTCGAGCGCGTCGCGGACCCCGCCGAATTGCACCGGCTGACCGACGGCTCGGTGCGGTTGATCTTCAGCGCGCTCGCGGTGGACAACGGGCGGATCTGCTATTTCATCAACTGGCCCGATCCGTCGCCCGCGCTGCGGCGCCTGGCGGACGAGAGCCTGGGGGAGATCCAGGTGCTGCGCGACGCCGACGAGATGCTGCAGGCGGTGGTCGCCTCCTCGGCGCTGCCGCTGGTGTTCGAACCCGTGCGCCTGCGCGGGCGGGAGTTCCTCGACGGCGGGGTGTTCAACGACCAGCCGCTGCGCGTGGTCATGGGGGAGGAGGCGGATGCCGCGATCGTGGTCCTGCTCAATCCCAGCCGGTCCCTGGAGGGGACGCCCCGCGTGCCGAATCTCTTCGACCTGGGCTCGAGACTATTCGAGATCCTGAACTGGCGCGGTCTGCAGGGCGAGCTGCAGGCCATCCCCGCGGACTGGTCGCAGCGCCCGCCGGATGGAGCGCCGGTCAAAATGTGCGTGGTCGAGCCCGAGCGCACGCTGCCGGGAGGGCTGCTGGGGGTGGACCCGGCGAACGCCGCCGATCTGATGCGACTGGGTGAGGCGGACGCGCTCCGGGCGCTGGCGCGGGCCGGCTGGCTCGACGAGGCGTCGCCGGCGCCCGCGCCCGCTTGAGCGCCCCCACCGCATGGGTTATGGTGCGGCGGTGAACGACGCGGGCCGGCCGTGGACGCTGCGCTGCGACGGGGGCTCGCGCGGCAATCCGGGTCCCGGGGCACTGGGTTACGTGCTCCTCGGGCCGGACGGCCTCGAGGTCGAGGCCCGCGGGGAGTATCTCGGCGCGGTGACCAACAACGTCGCCGAGTACCGTGCGCTGATCGCCGGGCTCGAGGCCGCGGCGCGCCACGGGGCGCCGGACTTGCGCGTATGCATGGATTCCGAGCTGGTCGTGCGGCAGATGACCGGCGAGTACCGAGTGAAGCACGGGGGCCTCAAGCCGCTGCACGCCACCGCGCGTGCCGTGACGGCGCGGCTCCCGCAGGTGCGCTTCGAAGCGGTGCGGCGCGAGGAAAACGCGCGCGCCGACCAGTTGGTCAACGAGGCGCTCGACAAAGTCCTGGGTTTCGAGTCTCCCAGGTGATCGCGGTCGATGTGTCGACGCTTCCGCGCAAGCGGTCGCCGAGATCGTCGGTCGAGGAAAGTCCGAACTCCGCAGGGCAGGGTGCTGGGTAATCCCCAGGGGGCGCGAGCCCACGGAAAGTGCAACAGAGAGCAGACCGCCAACGGGCGTCCCGTCCGACCGCTCACGCGGGCGGCGGGCGCTGCGGGCAAGGGTGAAACGGTGCGGTAAGAGCGCACCAGCGGCCCCGGTGACGGGGTCGGCTAGGCAAACCCCACCTGGAGCAAGACCGCATAGAGGGGGAGGAGTGTGGCCCGCTCCGCTACCACCCCAGGGTCGGTCGCATTGAGTCGTCCGGAAACGGGCGTCCCAGTCGAATGATCACCACGGAGCAATCCGACAGAATTCGGCTTACGGGAGACTCGGATTGAAGTCGCGATCGCGCCCGGCGGGCTCGTCCCGCCGGGCCGAATCGTTGCGCCGCGCGGGGGCGGCCGCCGGGGCGCGTGCCGGCCGTGCGCGGCCCGGGGGAGCGCTGTCCGCGTGGCTGGCCACGCTCCTCCGCCACCCCGCCCTGTGGTCGGGCCTGCTCGCCGCGGCGCTGTACCTGCCCGCGCTCTCCGCCGGGTTCGTGCGGGACGATCACGAGCTGGTCGAGGCCAACGCCTTCCTGCGCGACACCGGGCATCTCGGGCGCCTGATGGTCTCGGACTTCTGGGAGCAGGCGGGTGGCGTCTCGGGGTTGTGGCGGCCGCTGGTCACGCTGTCCTACTGGCTCAACGGGCGCCTGGGCGACTGGCAGCCGGGTCCCTTCCACGCCGCCAACCTGCTGGCCCACGCCGCAGCCACCGCGCTGATGGTCGGACTGATGCTGGCCGGCGGCGCGCCGCGCGCCGCCGCCTGGATTGGTGGGCTGTGGTTCGCGGCCATGCCCGCGCACGTCGAGTCGGTGGCGTGGATCGCGGGGCGAAGCGACCTGCTGTGCGCGGGGTTCTTGTTCGCCGCCCTGGCACTCGATCGGCGCGCGCGAGGCGCGAGGCGCGCGTGGCCCGGCTGGGGGCCGATGGTCCTGCTCGCGGCGGCGCTGCTGAGCAAGGAGGCCGCCGCCCCGTTCGTCGCGCTCGTGGCGGTGGCGGAGTGGACCGAGCCGGGCCCGCCGCGCGGTGCGCGCGAGATGCTCGCCTGGCTCGCCCCGTATCTCGCGGTGACCGTCGTATGGATGGCGGTCCACGTCGTGGTCGCCCCCGGCGGCGAAGGCGCGCTCGATCCCGCCACCCTGGAGCGCGGGCGGTGGACCGGCTGGCTGGCGCTTCCCGCCTTCCTCGGCTTCCTGTGGCCCGGTTACCCTCACACGCCCGACTTCACGCCCGCACTGCCTCCCGCGCACTGGACCCCGGCTGCCGTGGGCGGGGCGGTGCTGCACCTGATGCTGGGCGGCACGCTGGTCCTGCTGTTGCGACGTCGCGCGCGCGCCGCGCTGCCGCTGGCGCTGTTCTGGCTCGCGCTGCTTCCGCTGGTGGGGCTCGCCCTGGTCCGCGGATTCGTCGCCACCTCGGAGCGCGTGGTCTACCTGCCCTCGGCGGGGGCGGCGTGGGCGTTGGGGCTGGCGGTCACCGCACCCGCCCTGGCGCGGTGGCGCCCGGCCGCGGGGGCGGCATGGGTGGCGGCCGCGGCGCTGGTGGTGGCGAGCGCGGCCGTCACGCTGCGCCTGCTGCCCACCTGGCGCGATGACGGCGCCATGTTCCGGGCCATGATCGCCACCCAGCCGCACAACCCCGTGGGCTTCATCGGCTGGGCCGGGATCCTGGCGGAGCGGGGCCGCGAACCCGAGGCCCGCGAGCTGCTCCGGCGGGCCGAGACCCTCGATCCGCGGCGTCCGGAGATCCACCTGGCCCGCGCGGCGATGGGCTTCCGCCACGCCGACTGGGGGAACGTGCTCGCCGAGGCGCGCGCCACGCTGGCGCTGGATCCGCGGCAGCGCGATGCCCAGGTGTTCGAGGCCACCGCCCTGGTGCGGCTGCGGCGCTTCGAGGAGGCCGAGGCGGCGCTGCGCGCGATGCTCGCGCGCCGCCCCGGCGACCCCGACGTGGCGGCGGTGTGGGGACAATACCTGCTGCTGGCTGGCCGGCTCGGCGAGGCGCTGCCGTATCTGGAGCACGCCGCGCGTTGGAAGACCGACGATGCCAGTCTGGAGTATGCGTTGGGCGTGGCGAGCGACGCGCTCGGGCGACCCGCACAGGCCCGAGCCGCCTTCGAGCGCACGCTGGCGCTCGACCCCCGCTACTACGACGGATGGTTGCGACTCGCCCGGGCGTGTCACGAGCTCGGCGATGCGGCGGCCCGCGATGCCGCGCTCGAGCGCGCGGGGCGGCTGCCCGAATCGGGCGACGGTCGCGTCGCTCGGCTGCGCGCGGAGTTCGGCGGTAGCGCTCCTTGACCGCGCGCGAACACGGCTGCTAGCGTCGGACCCGATTCGCATCCCCCGCACCGTCCACCGAGACCACCGTGTTCGCCCCACCCGCCGCTCCGCAATGGGTTCTCCATCCCGGCCGTGACCCGGAACGGGCGCTTCAGATCGCCCTCGATCTGGATGCGCCGCTGCCGGTGGCGCACGCGCTGATCAACCGCGGTGTCTCGACGCCCGAGGCCGCCCGGCGTTTCCTCGATCCCACGATCGACGACCTCCACGATCCATTGGCCCTGCGCGACGTGGATCGGGCCGCGGATCGCATCCGTCTCGCGATCGGACGCGGGGAGCGCATCCTGGTGCACGGCGACTACGACGTCGACGGCATCACCTCCACCTTCCTGATGTATTCGGTGCTCGAGTCGCTGGGGGCCCGGGTCGAGTACCGCATCCCCCACCGCACCCGCGACGGCTACGGGCTGTCGCACGACGGGGTGGACACCGCCCGCCAGCACGGCTGCACGCTGATCGTCACCGTGGATTGCGGGATCACGGCGCTCGAGCAGGTGGCGCGCGCGCGGACGCTCGGCATCGAGACCGTGATCACCGACCATCACGAGCCTCCGCCGGTGCTGCCCGAGGCGGCGGCGGTGGTGAACCCGCACCGGGAGGGCTGCGGCTATCCGTTCAAGTCGCTGGCGGGCGTGGGCGTGGCGTTCAAGCTGGCGCAGACGCTGCTGGGCGAGCACGGAGGACTGGCGGCCGCGTGCGAGCTGCTCGACGTCGTGGCGCTCGGCACCATTGCCGACGTCGTCCCGCTGGTGGGGGAGAATCGGGTGCTGGCCCGCCTCGGCCTGGAACGACTCAACCGCACGCGCCGCCCGGGCCTGCGGGCGCTGATCGAGGTGGCCGGGCTGGGCGGCAAGCGCATCAGCAGCGAACACGTCGCCTTCGTGCTCGCGCCCCGGATCAACGCCGCCGGGCGCATGGGCAATGCCGAGCAGGGAGTGCGGCTGCTGCTGGTGCGCGAGCCGGCCGAGGGGCGCAGTTACGCCGAGAGCCTGGAGGACGACAACCAGCGCCGCCGTCGTTACGACGAGAAGGCTCTGGACGAGGCCGCGCGCCGCGTCGAGACCGAGCTGGGGTGGCCCGACTGCGCCTCGATCGTGCTGTGGTCGGAGACGTGGCACGCGGGCGTCATCGGCATCGTCGCGTCGCGGCTGGTCGAACGCTTCCAGCGGCCCACCGTCCTGGTGGCGCTCGACGGCGAGCGCGGCCGCGGCTCGGGCCGCAGCCTGGCCGGGCTCGACCTCAACCGCCTGCTCGGAGACTGCGGCGATCTGCTCGAGGCGTGGGGCGGCCACGCCTTCGCCGCCGGGCTCACGGTGTCGCGCAACCGGTTGCCCGCGCTGCGGGAGCGGTTCGAGCGGCTGGTGCGCGAGCGCCTGGCCCCGAGCGCGTTCGAATCCCGCCTGGTGGTGGAGGGCGAGGTCCAGATCGCGGAATGCGATCTGGCGCTGGTGGATTGGCTCGACCGCCTGTCCCCGCACGGCCTCGACAACCCCGAGCCGCTGTTCCGCGCGTGCGATCTCGCCGTGACCTCCGCCACGGCGGTCGGGGGCGGGCGCCACCTGCGGCTGGCGGTGCGCGACGCGACCGGCTCCGCCGAGGCCATCGGCTTCGGCCTCGGGGAGCTCGCCGGGGCCGTCGCCCGCGCCGGGCGCTGCGACCTCGCGTTCACGCCAAGCCGCAACGAGTGGATGGGCACGACCCGGGTGCAACTCAAGGTGAAGGGGGTACGGCTGCCGTGAGCGGTCCGCCCGCCGGCGGCGAGTACCCGGAGCTGCGGGCCACCCTGCTCGCGGCGCTCGACGACCGCGCCCCGCGCGTGGATCGAGACCGGGTCGCGGCCTGCTACGATTTCGCGGCCGAGAGCCACCACGGCCAGGCGCGGGAGTCGGGCGAGCCCTACGTCTCGCACGCGGTCTCGGTGTGCCTCATCCTGCTCGACCTGCTCGATGCGCGGCTCGACACCCCGACCGCCTGCGCGGCGCTGCTGCACGACGTGGTGGAGGACACCCCGGTCACGATCGAGGACGTCGCCAAGCGCTTCGGCAAGGAGGTGTCCGGCCTGGTGGACGGGCTGACCAAGATCTCGGGACTTCACTTCGACCGCCAGGAGGCGGCGCAGGCCGAGAACTTCCGGCGCATGCTGATCTCGATGGCGCGCGACCTGCGGGTGATCTTCATCAAGCTCGCCGATCGCCTACACAACATGCGCACCATCCAGTACCTGCGGGCGGACAAGCAGGAGCGGATCAGCGCCGAGACGCGCGACATTTACGCGCCGCTCGCGCATCGCCTGGGGATGGCGGGCATCAAGCGCGAACTCGAAGACTTGAGCCTCAAGGTCCTCGACGAGCCGGCGTACATCGACATCTCGCGCCGGATCCAGGCGCGGCGTGAGGAGCGCGAGGCGTTCCTCGCCTCCGTGCGCGAACGACTGGAGGAGGGCTTGCGAGCCGCCGGCGTCCGCGCCGAAGTGCGCGGCCGGCCCAAGCACTTCTACTCGATCTACAACAAGCTCCAGGCCGGGCGCGATTTCGAGAGCATTTACGACCTGTTCGGGCTGCGCATCATCGCCCACACGCGCAACGACTGCTACCGCGCGCTGGGCGTGGCACACGACCTCTTCACGCCGGTGGCCGACCGCTTCAAGGACTACATCGCCACCCCGAAGGGCAACATGTATCAGTCGCTCCACACCACCGTGCTGACGCCGCAGGGGGAGATGGTCGAGATCCAGATCCGCACGCGCGACATGCACCGTACCGCGGAGACCGGCATCGCCGCGCATTACGTCTACAAGCAGGGCGGGCATCTCGACGAGGAGCTCGACGCCAAACTCGGCGGCTTCGTCGCGCAGACCGCGGACTGGCAGCGCACCGCGACCGACGACGAGTACATGGACTACCTGCGCACCGCCCTCTACCAGGAGGAGGTGTTCGTCTACACCCCGCGGCGCGAACTCAAGCGCCTGGCAAAGGGGGCGACGCCGCTCGACTTCGCCTTCCTCATCCATACCGAAGTGGGACAGCACGCCGTCGGCGCCCGCATCAACGGCGAGCTGGTGCCGTTGCGCTACCAGCTGCGCAGCGGCGACACGGTCGAGATCATCACCTCCCCGCACGCCCAACCCCACGAGGACTGGCTGCAGATGGTGCGCACGGCGGGGGCGCGGAGCAAGATCCGCCACTGGCTTCGCCTGCGGCGCCACGATGACAGCGTCGCGCTGGGTCGGGAGATGCTGGAGCGCGAGCTCAAGCGGGTGAAGCACCACGCGACGGACGCCGAGTTGGAAGAGGAGGCGCGTCGGCTCGGGTTTAGCGATCTCGATCAGATGTTCGCGCGCATCGCCGAGGGCCAGCTGTCGGTGGTCCAGGTCGTGCGCAAGCTGCTCCCCGAGAAGGAGGGCTTTGCCGAGCGCCTGGCGAAGGGTCCGCTCGAGGCGCTCGGCATCGGCCGGCGGCCCACCGGCGGGGTACGCATCCAGGGCATCGACAACGTGATGCTGAGCTTCGCCCGCTGCTGCCAGCCGGTGCCGGGGGACCGCGTCATCGGGATCGTCACCGTGGGCCGCGGGGTCTCGGTGCACCGCCAGGACTGCCCCAACACCTTCGGCTCGCGGACGCCGGCGGAACGCCGCGTGGCGGTCGAGTGGGACACCCGCGCCGGCGAGACCTTTCCCGTGCGTCTGGTGGTCTACGGGCACGACCGGACCTCGCTGCTCGCCGACATCGCCAAGGCGATCGCGACGACCCAGGTGAACATCCGTACCGCGGGCATGGCGGCCGAGGACCGTACCGCGCGCGGCGTGTTCGTGGTCGAGGTGCCGCACCTGGCGAAGCTTCAGGAGGTGATCGCCGCGATCCGTCGCGTGTCGGGGGTGTCCCGCGTGGAACGGCGCCAGCGGATGCTGCGCGCGCAGGGCGAGCCGCGGCGCGCGAGCGGGGACGAGTGAGCGGCGCGCGGTGAGGGCGCTGGTGCAGCGCGTCGCGCGCGCGCGGGTCACGGTCGAGGGGCGGGTCACCGGTGAGATCGCAACCGGCCTGCTGGTGCTGGTCGGGGCGCGCCACGCGGACGCCCCGGGCGACGCCGAATGGCTCGCGCGCAAGGTGGCGAGGCTGAGGATCTTCAACGACGAGGCCGGGCTCATGAACCGCGACCTGCGAGAGGTCGGTGGCGGCGCGCTGGTCGTGCCCCAGTTCACGCTCTACGGCGACGCGCGCAAGGGCCGGCGGCCCTCGTTCATCGACTCGGCGCGGCCGGAGCACGCCGAGCCGCTGTTCGAGCGGTTCTGCGCCGCGCTCGCCGCGGAGGGGCTCCCGGTGGCGCGAGGCGTGTTCGGCGCCCACATGGAGGTCGAGCTGGTGAACCAGGGCCCGGTGACGCTGATGCTGGAGAGCCCGGGTCCGGGCCCGGCGGCATGAGCCCCGCGCGCTTCAGCCTGTTCTATCGCGGCCGCGCGCCCCTGGTGCTGGCATCGGCCTCGCCGCGCAGGGTGCAGCTTCTGCGCCAGGCGGGGGCGACCTTCAGCGTGCTCGATCCCGGGCCCGACCGCCCCTGGCCGGGGCAGGCCGAGCCGCGCCACGGCACCCGCGCGCTGGCGCTCGACAAGGCGAGGCGGGTCGCGACGCGGCGTGAGGGCAGCGTGGTGATCGGCGCCGACACCGTGGTGGTGCTGCGCGGGCTGCGGCTCGGCAAGCCGCGCGACGCCGCTGAAGCGCTCGTGATGCTCGGACGCCTGCAGGGGCGGACGCACGAGGTGTGGACCGGAGTCGCCGTGGTGCGCGACCGCGAGCAGCGCACCGCGGCCGAAGTCACCCGGGTGCAATTCGCGCGCCTCACCGAGGCCGAGATGGCGGCCTACGTGCGCACCGGGGAGCCCCTGGGCAAGGCCGGCGGCTACGCGATCCAGGGCCAGGCCGCCCAGTTCGTCCGGCGCATCGAGGGCGACTACGCCAACGTCGTGGGGCTCCCGCTCCACCGCCTGCGGGCGGTGTTGGCGGATTTTGCCTGAGGCGGGCGGCGCGTCCGACCGCCGCGCACGGGGTTCGCACTGGGTTCGCTTGACAGGGTTTCGAACGGCGTGCTAGCGTCCGACGTTTCTTGCGCATAACAGGCAGTCACCGAAGCGTCGCTGGCGCAGTTGGCAGGCGCGCGGGCGCATCGTTCGCGCCCGGCACGCGTTCCGGCGGGACGGGATGGAGGCAGGCATGAAGACGTACTCGGCCCGCGCGGTCGAGATCGAGCGCCGCTGGCTGCTGGTGAACGCCGAGGGCAAGGGCCTCGGGCGGCTCGCCACGCAGATCTCGATGGTGCTGCGGGGCAAGCACAAGCCGATGTACACGGCGCACGTGGACACCGGCGACCACGTCGTGGTGATCAATGCGAGCCGGGTCTCGTTCAGCGGGACCAAGCTCGAGACCAAGAAGTTCTTCCACCACACGCAATACCCCGGAGGCGGCAGCTGGACCTCGCTGAAGGACAAGATGGAGAAGCACCCCGAGCGCGTGGTGATGCGCGCGGTGCAGGGCATGATGCCCAAGACCAAGTTGGGGCGGGCAATGATCAAGAAGCTCAAGGTCTACGCGGGCGCGGAGCACCCCCACGAGGCGCAGCAGCCCGTGGCGTGGGATCCTTCGTAGCGACACGACAGAGGAGACGATGACGATCGCGATTCCCCACACCCCTCGGACCGGACGGCGCAAGGAGTCGGTGGCGCGGGTCAAGCTGATGCCCGGAACCGGCAACCACCGCATCAACGACCGCGTGCCGCTCGAGTACCTCAAGCGCGAGAGCCTGGTGCACGCGGCCTTCCAGGCCCTGAGCGTCACGAGCGCGGCGGGCAAGTACGACGTCGTCGCGCGAGTGCGCGGCGGCGGACTCACCGGGCAGGCGGGCGCGGTGCGGCAGGCGCTGGCGCGGGCCCTGGCCCGCGAGGACGAGGCGCTGCGCGGCTTGCTGGGACGCGCGGGGCTGCTCACGCGCGACCCGAGAATGAAGGAACGCAAGAAGTACGGGCAGCCGGGGGCGCGCAAGCGCTTCCAGTTCAGCAAGCGGTAGCCGGCCGGCGGTCTGCGGCCGCCAACATGCACGCCGTCCGCGGCGTCGGGGTCCCCTCCGGATCGGGGGGGTGAGTGACGCGAAAGCCACGCGGGCAGGCGGAAGAATCAACCCCTGAAGGAGGAAGCGGTGGCGGATCTCACCATGAAGGACCTGCTCGAAGCGGGGGTGCACTTCGGGCACCAGACGCGGCGCTGGAATCCCCAGATGAAGAAATTCATCTTCATGCACCGCAACGGGATATACATCATCGACCTGCAGAAGACCCTCAAGTGCGCCCAGGATGCGATCGAGGCCATCGAAAAGGCGGTGCGGGCGGGCGGCCACGTCCTCTTCGTGGCGACCAAGAAGCAGGCCAAGCCGATCGTGGAAGAGCAGGCGGCGCGGGTCGGGATGTACTACGTCACCGAGCGCTGGCTGGGGGGCATGCTCACCAATTTCAAGACCATCCGCACCAGCATCAAGCGGCTGCACGAGCTCGATCGCATGGCGACGGACGGCACCTTCGAGAAGCTGGCCAAGAAGGAGGTCTCGCGTCTCTCGCGCGAGCGCGAGCGGCTGGAGTTCGCCTTTGCCGGCATCAAGGAGATGCCCGGGCTGCCCTCCCTGGTGTTCATCGTGGACACCAAGAAGGAGAAGATCGCCGTGGCGGAGGCCAACCGGCTCGGCATCCCGATCGTCGGCATCGTCGACACCAATTGCGATCCCACGGTCATCGACTATCCGGTTCCCGGCAATGACGACGCGATCCGCGCGATCCGGCTCTTCGCCAGCATGGTCGGCGATGCGATCCTGAATGCTCGGGCCTACGCGCTCGAGGGTGGCGACCAGGAAACGGTTTCGTTTGGCGGCGACGCGGTCGAGGGCGAGGCTTCGCAGACCGCCACCGTCTGACCGTCCACCGCGAGACTTCAGGCGCCCGCCCGTGTACGTGACGCGGGCGGGCGTTCGAACGCCGACGAGGAGTGCCATGACAGTCACAGCCGATCAGGTCAAACAGCTGCGCGAAAAAACCGGCGCCGGGATGATGGAGTGCAAGAAGGCGCTCCTAGAATCGGCCGGCGACTTCGAAAAGGCGATCGACGCGTTGCGCAAGAGCGGCATCGCCAGGGCGGAGAAGCGCGCGGATCGCGCGGCCAGCGAGGGCGTGGTGGATGCCTACATCCACCCCGGGAACCGCGTCGGCGTCCTGATCGAAGTGAATTGCGAGACCGATTTCGTCGCGCGCACCGCGGAGTTCCTGGACCTGGTGCGCAACCTGGCGATGCAGGTGGCGGCCGCGGGCGCCGAGTACGTGCGGCGCGAGGAAGTGCCCGCGGAGCGCGTGGCACGTGAGCGCGAGATCATCGCGGCCCAGGTGGCGGCGCAGGGCAAGCCGGCGGCGATGGTGGACAAGATCGTGGAAGGCAAGCTGGGCAAGTTCTACTCGGAGATCTGCCTGGTGGAGCAGCCGTACATCCGCGACGACAAGCAGACGGTTGAGGATCTGGTGCGGGCCGCCTCGTCGAAGACCGGGGAGAACGTCGTCGTCCGCCGCTTCACGCGTTTCCGCCTCGGCCAGGAGTAGGGTCTTGGCCGCGCGTTACCAGCGCATCCTGCTCAAGTTGAGCGGCGAGATCCTCGCCGGCGAGGCCGGCCACGGGATCGACGAGGCGGTCATGGCGGGCCTCGCCGACGAGATCCGCGAGGTGCACGCCCTGGGCGTGCAGGTCGGCATCGTCACCGGCGGCGGCAACATCTTCCGCGGGCTCGCAGCCAGCACCCGCGGCATGGACCGCGTGGGCGCCGATTACATGGGCATGCTCGCGACCGTGATCAACGGGCTCGCGCTCCAGCACTCGCTCGAGAAGCGCGGCCTGTACACGCGGGTCATGTCGGCCATCGAGATGGCCCGCGTCTGCGAGCCCTACATCCGCAGGCGCGCCGTGCGCCACCTCGAGAAGGGGCGGATCGTGGTGCTGGCGGCGGGGACCGGCAATCCGTACTTCACGACCGATACCGCCGCCGCCTTGCGCGCGATCGAGATCGGCGCCGACGTCATCCTGAAGGCGACCAAGGTCGACGGGATCTTCAGCGGCGACCCGAAGCTGATGCCCGACGCGACCTTCTTCCCTCGGATCAGCTACATGGATATCCTGAACCGAGGACTGAAGGTCATGGATTCGACCGCCATCTCCCTGTGCATGGACAACCGACTGCCGCTGGTGGTGTTCAACGTCGGCCGGCGGGGCAACCTGCTCAAGGTCGTCCAGGGGGAGGAGGTCGGAACTCTCGTGGGGGAGAGCGGATCATGATGGACCAGATTCTGGCGGACACGGAGGAGCGGATGAAGCGGCAGCTCGAGGCGGTGCGCCGGGAGCTGTCGGGAATCCGCTCCGGCAAGGCCTCGCCCGCGCTGCTCGACACGGTGAAGGTCGAGGCCTACGGCCAGCACGTGCCGATCCAGCAGGTGGGCTCGGTGAGCGCGCCGGAGCCGCGGCTGCTGGTGGTGCAACCCTGGGACAAGAGCCTGATCAAGGCGATCATGCGCGCGATCCAGCAGTCCGAGCTGGGGCTGAACCCCACCGACGACGGCGGGGTCATCCGGGTGCCGATCCCCTCGCTCACCGAGGAGCGCCGCCGGGACATGGTGAAGCTGGTGGCGAGGCTCGCCGAGGAGGGCCGCGTCCACGTGCGGCAGGCGCGCCACGACGTCAACAAGGAGATCAAGACCCAGGAGCACGACGGCGAGCTGGCCGAGGACGAGGCGAAGCGGCTGGTCGCCGAGGTCCAGAAGTTGACCGATCGCTACGTCGCCCAGGTGGACGAGCTGTTGAAGAAGAAGACGTCCGAGATCATGGAGGTCTGAGCGGCATGCGCCCCGGGTCGCTGCCGCGGCCCGCGGGTTCCTGGGAGGAGCGTTGCCGGCCCGCATTCCCACCCCCGAAGAGCTCCGCGGCCGCGGCACCATTCCGCGGCACGTCGCGATCATCATGGATGGAAACGGCCGCTGGGCGCGCGCCCGCGGCGTGCCGCGCCTGATCGGGCACCGCGCCGGGCGCGAAGCGGTGCGCGAGGCGGTCAAGGGCTGCGTGGCGCTCGGCGTCGAGGTCCTCACGCTCTACACCTTCTCGGTCGAGAACTGGGCGCGCCCGCGGCGCGAGGTGCAGGCCCTGATGGGGATCCTGCGCGAGACGCTGCGCGCCGAGCGCGACGAGTTGCGGCGCAACAACGTGCGCCTGCAGACCATCGGGCGGCTCGACGACCTCCCCGCCGCGGTGCGTGCCGGGCTGCGTGAAGCCCAGGACAGCCTCGCCGGCTCCACCGGGATGTTGCTCAATCTCGCGCTGTCCTACGGCGGCCGCGCCGAGCTGGTGGACGCGGTGCGCGCCGTGCTGCGTGACCACGCCCGCGCCCCGTTCGCTCCGGGCGGCGTCGACGAGGAGCTGATCGCGAGCTACCTCTATACCGCCGGGCTTCCCGACCCCGACCTGCTCATCCGCACCAGCGGGGAGATGCGTCTGTCGAACTTCATGCTGTGGCAGCTCGCCTACACCGAGCTGTGGATCACCGACACGCTGTGGCCCGACTTCCGGCGGCGCCACCTGTACCAGGCGGTGGCGGAGTTCCAAGGGCGGGAGCGGCGATTCGGACGGGTGGATTGAGCGCCTCCGGCAGTCCCGCGGCGGGCCCCGGCACGCCAGGTCCGGACCCCGCGCCCCCGGCCAAGTCCTCTTCGTGGGCGCTCGGGCTGCGGGTGGCGAGCGGGGTGCTGTTCGTGCCCCTCCTGGTGCTGCTCGCGCGCGCCGGCGGGCTGGTGTTCGGAATCTTCGTCGCGCTCGAAGTGGTGCTCGGGCTGATCGAGTTCTACCGCATGATGCGCGACAAGGGCCTGCAGCCCTATACCCGCTTGGGGCTGGCGGCGGGGCTCGGCTTGCTGTGGGTGATCTACCGCGGCGACACTCCGCACGTCGATTTCCTGGCCACCGCCCTGGTGCTGCTCACGCTCGCGTTCGAGCTGCGCCGGCCGGAGGCGCGGCAACGCGTCGAGGACATGGCGGTGACCCTGTTCGGCCTGCTCTACGTCGGCTGGCTTTCGGCGCACCTCATCCTGCTGCGCGAGCTGCCCTGGCGGGCCGGCACCGAGTACGCGGCGGGCGCCTCGTACGTGCTGCTGGCGTTCTTCGTGACCTGGAGCTGCGACAGCGGCGCCTACGGCGTGGGACGGCTGTTCGGGCGCAACCGGCCGTGGGCGCGCATCTCGCCGCGCAAGTCGCTCGAAGGCGCGCTCGGGGGCCTGGCCGCCGCGGTCGCCGCGGCGTTCATCGCGCGGGCGTGGTTCGCGCCCTATCTGCGGGTGTGGGACGCCGCCGCACTCGGACTGCTGGTCGGCGTGTTCGCCCAGGTCGGTGACCTGGTGGAGTCCCTGATGAAGCGTGACGCGGCGCACGGGGATTCGTCCGACCTCATCCCGGGCCACGGCGGGATCCTGGACCGCTTCGACAGCCTGTATTTCGCGGCGCCGGTGGTGTTCTACTACCTCAAGGTCGCCGTCTTCGGGGTGCCGTGACGACGCGCGCGGTGGCGGTGCTGGGTTCGACCGGTTCGATCGGCGAGCAGACGCTCGAGGTGGCGGCGCGCGCCGGCCGGCGCGTCCGCGTCGTGGGGTTGGCCGCGGGCGGCCGGCTGGACCGGCTGTGCGCGCAGGCCGAGCGCTGGCGGCCCGCGGCCGTGGCGCTGGAGCACGCCGTCGATGCGGACGCGGCGCGCGCGCGACTGACCGCCGCGGCCCCCGGTGCCGCGGTGCGGGTGGGCCCCGGATCCGCCACCTGGCTCACGGAGCAGACGGCGGCCGACACCGTGGTCAACGGCATCGTCGGCGCGGCCGGCCTGCGCGCGTCGCTTGCCGCGCTCGAGGGCGGCCGGCGCCTGGCGCTGGCCAACAAGGAGACGCTGGTGGTGGGAGGGCCGCTGGTGCGCGAGCGGCTCGCGCGCGGCGGCGAGCTGTTGCCGATCGACAGCGAGCACAGCGCCGCGCTGCAGTGCCTGGGCGCCCGCCCCGCGCACGAAGTGGCCCGGCTCACGCTCACGGCCTCGGGCGGAGCGCTGCGCGATCGCCCCGACTGGCGGCGCGCCACCCGCGCCGAGGTGCTGGCCCATCCGGTGTGGAGCATGGGACCCCGCATCACCGTGGACTCGGCGCTGCTCTTCAACAAGGGTCTCGAGCTGATCGAGGCGCACTGGCTGTTCGACCTGCCGTTCGAGCGGCTCGATGCCTGCCTCCATCCCCAGGCCCTGGTGCACGCGATGGTGACGTTCCGCGACGGCTCGACCGTGCTGCAGGCGGCGCGCCCCGACATGCGGCTGCCGATCCAGCTGGCGCTGTCGTGGCCCGAGCGCTGGGACGAAGCGGCCGCGGGGCTCGACGCGGCGGATCTCGCCGGGCTCGAGTTCGTCCCGATCCCACCGGGGCGCCACCCGGCCTTCGACCTGGCGCGCGCCGCCGGCGAGTTGGGGGGGACCGCGCCGTGCGCGCTCAACGCCGCCGACGAGGTGGCCGTGGCCGCGTTCCTGGACGGGCAGATCGCGCTGGGCCAGGTGCCGGAGGTGATCGCCGAGGTGATGGAGCGGCACCGGCCGGAGCGCGTGGAGTCGCTCGAGCAGCTCGAAGCGGTGGATGCGTGGGCGCGCGCGGCGGCGCTGGCGGAGGCGCATCGATGACGACGCTGGCGCGACACGCAAGCCCCGATCCCGCGAGCCTGGCGCGGTGGGTGGACCGCTTCGCCGGGCTGCGGCTCGCGGTGTGGGGCGACTTCGTGCTCGACGAGTACTGGCGCTGCCGCTCGAACCGCGTGTCGCGCGAGGCGCCGGTGCTGGTGCTGGACTGGGAGTCGCGCACCATGCAGGCGGGGGGCGCGGCCAACGCCGCGCTCAACCTCGCCGCCCTCGGGGCCCGCGTCTCGGCCGTGGGCTGGATCGGCGCCGACGAGGCGGGACGGGCCCTGCGGCGCATGCTCGTGGAGCAGGGCGTGCGCGTCGCCGGCCTGCTCCGCCACGATCGGGCGCACACCGTGATCAAGACGCGGGTGGTCGCCGGGGATGCGCACACCGCGCGCCAGCAGGTGGTGCGCATCGACCGCGGCTCGCGCTTCGGGATGACGCGCACCGAACGCGCGCGGCTGCTGGCGGCGGTGGATCGCGCGGCGGCCGGCGCCCGCGGCGTGGTGCTGTCGGATTACGGCTACGATTCGGTGAGCCCGACCCTGGCCGCGACCCGCGTGCCGCGCTGGCGGCGCGCGGGCGTCCACGTCAGCCTCGATGCGCGCTACCGCCTCGCCCAGTACCGCGACGTCACGCTCGCCACCCCCAACGAGGGCGAAGCCGCGGCGGCCGCCGGCATCGAGATCCGCGACGAGGCCGACCTGGGCCGCGCCGCCGGGCGCCTGCGCCGCCTCGTGCATCCCGAGCACCTGATCGTCACCCGCGGGCGCGACGGGCTCACGTTGTGGAGCGCGCGGCGGGCGCTCAGCCTCGAGGCCTGGGGGCGCGAGGAGGCGGTGGACGTCACCGGCGCCGGGGATGCGGTGGTGGCGGCGGCGACCCTGGCGCTGGCCGCCGGGGCGCCGGCGCTCGAGGCCGCGGCACTGGCGAACGTCGCCGGCAGCGTCGCGGTGAGCCGGCGCGGCGCGGTGGCGGTGAGCCGCTCCGAGGTGCTGCGCGCGCTCGGGCAGGGCGGCGCCCGGAGGCCGCGGTGAAGGGCCCGCGGGCGACGGAGCGCGTGGTGGGGGAGTCGCGCGCCGCGGAGGTGGTCGCGCGGTGGCGGGAGACCGGTGAGCGCGTGGTGCTCGCCAACGGCGTGTTCGACTTGCTGCACGTCGGGCACGCGCGCTACCTCGCGGGCGCCCGCGCGCTCGGCACCCGCCTGGTGGTGGGGGTGAACGCCGACCGTTGCACCGCGCGGCTCAAGGGCCCGGGCCGGCCGGTCATGGCGGCCGCGGACCGCGCGGCGCTGGTGGCCGCGCTGCGCGGCGTGGACCTGGTGGTGGTCTTCGACGAGCCGACGGTGGACGCCCTGCTGCGCGATCTGCGCCCGGCGGTGCATGCCAAGGGCACCGACTACCGCCGTGACACCGTGCCGGAGCGCGCCACCATGACTTCGCTCGGCGGCGTGACGGCGATCGCGGGCGATCCCAAGACGCACGCCAGCCGCGACATGTTCGCCCTGGTGCGCGAGCGTTTCGGGAGCGCCTGAGTGGGGGAGGCGGTGCTCGCGATCCGGCCCCGGGCGCTGGGTGACGTCGTGCTGGTGACGCCGGCGCTGCGCGCGCTGAGCCGCGGGCACGCCGACGCCGTGCTCGAAGTCGTGACCGAGACGCGCTACGCGCCACTGCTCGAGGGTCTCGAAGGGGTGGGGCGCGTCTGGCGGCTCGAGCGCTCCGTGGCCTCGACCGTGGCGCTCGCGGCCGCGCTGCGCCGCCGGCGCTACCGGCTGGCGGTGGACTTCTTCGGCAATCCGCGCAGCGCCCTCCTGACCGCCGCCAGCCGTGCGAGCACCCGCGCCGGCTACGACCTGCGGGGCCGGCGCTACGCCTACGATCTGCGCGTGCCGCGCACGATCGATCCCGGGCCCGGCCGGCGCGAGTACGCCGCCGCCACGCACCTGCGCCTGGCGCTGGCCGCGGGAGGTCGAGAGGACGGCCTCGAGGCTCGCGTGGCGATCGGCGAGGCATCGCGCGACGCCGCCCGGGCGCTGCTCGGGCGGGCCGGGGTGGGCATTCCGCGCCATGCGGTGGGACTGATCGCCGCCGGCACCTGGCCGACCAAGACCTGGCCCGCGAGCCACGCCGGACGGCTCGCGCGCCGGCTGCTCGCCTCCGGCCGCGAGGTGCTGCTGCTCGCGGGGCCGGGGGAGGAGCGCGTGACGGAGGCGGTGCGCGCGATCGCTCCCGGCGTGGGCGTACTGCCGCCGTGCGGAGTGGGGGCGCTCGCCGCGGTGGTCGGTGAGCTCGCGGCGGTGGTGGGGACCGACAGCGGACCGCGCCACCTCGCCGCGGCCTGCGGCGTGCCCACCTTCGCCTGGTTCGGTCCCACCCATCCCGATACCTGGAACCCGCCCGGGGCACGGCACGGGCGGTGGTGGGCGCCGCTGCCCTGCCACGGCTGCGACCGCGTCGCCTGCCCGCACTGGAATTGCATGCCCGGCCTGTCCCCCGAGCGGGCCGCCGAGCTCGTTCTCGAACATCTGGAGCGCCATGCCCGACCGGTTGCCGATCTCGGTCCTGCTGCTCGCGCGTGACGAGGCGGAACGCCTCGAGCGGCTGCTCCCCGCGCTGGACTTCGCGCGCGAGGTCGTGGTGGTCGTGGACGCCGCGACCCGCGACGCGACCCGCGCGGTGGCGGAACGGCTCGGAGCGCGGGTGTTCGAGCGCGCCCTCGACGGCTTCGGGCCGCAGCGCCGCTTCGCGCTCGCCCGGTGCCGCGAGCCATGGGTGCTGTGGCTCGACGCCGACGAGCGACTGGACCCTCCGGCGGTCGCCGCCCTCGCCGGCGCGGTCCGCGAGGACCGGGCCGATGGTTACCGCCTCGCGCGTCGGACCTGGTTCCTCGGGCGTCGGATCCGCTACTGCGGCTGGCAGGGGGAGCGCGTGCTGCGGCTGTTCCGCCGCGAGCGCGCGAGCTTCGACGAGGCGGCGGTGCACGAGCGCGTGGCGGTGGAGGGCCGCATCGCCGAGCTCGCCGGGACGCTCGAGCACCACAGCTACGCCAGTTGGGCCGACTGCCGGGAGAAGCTCGTGCGCTATGCCGCAGCGGGTGCGGCACGCGCCCGCGCCGAGGGTCGCCGCGCCGGTCCGCTCGACCTGGTGGTGCGCCCGCCGCTGCGCTTCGCCCGCATGTACCTGCTGCAGCTCGGGGCGCTCGACGGGGCGCGTGGGGTGGCGGTCTGCGCGCTGGCCGCGGCCCAGGTGCTGCTCAAGTACGCGGAGCTGTGGGCGGGCGCGCGCACGGCGCCCGGAGCGGAGCAGGAGCGGCCTTGAGCGGGGTGTGTTTCTTCGGCGCCTACGATCCGGCCTACCCGCGCAACCGTATTCTTCGAGAGGGTTTGCGGCTCGTGGGTGAGGAAGTGCTCGAAGCGCGCGCCGCGCAGCGGCGGGCCATCTTCCGCTACCCGGCGCTGGTCGCGGCGTTCCGCGGGCGGGCGCGCGGGGCGGACGTGCTGCTGGTGCCCGAGTTCCGCCACAAGGACATGCCGCTCGCGCGGCTGCTGAAAGGTCGCCGCCGCCTGGTGTTCGATCCGCTGGTCTCGCGCCACGAGACCCTGGTGGCGGACTGGAGGCTGCACGCGCCGGCCTCGGCGCAGGCGCGGTGGAACCTGGCGCTCGACCGCTGGTCGCTCGGGCTGGCGGACCTGGTGTTGTGCGACACCTGGGAGCACGGCGCGCTCTTCGAGAGACTCGGGGTGCCGCGCGCGCGGCTGCGCCGCGTACTGGTCGGGGCGGAAGACGCCTTCTTCGCGGTCGGTCCCCCGCCGGCGGAGGCACCGGTGCGCGTGCTCTACCTCGGCGGCTTCCTGCCGCTCCACGGGATCGCCACGGTGATCGAGGCGGTGGCTGCGCTCGAGCACCGCGGGGGAGGGCCGCCGGACTTCCGGGTCGCGCTCGCCGGACGCGGGATCGAGTGGGAGTGGGCGCGGGCGCAGGCCGCGCGCCTCGGGTTGGCGCGGATCGAGTTCCCGGGTGCGGTGGACTACGCGGACGCGCCGCGGATCGTGGAAGGCGCCCACATCGTGCTCGGCGCGTTCGGCGCCGGGGAGAAGGCCGGTCGGGTCATCCCGCACAAGGTCTATCAGGGACTCGCCGCCGGGCGCGCCGTGGTGACCGGCGAGGGCGCCGGCCTGCGCGAGGTGTACGAGCCCGGGGTCCACCTGCTGGCGGTTCAACGGGGGGACGCCGCGGCGCTGGCCTCGGCGCTCGCCCTTCTGATCGCCGATCCGGCGCTGCGCGCAGCGCTGGGCGGGCGCGGACGGCAGCGCACCCTCGAGGTCGGATCTACCGCGCGCGTGGGCGAGAGCCTGAGTCGGGCGCTCGACGCGGCGAGGGCCGAGGGGTGAGGATCGCGCACCTCGATACCGGGCGCACCTGGCGCGGGGGCCAGGCCCAGGTGCTGCTGCTCATGCGCGGCCTGAGGGCGCGCGGGCACGACGGCGTGTTGCTGGCGCCGGCGGGCCCGCTGCTCGAGAAGGCGCGGGCGGAGGGGCTCGAGGCGGTCCGCTGGCGCCCGCTCACGGAGTGGGATCCGGTCGCCGCGTGGGTGGCCGCGCGGGTGTTCGCGCGCGTGCGGCCCGATGTCGTCCACTGCCACAGCGCGCACGCCCAGGTGCCGGGGGTGGTGGCGGCGCGCCACGCGGGGGTGGCGGCGACGGTGGTGTCGCGGCGCGTGGATTTCGCCGTGGCGACCCATCCGCTGAGCCGGCTCAAATATCGCCTGCCGGTGGATCGCTACTTTTGCATCAGCCGCGGGGTGATGGAGGTGATGGCCGCGGCTGGAATCCCGCGCCGGCGCCTGGCGCTGGTGCCGAGCGGCATCGAGCTGCCCGCGCGCGACGGCGGCGCGCCGGGGACCGACCCCGCGGACCTGCGGGCGCTCATCGGCGCCCCGCCGAACACCCCGGTGGTGGGCACGGTGGCCGCGCTCGCCCCGCACAAGAACCACGCCGACCTGCTGGAGGCCGCGGCGCGGGTCGCGCGGGCGCGGCCGGGGGTGCGATTCGCTTGGATCGGCGAGGGCGAATGCCGCCCCGACTTGGAACGCCGGCGCCGCGCCCTGGGGCTCGAGGGCGTGGTCCACCTGCTCGGCTTTCGGGCCGACGCCCGCTCGCTCATGCGCCAGTTCACCGTGTTCGCGCTGGCCTCGTGGCTCGAGGGGCTGTGCACCTCGCTGCTCGACGCCCAGGCGCGCGGCGTGCCAGTCGTGGCGACGGCCGTGGGAGGTATCCCGGAGGTGGTGCAGGACGGCGTGAGCGGTCGGCTGGTGGCGGAGCGCGATCCCGAAGCGCTGGCAGGGGCGCTGATCGAGGCGCTCGACCACCCGGAGCGATGCCGCGCCTGGGCCGAGCAGGGGCTGCGCGCCGTCGAGGCCTTCGGAGCGCACCGCATGGTGGAGCGCTCGCTCGAGGAGTACGCGGTGGCCCTTCGGTGGGGTGCCTGAGCCGACCCGATCGCGAGTGCGCCCGTGCGACCTCGATCCGCGCGTCGTACGCGGGCGGCGTGGCGCGCGCGCGCCGACTGTGGCGCACGCGCGGCGCGACCCCCGGGCGTGGCGGAGGAGACCGGCGTCGGGTGCGGTCCCAGGACGCGACGCGACATTCCAGGGCCGGAACGCGCGCTACGGGTCCGGGACTTGCTTTCCTGCATCTGGCGGGTGGTGGAGCGTGCGGGCTGGAGGCTTGACGCTTCCGCCAGCGCCGCGTTACGTTTCGTAAGCCGCTACTTTCACAAGGGGTTGACCGTGCTCTTCAATGCCGTGGTATCCGGGGTCGTGCTCCTGGGGCTGGTGATTTTCGTGCACGAGCTCGGTCATTTCCTGATGGCCAAGTGGCGGGGGGTGCGCGTGCTGCGCTTCTCGCTCGGCTTCGGCCCCGCGCTGTTCGCCTTCCGCCGCGGCGAGACCGAGTACCGTATCTGCTGGTTCCCGCTCGGGGGCTACGTCTCGATGGCCGGGGATCACCCCGCCGAGGACGGCACGATGCCCGCCCGCCCCGACGAGTTCCTCTCGCACTCCTGGCTCGGGCGATTGCTCATCGCGGCCGCCGGTCCCGCCGCCAACCTCGTGACCGCCACCCTGGTGATGATCGCGGTCGGGATGATCGGCGTGTCCTACCCCGACTTCCCCAACCGGCTGGGTGCGACGCCGGACACCAGCACGGCCTACGCCGCGGGGTTGCGCGCGGGCGACCGCATCGTGTCCCTCGATGGCACGCCGATCGCGAGCTGGGTGCCGATCTTCGTCCGCAACTCGCAGATTTCGCCGGCGAGTCCGGTCACGCTCGGGATCGAGCGCGACGGACGCCGGTTCGAGATCCAGGTGCCGGCGTCGGGGCGCGAACCGTTCTTCTCGAGCCTGCGCCGGGTATCGGATCCGCCGGTCGTGGGGGCGGTGGTGACCGGGATGCCGGCCTACAAGGCGGGCCTCAAGGAGGGCGATCGCATTCTGGCCGTCGACGGCCAGGCGATCGCGACCTGGGACGACCTGCCGCGGGCGATCGGTGGCCGGACCGACCATCCGCTGACGCTGACCGTCCGCCGCGACGGGCAGGAGTTCGGGATCACGGTGACGCCCATCAACGCCGACGGCGGCTCGGGGGCCAATGGCCGCATCGGAATCGAGGCCCCGCGCCACGGCGTCTACGTCGAGCGGCACGGGTTCCTGGAGTCGGTGGAGATGGGGGTGCGCGGCACCGGGCTGCTGATCGGCTCGGTCTACGGCGGCATGTGGCTCACGGTGTCGCGTCCGCTCTACTACCGCGAGTATCTCGGCGGGCCGCTGTTCATCGCGCAGGCGGCCGGCGAACAGGCGCGGCGCGGGCTCGACTCGTATCTCCAGTTCTTGGCGATGATCAACATCGCGATCATGGCGTTCAATCTGCTCCCCATTCCCATCCTGGACGGTGGGCACATCCTGCTCTCGCTGCTGCAGGCGGTGAGGCATCGTGCGATCTCGACCCGTGCCTACGTCCGGTTCCAGAAGGCCGGCCTGGTGGTGATCGGGGTGCTCTTCATTTTCATTCTGGCGAACGATCCGCTCCGGCTGATCCAGCGCCAGCGCGCCCTGGACCGCGCTCCACGCTCGGTGTCGCCGGAGACGACGATTGCCCCTTCACCACCCTAGGCTCTGGCTGAAAACCCCGATCGCGGCGTTGCTCGGTCGCTCCTCGCCACGAAGTACCCTGCGGAGTCGTCTCGCTCGTCGCTCCCGCGCGTCCGGCGCTCGGGTTTCTCCGCCGGAGCCTGGAAGAGCTGGCGGCCTGTGGATCTCCCTGGCGGCGGTTGCGGCCCTGGCGGCGCACCCTCCGGCCTCCCGCGCCCAGGTCGGATTCTCCAGCGAGCTTCAGTCGGTCGGTTCGGTGCGGTTCGAAGGACGCAAAGAGGTGGCCGTCAAGCAGCTGTGGTCCGTGCTCAAGACCCGCCGGCCGTCCGCGCTTCCGTGGCGTGACAAGCCGCCGCTGCGTCTGGACTACCTGCGCGCCGACACGCTGGCGATCGTGGCGGTCTACCACCAGCACGGGTTCATGGACGCTCACGCCACGTTTCGCGTGGACGCGATGCGGGAGCCGCGGGTGGCGCAGGTGACCTTCGTCATTCTCGAGGGTCCGCGCTCGCGCATCCGCCGGGTCGTGCTGGAGGGGGCGACCGCCTACCCGCCCGATCAGCTGCGCAAGAAGCTGCTCGCCCGCCCCGGCCGGCCGTTCAATCCCGCGTTCCTGGCGGTGGACACCCTGCGCATCTCGCGGCTGTACCAGGACCGCGGATTCATCCCCCACATCGTCCCGACCATCGACCGCGATTCGCTCGACGTGGACGTGCGCTACGAGATCGCCGAGGGACCGCTCTACCACTTCGGGGAGGTCTACCTGTCGACCTCGGGCGAGTCGCGGGTGCGCGAAGCGCTCATCCGGCGCGAGCTGCTGGTGAAGCCGGGCGAAGTGTACCGCTACAAGAAGGTCGAGGAGTCGCAGGAGCGCCTCTACGAGACCGGGCTCTTCAGCCAGGTGCAGACCACCCCGATCGTGGACTCGTCGTTCACCAAGGTGGAGATCGACATGCGCGTGCGCGAACGCAAGCCGCACTGGCTGGATGCCGGCGTCGGCAGCGGCACCGCCGAACGCTTCCGCTTCACCGGGGAGTGGGGCAACCGCAACATGGCGGGTCAGGGCCTGCAGGGAGCGGCAGCCTCGAAGCTCGCATTCGACGGCAACGCGCGCTTTCTCATCACGCGGACGGAGCTGTCGCTGCTCGAGCCGTGGCTGTTCGCCACCCGCACCCGCGGGCAGCTCACCGTGTACTACGAGCGCAGCGACGACCGCGCCGATCCGCGCTGGGTCGTGGCGCAGTCGCGCGAAGGCGTCACCTTCCAGGTGCGACGCGAGCTGGGGCGCTACGTGCGCCTGGTGCTGTCGCAGGACGACGCGTTCGTGAAGCAGAAGATCGACCTCCTCGACCGGGCGCTCCCGCAGGCGGTGCGCGATTCGCTGCTGCTCGACGTGCCGCCGTCCTACACCACCCACCGGCTGCTGCTCGGCATCGAGCGCGACCTGCGCGACGACCTGCTGAACCCCACCCGCGGTTCGACCCAGAGCGTCTCGGCGGAATTCGCCGGCGGCCCGCTGCACGGGACCAGCAGTTTCACCAAGGCGCAGGCGATCTCGGCGTGGTACACGCCGTTGCCCAATGGCTGGGTGGTGGCGGCGCGCGCGCGCGCCGGCACCATCAATCCGTTCGGCAAGGCGCCGTCGTTCTCGCCCACCGCGGGGCTCGACCAGCAGGTGGGGCGCGTCCCGCTCGAGGACCGCTTCCGGCTCGGCGGCGTCAACTCGATCCGCGGCTTCAGCGAGAACGCGATCCCGCCCTCGGGCGGGCTGGCGCTGCTGCAGGCGAACCTCGAGTTGCGCGTTCCGGTCGCCGGGCCGGTCGGGCTCGAGTTCTTCCTCGACGCCGGCAACGTCTGGACCCGACCGTCTTACATCAAGGCCGCGGACTTCGCGTTCACGGCGAGCGACCGGCGGCTCGCGCCGGGGGACGTGCGCTACGTCTTCGGCGTCGGCGGGCGGCTCAACCTGCCCTTCGGCCCGCTCCGCCTCGACTTGACCTGGAGCCCGCGGCCGGACGAGAACGGGAGCTGGCTCGTCCACCAGGCCCAGTTCGCGATCGGGCCTTCCTTCTAGAGACGCCATGAGCGAGCCCCGCCCGCCCGACCCCGACGATCCGTCCGGCGCACCCCCGCCCCCCGAGCACCACCATGGTCTGGTCGAGGGCATCCGCGAGGAGATCGAGGAGGTCGTCGAGCACGTTCCCAAGCCGGTGCGCTGGACGGTCTCCAAGCTGGCGTGGGTGGCGGTGCTGTCGCTGCTCGGCCTGCTGGTGGTGGTTTTGGTGACCGCGCTGCTCTACGTCGCCAACCGCACCGAGTGGGTGGCGCAGGAGCTGGCACTGTTCATCAATCAGACCCTGGCGCTGCGCAGCGACCTCGTGCTCGAGATGAAGGACATCAAGGGCAATCCACTGAAGGGCGTGCGCGTGATCGAGCCGCGCGTGAGGTTCCGCGACGACCGCCGCGCCGTGGTACTGGAGGCGCCGGAGGTGAGCCTGAAGTACTCGGTGTGGGACTTTCTTCACGGCCATCGCCGGGCGATCGAGATCGTCTTCGACCGTCCCACCATCCGCGTCCTCACCGGTGCGGACGGCCGCGTGCGCCTGCCCGAGTGGCGGACCGGCGGCGCCGGAACCGCCGTCACCACCTACCAGGTGCGGGTCACCATGCGGGGGGGCCGGGTGCGCCTGCCCGGCAAGCTGGCGCCGGTGGAGGGTCTGGCGCTCGACGCGTTCGTGGACACCGGACGCCCCACGCGGGTGGTGCTCGACGACCTGCACTGGGCGCACGGTCCCTACGCCGATCCGCTCCAGCACATGAGCGGGGAGCTGACCGTCAGCGACAGCCTGCGCTTCGTCCTGCGCGAGCTGCGCACGCCGGACCTGATGCTGAGCGCCTCGGGCGGCTGGAAGATCGAGCCCCGCGGTGCGGTCGAGGCGCGCGACATGCAGGTGGAGATCGCCCGCGTGCGCTGGAGCTGGCTCGCCCAGGTCTTCGACAACGCCTCGCTCGACGTCCCCGGCGAGGCCCACGCGCAGCTGCAGGTGCGCCAGAGCGGCCCTGACCGGCTGCGCGGCACGTTTCGCGGCGGGCTGGCCTGGAACGGTCTGCCGGTGGAAGGCCGGGGGGCGCTGGCGTGGGACCGGGGACGCCTCACGCTCGCGCCGCTCGACGCCACCTCGCCGGCCGGGGACCTCTCGGGACGATTCGAGATGGAGGCCAAGGCCTGGAAGCTGTCGGGGACGGCGCGCAACGGGAACCCGGAGCGCTGGGATGCCTTCCACATCAACGGATGGCCCGCCGGGACGCTCAATGGGGGCTTCGCCTATTCCCAGGACGCCGCGCGCAACGGCACGCTGCGGGCCTCGCTCGGCGGCTCGGAGCTGGCGGGGTGGCGCGCCGACAGCGCCGAGGTGAGCGCCGATTTTCCGGCCGACGCACCCGACAGCTTCCGCGTCGAGATGCTGCGCCGGGGCGGGCGGGCCACGCTGCGGGCCGCGACCGAGGAGCAGGGGTGGCGCGGCGAGTACGCGATCCAGCACTACGCGCTGGACGAATGGCCCGACGGCCGGGCCAGCGGGCTCAGCGGCACGCTCGCCCGCGGGCGCGGCGCGGTCGAAGCGCGGTCCGGGGGGTTGTTCGTGAGCGGGGTGATCGAGGGTGGGGGCACCGTCTGGCTCGGCGCGAACCTGGGCGGCTGGCGCCTCCAGGGCATTTCCGGGAGGATGCTGCCCACCCCCGACCTGGTCGCGACGGCGTCGCTCGGCGACGTCACCTTCCTCGGGGTCCACTTCGACAGCGCCCGGAGCGACATCCGCCTCGGCGATCGGACGCTCTCCTTCGCCCCGGTCGCCGCGCACGCCGGGGACACCCTGGTGACCGGCGCCGGCGAGGCATCGTGGGGCGAGGACGCGTGGCGGATCGCGTTCTCGCGTGCCGCTGCGCGCAGCAGCCGGTTCGACTGGACGGTGGAGCCGCCGCTCGAGCTCCACGGCGATCCGCAGGGCACCGTGATCGACCACCTCGCGGCGCGTGACGGCGAGGCGCGGGTCACGATCTCGGGGCGTTGGGCCGCGGCCCCGCGGGGGTTCTACGACTGGAGCTTTCACGCCGAGGATCTCGATCTCGCCCGGCTGGGCCTGCCGCCGGACTGGGGGCTGGCGGGCCGCTCGGCGATCGGGATCGAGATCCACGGCCCGTCCGGGGACCCGCGCTGGAGCTTCGACGCCGCGGTGCGCTCGCCCGGTGTGCGGGGACACGCCGCGGATTCGCTCGCGCTCTCGCTCGATGGTGCTCCCGGGCGGCTCGACGTCCGCAACCTGATGTTCCGCCTCGGCGGGGGCGCACTGAGCGGCAGCGGGAGCGTGGAGCGGACCGCGATTCCATGGCCGGACACGCTCACCGCCGACGGCGTGCTGCGCTGGCTCTCCGCCGCCGAGGCGTGGCACGGCACGCTGCAGGCCCGGGACTACCCGATCGACCCGATGCACGAGCTGATCCCCGCCGCCGAGGGCTGGTCCGGGCGCGTGAGTGGGCGACTCGGGGTGGGCGGCCGGCCGGACCGCCCCGAGCTCCAGGTCGAGGCGAGCGCCGCGCCGCTGGCGTGGCAGGACTATCGCGCGGACGAGGTCGTCGCGCGGGCGCGCTACGCCGGCGGGCGCCTCGACGTCGGGGAGATCCGGGTCACGCGCCTCGACGTGGTCTCCACGGTCTCGGGCGCCCTGCCGCTGCACCTGGCGCTGGGGGCGAGCCCCGAGTTTCCGGAGGACCGCATGTCGTGGCGCATCGAAGCGCCGCGCGGCGATCTCGCGGTGCTGCCGCTGTTCGTTCCGCAGATCGGCTCGGCCGCGGGCCGCTTCGACCTCAGCGCCACCATCGGTGGCACGATGCGCGCGCCGAAGCTCGAAGGCGCGCTGCGGATCCGCGACGGCACGGTGCGCATGGCGGCCCGCGAGGAGGTGCTGAGCTCGGTCTACGCCGACTTCCGGCTCGCCGAGTCCCGCATCACGCTCGATTCCCTGAGCGCCCGCCAGGGCGACCGCGGCCGCGTCCGGGGCCGGGGGGAGGTGGTGCTCGAGGGGCTGAAGCTCGACCACTACCGGTTCGATCTCGCCCTGCGGGACTTCACCGCCGCCGAATCCGGGCTCTACGGCGCGACCTTCGACGGCGACTTCGTGGTGACCAACGGGCCCAAGGTCCACGGCCAGACGCTGCCGCAGGTGGTCGGCAAGGCCGAGCTGCAGCGCGCCCGGGTGCTGTTCGACTTCGCCAACCAGAGCGAGATGCAGCAGATCGCGGCCACCACCCAGCCGCTGTTCTGGACCTATCGCATCCAGCTGCGCGCGACCGACAACCTCCACTGGCAGCCCCCGGATGCCGACCTCGAGTTCAGCGCCGACCTCAACCTCGAGCAGACCCCCGATTCGCTGATCATCTATGGCGACATGAGCGCGCTGCGCGGCACCTACTACTTCCTCAGCAACCGCTTCACGGTCAACCAGGCCGACCTCACCTTCGACAACGTCGGCGGCGTCAATCCGACGATCAACGCCCAGGCCACCACCCGGGTGGTGCCGGCGCGGGCCGCGGAAGTCAGCCTCGCCACCGAGAGTCGGCCGGTCCCGCACGACATCACCGTGACCATCAAGGGCCGGGCCAACGAGCCGATCATCGCCTTCTCGAGCAGCCCGCCGGATTGGGACGAGCCGCGGATCCTGCGCGAGCTCACGGTGGGGCGCTTCGCCGCGGGCGGCATCGTTGCCCTGGGCGATCCGCTCGACAACTACCTCACCCGCGCGATCAACAAGACGCTGACGGCAGAGATGTCGCGGGTGTTCCAGGGCTACGTCAACGAGTGGGAGCTGGACCGCGAACGCGGCGGGTTGTTCGCGGGCGAAGGGGACGTGATCGCCACGCTCGGCATCCCGATCACCTCGAACATCCAGGTGCGCTACCGCCAGCGCCTCCCCGGCTTCGAACGCCCGGGATTGCCGTCGAGCGCGATCACCAATCCGTTCGAGCGCGACATCGAAGCCGAGTACCGGCTGAACCGCTTCTTCTTCGTGACCACCGAGCTGGTTCAGCGGCGGGTCGTGACCGGCGCCACCTCCACGATCGGTGCCGGGCCCGAATTCAACGTCAACCTCAAGGCGCGGTGGGAGTACTGATCCGGCGGCCGTGCCGGCGGACGGGACCCGCGGCGGCGGAGCGGTGTAGACTCAGGAGCGGGCCGGTGCGGGCCCGGGAGCGAAGGCCGGGCCGAAAGGAAGGGGACGACCCGATGCGGGGAACGAGACGCGCGCTGGGATGGGCGCTGGCGCTGGCGACCGTGGCCACGGTCGCCGGCCCCGCGCACGCCCAGTATTTCGGCCAGAACAAGGTCCAGTACCGGACCTACGACTGGCGTTCGATGACCTCGGACCACTTCGAGGTCTACTTCTACGGCGGCCTCGACAGCCTGGCGATGCGGGTGATGGACCTCTCCGAGAAGACCCATGCGGTGCTGTCCCAGCGCATGGGGCACGCCCTCGGCCGCCGCGTGCCGATCATCCTCTACGGCTCCCACAACGACTTCGCCCAGACCAACGTCACACCCGAGTTGATCGACGCCGGCACCGGCGGGTTCACCGAGGTCCTGCGCAACCGGGTGGTGCTGCCCTTCACCGGGTCCTACGAGGACCTGCGGCACGTCGTGGTCCACGAGCTGACCCACGCCCTCATGTTCGACCTCCTCTACGGCGGCTCGGCGACGGCGCTGCTCGCGAGGCAGACGTTCTTCTCGGTGCCCCTGTGGTTCGCCGAGGGCATGGCCGAGTACTTCTCGCTCGGCATGGAGTCCAACGCCGAGATGTTCATCCGCGACGGCATCATCGATGGCTACCTGCCGCCGCTCCAGTACTCCGGTGGCTACCTGGTCTACAAACAGGGCCAGTCCGCGCTCACCTACCTCGCCAACCGCTACGGCGAGGAGCGGGTGCGCGACGTGCTCCAGCGCATCCGTCAGACCCGCAATTTCGACCGCGCCTTCCAGCGCAGCGTCGGGATGTCCGAAGAGAAGTTCGACGAGCAGTGGCGCGAATGGCTGCGCAAGGAATACTGGCCGACGGTGGCGCAGAAAGAGAGCCCGGAGCGCTTCGCCCGCAGGCTGACCGACCACCGGCGCGACCAGAGCAACCTCAACACCGCTCCCGCGGTCTCGCCCCAGGGCGACCGCATCGCCTACTTCTCCGACCGACGCCAGTACACCGACGTCTACGTCATGTCGGCTTTCGACGGCAAGCTGCAGCGCCGCGTGATTCGCGGCGAGCGCAACGTCCACTTCGAGGCCATCCCCTCGTTTCGCAGCGCGCTCACCTGGTCGCCCGAGGGCCGCCGGATCGCCCTCACCGCGAAGAGCGGTGGGCGCGACGTGCTGTACGTGATCCGGGTGGACGATGGCAAGACGCTCGCGCGCGTCGATCTGCCCTGTGACGCGCTGTCGTTCCCCGCGTGGTCCCCGGTGTCGGACTCGATCGCGGTCGCGGGGGTCGTGAACGGCCGCTCCGACATCTGGCTGGTGGACGTGCGCGGGGGCGGGAGCACGCGGCTCACCGACGACACCTACGACGAAAAGGAGCTGAGCTGGACGCCCGATGGGCGCGTGCTCACCTTCAGCTCCGACCGTCTTGCTCCGGTGGTGCTGCAGCCACTGCGATTCGAGAAGGGCTTCGGCCGCTACGGCATCTTCAGCCTCGATCTCGCCACCCACGAGGTCACGCGCGTGCTCGACACCTCGGGAGACGATCACTCCCCGGTCTGGTCTCCCGACGGCCGCACCCTGGCGTTCATCAGCGATCATGACGGCACGCCGAACATCTACATCTACGACCCGTCCGACTCCATGTTCACGCAGCTCACCGACGTGACCGGAGGCGTCTCGAGCTTGAGCTGGTCGCGACAGAACGACCGGCTGGTGTTCTCGGCATTCGACCGCGGGGGCTTCGACGTGTTCGCGGTGCGCGAGCCGGTGTCCCTGGATGCCGTGGTGAACCGGCTGCGACGGCAGTCGCCGGCCGCGGTGCTCACGACGGCCGAGGCGCACCGAGAGCCGGTGCGGAGCGTCTCCGAGCCGGCGCGCCTCGGGGCCCTCGCCGGAGTGTGGCCGGACAGCCTCGGCCCGGCGTCGGACTCCACGCTGGCGCCGTTGCCCGAGACCGAGCCGCGGCTGGAGGCCGGGGGGGCTCCGGACAGCCTGCGCCTCGACCTGCCGGGCTACGGCGAGCCGCCGGCGTGGGCCGGCGGCGACCAGCGCCACCCGTTCGCTCGCCGCGACACGGTGCGGGCGCTCCCCACCCGGGTGCCGCTCGAGGAGCGCGGCGGTCCGTTCGCGCTGCCGGATTCCGTGCTGTCTCAGGGGTCCGCGCCCTACCGCGTGCGGCTGTCCCCCGATTACGCCGGAGGCGGGTTCTACGCCTCGAGCGGGTTTGGATTCGTCGGCAGCACCCAGCTGGTGTTCAGCGACTTCCTCGGCGACCACAATCTTTTCGTGGCGACGGACGTCTTCAGTAACTCCTTCGAAGAGACCAACGGGCTGGCGGTCTACAACTATTTGCCGCGGCGCTGGGATTTCGGCGCCGGGCTGTTCCACTTCAAGAACTACTACTCGTCACGCGTCACCACGCTGGGCGAGGCATTCGGCAGCCCGCGCCTGTTCTCCGAGCGCAATTTCGGCGCGCTGTTCTATAGCGCCTATCCGTTCGATCGCTTCCGCCGGCTGGAGCTCAACTACACCCAGATGTTCGTCGAACGCACGTTCTTCGAGGAGGATCCGTTCGGCAACTTCTACGAGAGCGGCAAGGAGTACCGCTCGGTGATGTCGCCCGCGCTGTCGCTGGTCGGCGACAATACGCTCTACGGTTACTACGGGCCCGTGAACGGACAGCGTTACAATCTCACTCTGGCGCCTTCCTTCGCGGTGTTCTCCAACGGCCTCTCCTACCAGACCGCCACGCTCGACTGGCGGCGCTACTGGGACCTCACGCACGGTTACACCTTCGCCAGCCGCGTCCTCAGCGGGTACAGCGGCGGCCGCGACGCTCAGACGTTTCGCGTGGGCGGCTTCTCCACGCTGCGCGGGTATTCGGATTTCGACCTGCTCGGCACCCGGGTCGCCCTCGTCAACGCCGAGCTGCGCTTCCCCTTCATCCAGCAGCTCGGCCTGGTCGGCCCGGTGCCGATCGGGGTGTTCAACCTGCGCGGAGCCGTGTTCGCGGATGCGGGGGTGGTCTGGAACGAAGGCGACAAGCTGCGGCTGATGCACGTCTTCGACGGCGCGCGCCGGCTGGACAGCCCCAAGGTCGGCTTTGGCGTCGGCGTGCGCACCGCGGTGTTCTTCGCGATCCTCAAACTCGACACCGGCTGGAACACCGACTTTCACGGCGCCAGCCAGCCGCGCTGGCACTTCAGCATCGGACCGGAATTCTGATCCCGCGCGCCCGCCGGGCCCGGCGCGGCACGTCGAGGTGATCGGTCCCGCGCGCGCGCCGTGGGCGCCGCGGTTGAAGCCGCGCGCCGATTTCCGCTAGTGTCCCGCACCGGAAGTCGTGCGCGTCCCCGCGGGGCGTGCGCATGACTTCCGGTGCGGAGCACTGGATTGCGCCGCGTTCGTCCCTCCGTCCTCTCCTGCCCGAAAGCGGCCTGCGCGTGGAAGCGACCCTCAGCCTGAACGACGCCCAGCGGCGGGCGGTGGAGCACCGGGGCGGGGCGCTGCTGGTCGTGGCCGGCGCCGGCAGCGGCAAGACCCGCGTGCTCGCCGCGCGCGTCGCGCGCCTGCTCGCGGACGGCGTGCGCCCCGAGGCGGTGCTGGCCTTCACGTTCACCAACCGCGCGGCGCGCGAGATGCGCGAGCGGATCGAGCGCAGCGTAGGGGAGGCCGCGCGGCGGCTCTGGGTGGGGACCTTTCACGCCACGGCGGTGCGCATCCTGCGGCGCGAGGCGGCGGCGGCGGGGATCCCGCCGGCGTTCGCGATCTACGACCGCGAGGACCAGGAGGGGCTGCTGCGCGAGATCGTCAAGCGTCTCGAGCTGCCGGAGGCGGCGTTCCGCCTGGGCCCGCTCATCGCGCGCATCGCGGACTCCAAGAACGCGCTGGTCACCCCGGACCAGGCCGCCCGGGCCGCGGTGAGCCCCTACGAAAAGCAGGTCGCCGAGTGCTACCGGCTCTACCAGCGGCAGCTGCGCGAGAACGGGGCGCTCGACTTCGACGATCTCATCGCCGAGCTCGTGCGTCTCCTGCTCGGAGACCCCGGAGTGGCGAAACGCTACGCGGCGCGTTTCGAGCACGTGCTGGTGGACGAGTACCAGGACACCAACCACGCGCAGTTCCGCCTGGTCGAGCGGCTGAGCCGGGTCCACGGCAATCTGTTCGTGGTGGGGGACGACGACCAGTCGATCTACGGATGGCGCGGCGCCGATCTCGCCAACGTGCTCGAGTTCGAGACCGCCTTCCCCGGGGCCGAGGTGATCCGGCTGGAGCAGAACTACCGCTCGACGCGCCTGATCCTCGAGGCGGCCAACGCGGTGATCGCCCACAATCGCGGCCGTAGGGCCAAGACCCTGTGGTCCGAGCGGGAGGAGGGCCCGCGGCTGCGTTTCGTGCTGGCCGCGGACGAGGTGGACGAGGCGCGGCGCATCACCGCGTTCCTCGACGAGCGCCGGCGGCGTGGGGGACGGCTGGACGAGTGCGCGGTGCTCTACCGCACCAACGCCCAGTCGCGCGCGCTCGAGATCGAGCTGCGCGCGCGCAGCACGCCTTATGAAATCGTCGGCGGGGTGTCGTTCTACCAGCGGCGCGAAGTGAAGGACCTGCTCGCCTACCTGAGGCTGGTGGCGAACCCACGCGACGGGGCGGCGTTCTGGCGGGTGTGGAACACGCCGCGCCGCGGCCTGGGGCCGGCCGTACGCGGGCTGGTCGAAGCGCGGATGGAGCGCGACGGCGCACCGGTCGAGGCGCTGCGCGCCCTCGAGGCGGGTGGCACGCTGACCCGGGTGGCGCGCGCGGGGGCGGGGGCCTTCCTCGAGATTCTCGACGACCTCGGGCGCCATCGCGACGCGCCGCCGGACCGGCTGCTGCTGCGCCTGCTCGAGCGCAGCGAGTACTTCAAGACCCTGGAGTCGGACGGCGCCGCGGCCGACGACGACCGGCGGGCCAACATCGAGGAGCTGATTGCCGCCGGTGCGCGCGTGGCGGCCGCGGGCGGGGGGCTCCTCGAGTTCCTGGCGGAATCGTCGCTGACCACCGACGCCGACCGCCTGGCCGAGGGCGCCGACCGGGTGCTGCTGCTCACGGCCCACAACGCCAAGGGGCTCGAGTTCCCGGCGGTGGTGATCGCGGGGCTGGAGGAGGGTCTCTTCCCCCACGCCAACGCCTTCGAGGACCCGGCGCGAATGGAGGAGGAGCGGCGGCTGTTCTACGTCGCCCTCACGCGCGCGGCGGACGAAGTCCTGCTGACGGCGGCGGCCTACCGGCGGCGCTTCGACGGGGCGCGGGGCGGCCGCGTGTCGCGCTTCGTCGAGGAGATCCCGAGCACGCTGCTCGACGCCGAGGAGCTGGTGACGGCGCGGGCCGCGGAGGGTGAAGCGGCGCACTGGGGGGGCGACGGGCTGCGCCGCGCGGGATCCGGTGCGCGCTCGGCGTCCCGCGCTCCCGCGCCCACGCGCGCCGATCCGCATCACCGGGCGGTGGGGCGCGAGGTGTTCCACGAGAGCTTCGGCCGCGGGGTGGTGGTGGCGGCCGAGGGCGAGGGCGGGGCGGCGAAGTTCACCGTGCGCTTCGGCGGCTCGGTGCGCAAGGTGCTCGGCCGCTTCCTCACCGGAGGCGACGATGGCCATTGACCGCGCCGAGGTCGAGCGCATCGCCGAGCTGGCGCGGCTCGAGATCGCTCCCGAGCGCATGGGGCGCATGGCGACGGAGCTGTCGGCGGTGCTCGAGTTCGTCGCCGCGCTGGGCCGCCTCGACCTCGCCCGCCTGGCGCCGTCCACGTTCGCGCCCGCCGGCACGCCGCTCCGGGCCGACGAGCTCGACGACCGGCGCATTCCCGCCGCGGAGGCGCTGTCCGCCGCGACCGAGCACGACGACGGGTTCTTCCTCGTCCCGCCGATCGTGGAGAACGTGAACCCGTGAGCGCGCCCGAGGCGTGGCGGTTGTCGGCCACGGCGCTCGCGGCGCGCGTGCGCGGCGGCGAGCTGGCGGTGGACGACGCCGTGGAGGCGGGCTGGCGAGGACCGGCCGGGACCTGGGAGGCCGAGGTACGGGCGGTGGTCCACGCCGATCCCGCGGCGCGGGCCGCGGCGCGGCCGCGCGAGGGGCCCCTGGCCGGAGTGCCGGTGCTGGTCAAGGACAACATCTGCACGACGGATTACCCGACGACCTGCGCCTCGCGCATCCTCGCCGGCTACCGTCCGCCCTACGACGCCACGGTGGTGAGCCGGCTGCGCGCCGCCGGCGCGGTCGTGGTGGGCAAGGGCAACATGGACGAGTTCGCGATGGGCTCGTCCACCGAATACAGCTGCTACGGCCCCACGCGCAACCCCTACGACCTCGACCGCGTGCCCGGGGGCTCGAGCGGCGGCCCGGCGGCGGCGGTGGCCTATGGGCTGTGCCCGCTCGCGCTCGGCTCCGACACCGGCGGCTCGGTGCGCCAGCCCGCGGCCTTCTGCGGCGTCCTGGGACTCAAGCCCACCTACGGCCGGTTCAGCCGCTACGGCCTGGTGGCGTTCGGTTCCTCGCTCGACCAGGTCGGGATCTTCGCCCGCCACACCGGCGACCTGGCCGCGGCCTACGCCGCCCTCGCCGGGCCCGACCCGCTCGACGCCACGACGCGCCCCGGGGAGGCGCCGGACGTCTCGGGCTGGCGCGCGGGCGTGACGGGCCTCTCCTTCGGCTGGCCCGCCAACCTGTGGCGCGAGGGCGTCGACCCGGAGGTGGTGGGGGGGCTCGAGGAGGCCGCGGCGCGCCTCGAGCGCTCGGGAGCGACGCGGGTGACGTTCGACTTCTTGCCCGGCGAGTACTCGGTGGCGGCCTACTACCTGGTGGCGACCGCCGAGGCCAGCTCCAACCTCGCCCGCTTCGACGGCGTGCGCTATGGATTCCGCCACGCCGACAGCGCCGACCTCCGCGCGCTCTACACCCGCACGCGCAGCGAGGGCTTCGGCCCCGAGGTGCAGCGTCGCATTCTGCTCGGCACCTACGCGCTGTCGGCCGGCTACTACGACGCCTACTACCTCACCGCGCAGCGCGCGCGTACCCGCATCCGCGAGGAGTACCGCGCGGCCTTCGCGCGCTGCGACTTCCTGATGATGCCCGCCGCGCCGTCGCTCCCGTTCCGCCTCGGGGAGAAGATCGAGGACCCGCTGGCGATGTATCTGAGCGACATCTTCACCATCGGCGCCAATCTCGCCGGCATCCCGGGGCTCTCGGTCCCGGTGGGGCTCAGTCGCGCCGGCCTGCCGCTCGCCGTGCAGATGCTCGGCCCCGAGGACGGCGAGCCGGTGCTGCTGCGCGCGGCGGCGGTGCTCGAGGCGGGCGGCGAGGTCGCGCGGCTGGAGGGCGAGGACACCCCGGAGTTCGCATGGCCTACGAAGCGGTGATCGGTCTCGAGTGCCACATCCAGCTCGCCACCCGCACCAAGATGTTCTGCGGCTGCCCGGCGGAATTCGGCGCGGCCCCCAACTCGAACGTCTGTCCCACCTGCCTTGGACTGCCCGGCGCGCTGCCGCGCACCAACCGCGCGGCGGTGGACGCCGCGCTGCGCCTCGGGCTCGCCGTCGGCTGCGAGCTGCGCCCGGTGAGCGAGTTCGCGCGCAAGAACTACTTCTACCCCGACATGCCGAAGAACTACCAGATCACGCAGTACGACCGTCCGCTGTGCGAGGGGGGCGCGCTGCCGGTGGCGCTGGAGGGCGGGGCGCGCCGCTTCGGCCTGATCCGGATCCACGTCGAGGAGGACACCGGCAAGTCGTTCCATCCCGAGCGCCACGGCGACCGGCCGGTGTCGCGCGTGGACTTCAACCGGGCCGGCGTGCCGCTGCTCGAGCTGGTCTCGCGGCCCGACTTCCGCGCCCCGGCCGAGTGCGCGGCGTTCCTCACCGCGCTGCGACGGCTGGTGCGCTGGCTCGGCATCTCCGACGCCGACATGGAGAAGGGCCACCTGCGCTGCGACGCCAACGTCAGTTTGCGTCCGCTCGGGCAGGAGGCCTTCGGCACCAAGACCGAGATCAAGAACCTCAACTCGATCAAAGGGGTGGAGAAGGGCCTGCACGCGGAGATCGCGCGCCAGCGCGCGCTGCTCGAGTCGGGCGGGCGGATCGAGCAGAGCACGCTGCTCTACGACGCCGACCACGACCGCCTGGCGGTGATGCGCTCCAAGGAGTACGCGCACGACTACCGCTATTTTCCCGATCCCGACCTTCCGCTACTCGTGGTCGAGGAGACCTGGATCGAGGACGCGCGCGGCGCCCTGCCGGAGCTGCCGTGGGCGCGCGAGGCGCGCTTCGCGACCCAGTACGGCCTGCCGGGCTACGACGCCGCGGTGCTCACCGAGACGCGCGAGCTCGCCGACTACTACGAGGATCTGGCCCGGGGCCTCGACGGCAAGCTGGCGAGCAACTGGGTGATGACCGAGGTGCTGCGGGCGGTCAAGGAGGAGAGCCTCACGCTGGCGGCATGGAGCGCGAAGGTCCCCGCCGGTCGCCTGCGCGGACTGCTCGCCAAGGTGGCGGCGCGCGAGCTGCCGGGCCCGCTCGCCAAGCAGGTGTTCGCGTGGATGCGCGACGAGGACGGCACGGTCGACGAGCTGCTCGAGCGCCACGGCGTGCGGGCGCAGGGTTCGGTGGCGGAATTGGAGCCGCTGGTCGTGGCGGTGATCGAGGCGCACCCGGGTCCGGTGGCGCAGTACCTGGCGGGAAAGACCGCCACGCTCGGCTTCCTCGTCGGCCAGGTGATGAAGCGCAGCGGCGGCCAGGCGGTCCCCCAGGTGGTCCGGGAGCTGCTCGAGGCGGAGCTCGCGCGCCGCTCCGGGAGCTGAGCGTGGAGCACCGCCGCGCCGCGGCCGCGGGCGATCCCCTTGCCGCCGCGGTGGCGCGCGCCCTGGCCGCCCCGCTCGGCGCCTCGCTGGCGCAGGCGATCCCGATGCCTGCGGTGACGGTGGTGGTGGTCGACGGCCGCGCCTGCGACCAGGTGGCGCGCGCGCTGCCGCCGCTGCTCGAGGCGCTCGAGCGCGCGCGGATCGGGCGCGGACGCAGCCTGCTGATCGCCGCCGACACCGCGCCGCACACGGGCGTCCCGCTCGACGCGCTCGAGGCGCGCCGGCGACTGGGCGCGGCGGCACCGGGACTGCCCCTGATCGTGCCCGACCGCGAGCCCCGACCGCGCTTCCGCGCCGGCACGCTCCCCGACGGCACGCCGCTCGAGTTCGACGACGAGCTGCGCGAGGCCGAGGCGCTGCTGCTGGTGGGGCCGTCGCGCGAGGTGCAGCCCGGGATCCCGTCGCCCGACCCCGCGCTGCTCGTGCCCGGGCTCCTCGGCCGGGAGGCGTGGGCGGCGCTGCTCGCGCGGCGGGGCGTTCGCGGAGCCCGGGACGGGGCGTTCGAGGCGGCCCTGCGCGCGGCGCGCGCGGCGGTACCGGTGGACTTCGTCCTGGCCTGGGAGGACCGCGGGGTGGAGACGATGGCGGTGGCCGGGCCACCGGAGGCGCTGGCCGGGGTACTCCGCGGCGGGTCGGGCCTCGCACATCGCCCCGGCGAGGCGGCGCCCGATTCTTGACCCCCGCCGACGGGGGTGGATAGAGTGCGCCTCATGCGCGCGCCCCGTCGCATCCTGATCGTCGGCTCGGGCGGGCGCGAGCACGCCCTGGCGTGGCGGCTCGCCCGCGATCCCGAGCCCGCCGAGGTCCTGGTGGCGCCCGGGAGCGAGGGCCTCGGGCTGCGCTTCCGCCGCCTCGAGGCCGGCGTCGCCGACCCCGCGGTCCTGGTGCGGGCCTGTTGCGAGCGGGAGGTCGACCTGGTGGTGGTCGGTCCCGAGGCCGCGCTCGCCGGGGGGCTGGCCGACGATCTCGAGGCCGCCGGCATTGCGGTCTTCGGACCGAGCCGCTCTGCCGCGCGCCTCGAATCCAGCAAGTGGTTCGCCAAGGAGCTGATGCGCGAGGCGGGCATTCCGACGGCACGGGCGGAGGTGTTCGATGATCCCGCCGCGGCGCGGGCGGCCCTCGCGCGCTTCGAGGCGCCGTGGGTGATCAAGGCGGACGGGCTCGCCGGCGGCAAGGGCGTGAGGGTCACCGCCGAGCGCACCGAGGCCGAGGCATTCGTGGCCGCATGCCTCGGCGACCGTCGCTTCGGACCCGCGGGCGGGCGGGTGCTGATCGAGGAGTTCCTGGACGGGGAGGAGGCATCGGTGATGGCCGTGTGCGACGGCCGCCGCTTCGTCCTGCTGCCGCCCGCGCGCGACTACAAACGCGCGCTCGACGCCGACCGCGGCGGCAACACCGGCGGGATGGGCGCCTACGCGCCCACGCCGGCGGTGACGCCGGCGATCGAGTCGGCGGTGGCCGGACGCATCGTCGCGCCGACGCTGGTGGCGATGGAGCGCCGCGGCACCCCGTTTCGCGGTATCCTCTACTGCGGGCTGATGCTCGGTGGTTCGGGCGCGCGGGTGGTGGAGTTCAACGTGCGCTTCGGCGATCCCGAGACCGAGGTCGTGGTGCCCCTCGTCACCGGCTCGCTCGCGTCCCTGCTGCTCGGGGCGGCGCGGGGCGAGCTGGATCCCGCGGCGATCGGCCGCGGACCGGGGGCGGCGGTGGCGGTGACCCTGGTGGACGCGGGCTATCCCGACGCGCCGGCGCAGGGCGGCCGCATCACCGGGCTCGACGCGCTCGAGCGGGAGGACGGAATCATGGTGTTTCACGCGGCGACCGCGGCCGCCGAGGGCGGCTGGCGGGTGGCGGGCGGGCGGGCGGCCCACGTGGTGGCGGTGGCTGCGGACCTGGGTGCGGCGCGCGCGCGCGCCTATGCCGCGGTCGGGCGCCTGGGGGGCGCGGGCTGGCGCTGCCGGAGCGACATCGCGGCCGGGCCCGCGGCCGGCGCCGCGATCGCGGCCGGACGCGGAGCGGCCTGAGTCATGGTCACGCGCCGCAAAGCCAAAGCTCGCGTGGGGATCGTCATGGGCAGCGAGTCCGACCGTCCGAGCATGGAGGAGGCCGAGCGCGTGCTCCAGCAGTTCGGGGTGCCGTGCGAGGTCGTGGTGCGCTCGGCGCATCGCACGCCGGACGCGACCGCGCGCTGGGCACGCGGTGCCCGGGGCCGCGGCCTCGAGGTGCTCATCGCCGGGGCCGGTGGCGCGGCGCATCTGGCGGGCGCGGTCGCGGCGCACAGCCGGCTGCCGGTGCTCGGCGTGCCGCTGGCGAGCTCGCCGCTGGGGGGCTTCGACGCCCTGCTCGCGACCGTGCAGATGCCGCCCGGGGTGCCGGTGGGGACTCTGGGCGTGGGCGCCTGGGGGGCGCGCAATGCCGCCTACCTGGCTCTGCGCATCCTCGCGCTGCGCGATCCGCGGCTGGCCCGGCGGCTCGAGGCCGCCGCCACGCGTCCCGCCGCCCGGCCCGCGCGCGCCCGGCGCAAGTGACGTGCTCGTCCTGAGCGTCGATCCCGAAAGCCCGCAGCGCGAGGCGCTGATGGCGGCCGCCGAGGCGGTGCTGCGCGGCGGCGTCATCGGGTTTCCCACCGACACGCTCTACGGCCTCGGCTGCTCGCTGTTCGACGTCTCGGCGGTCGAGATGGTGGCGCGTCTCAAGCGCCGCGACCCTTCGCATGCGGTGATCTCGCTGATCGCCGAGCCGCACCTGGTCTACGGGCTCGCCTCCGACGTGAGCCCGGTCGCCGACCGGCTCATCGCCAAGCACTGGCCGGGGCCGCTCTCGCTCATCTTTCGCGCCGCTCCGATCGTGCCGGTGAGGGTCCGCGGCTCGGGGAGCACGGTGGCGTTGCGCTGCCCGCGCGACACCCTCTGCCAGAAGCTGCTGGCCTACATCGGCGGCCCGGTGGTGTCGAGCAGCGCGAACCTCTCCGGCCGCCCCCCGGCGGAGACCGCCGAGGAGGTGGTGGCGGTTTTCGGCAATCAGCTCGACCTGGTGCTGGATGGAGGGCCGCGGCGCGGCAGCCGCTCCTCGACCCTGGTGGACGTGAGTGGGACGCGCCCGCGCCTGCTGCGCCGTGGCCAGGTCGAGGTGGACGCCGATCTGGGCGATTTCGAGGACGCGAGCGCACCCCGCTCCGGTTGACGCCCGAGGGCTGGAATCCTATCCTAGTGATTGTCTATGTCCTCATCCGAAGCGCTGTTCCGCGTTCTGTTCGTGTGCACCGGGAACACCTGCCGAAGCCCCATGGCGGCCGGTGCGTTGCTCCGCGAGCTGGGTTCGGACGCGGGCCGCGTGGAGGTATCCTCGGCCGGTACCGCAGCCTGGGAGGGCCAGCCCGCCACCGCCTCCACCGTCGAGGTGGCGGGACGGGAGGGCATCGACCTGGGACTTCACCGCTCACGCCGGGTCACGCCCGCGCTGTTGCGCGACGCGGACCTGGTGCTGGTCATGGAACGGGGCCATCTGGGCGCGATCCAGGCGCTGGGGGCACCGAGGGACAATACGCACGTGCTGAACGAGTGGCCGAGTCCGGGCGATCCCGAGCTTCCGGTTTCCGATCCGTTCGGCGCGTCGATGGAAGCCTACGAGGAGTGCTGGCGCCGGATCCGGCATCACGTCCGTCGCATCGCACCTTTCGTTCGTGAAGCTCTGAGGACACGGTCGGCCTGAATCGGGTCGCTCCCTTTTTCCGATGAGGTGAGCCATGGCGATGGTCAAAGCCGAAACAATCTGGATGAACGGCAAGTGGGTGCCCTGGGACGATGCCAAGATCCACATCCTGTCCCACGTCGCCCACTATGCGTCGAGCGTCTTCGAGGGCATCCGCTGCTACAAGACCCCCAAGGGCCCGGCGATCTTCCGCCTCGACGAGCACATGGATCGCCTCATGTTCTCGGCGAAGATCTACCGCATGGAGACCGCGTTCACCCGCGACCAGCTCCGCCAGGCCGCGATCGAGGTGGTGTCGGTCAACGACCTCAAGGAGTGCTACATCCGGCCGCTGATCTACCGCGGCTACGAGAGTCTCGGGGTCAATCCGTTCGGGAGCCCGGTCGAGGTCGCGATCGCCGCCTTCCCCTGGGGCAAGTACCTGGGGGAGGACGCCCTCACCCGTGGCGTGGCGGTCAAGATCAGCTCGTGGCACCGCTTCGCCCCCAACACCCTGCCGGCGATGGCCAAGGCCTCGGCGAACTACATGAACTCGCAGCTCATGAAGATGGAGGCGCTGGTGGACGGCTACGTCGAGGCGATCGCGCTCGACGTCCACGGGTTCGTCAGCGAGGGCTCCGGGCAGAACATCTTCGCGGTCATCAAGGGCGAGCTGGTCACGCCGCCGACCTCGAGCAGCATCCTCGCGGGCATCACGCGCAACACCGTGATCATGCAGGCCCAGGAGATGGGCCTGCGCGTGCGCGAGGAGATCATGCCGCGCGAGATGCTCTATGGCGCCGACGAGCTGTTCTTCACCGGCACGGCGGTCGAGGTGTCGCCGATCACCTCGGTGGACCGCATCCCGGTGGGCAGTGGCGAGCGTGGCCCGGTGACCCAGTCGCTGCAGGAGGCGTTCTTCAAGGCGGTGCGCGGCGAGACCCCGGATCGCCACGGCTGGCTCACCCCGGTGCCGCAGCCGGCCGGCGCGGCCTCGCCCGCCGCCGCCCGTCGGGCCTGAGCGGCCTGCCGGGCGAGCCATGCGAGTCGCGATCGGGACGGACCACGCCGGGTTCGCGCTCAAGGAGCGCCTCAAGGCCGAGCTGCTCCGGCTCGGGCACGAGGTGCGCGACTTTGGCACCGACTCCGCCGAGGCCGCGGTGGACTATCCCGATTTCTGCTTCCCCGCGGCCGAGGCCGTGGCCCGCGGGGAAGCCGAGCGGGGCATCGTGCTCGGCGGCAGCGGGATCGGCGAGAGCATCGTCGCGAACAAGGTGGCGGGCATCCGCGCCGCCGTGGTGACCAGCGACGAAACCGCGCGCCTCGCGCGCCTGCACAACGACTCCAATGTGCTCGCCCTGGGTGGGCGCACCAATCCCGATCACGACGCGGCCTCGCGCTGGATGCGCATCTGGCTCGAGACCCCATTCGAAGGCGGGCGTCACGTCGTGCGCCTGCGGAAGATCCGCGACTACGAGCAGTCCCACCTGCTCGGGAGCCGATAGCGGGCCATGTCCGATCTCGAGCACCGGGATCCCGCGATCTTCGAGGCGATCGCCGCCGAGCGCCGGCGCCAGATGACGACGCTCGAGCTCATCGCCTCCGAGAACTTCGTCAGCGACGCGGTGCTCGAGGCCATGGGCTCGGTGATGACCAACAAGTACGCGGAGGGCCTGCCGGGCCGGCGCTACTACGGCGGCTGCGAGTTCGTGGACGTCGCGGAGACCCTGGCGATCGAGCGCCTCAAGCAGCTCTTCGCCGCCGACCACGCCAACGTACAGTCGCACTCCGGCGCTTCCGCCAACCTCGCCGCCTACCTGGCGGTGTCGAAACCGGGGGATGTGCTGCTCGGCATGAGCCTGGCCCACGGCGGCCATCTCACCCACGGCCACCCGGTCTCCTACACGGGCCAGTTGTGGAGATCGGTCCAGTACGGTGTGCGCGCCGAGGACGGGCGCATCGACTACGAGCAGGTGGCTTCGCTCGCGCGCCAGCACCGCCCGCGGATCATCGTCGCCGGGGCGAGCGCCTATCCGCGGATCATCGACTTCGAGCGATTCAGCGTGATCGCCCGCGAGGTCGGCGCGGCGCTGGTCGTGGACATGGCCCACATCGCCGGGCTGGTCGCCACCGGGCTGCATCCCAGCCCGGTGCCGCACGCCGACCTGGTGACCAGCACCACCCACAAGACGTTGCGGGGCCCGCGCGGGGGGTTCGTGCTGTGCCGCAGGGAGCACGCCGAGAAGCTCGACAAGAGCGTGTTTCCGGGGCTCCAGGGCGGCCCGCTGATGCACGTCATCGCCGCCAAGGCGGTGTGCCTCGGCGAGGCCCTGGGCAAGGGCTTCGGCGCCTATCAGCGCCGCGTGGTGGAGAACGCGCGTGCGCTGGCCGCGGGTCTGCTCGAGCACGATTTCGACCTGGTCTCGGGCGGCACCGACAATCACCTCGTCCTGGTGGACCTGAGGCGCCGCGGGCTCACGGGCAAGGTGGCCGAGGAGGCGCTGCAGCGCGCGCGGATCACGGTGAACAAGAACGCGGTCCCGAACGATCCGCAGAAGCCGTGGGTGACGAGCGGCATCCGCATCGGCTCCCCCGCGCTCACCACCCGCGGCTTCGGCGACGCCGAGATGAGACGGATCGCCGACTGGATCGCGCAGGTGCTCGAGCGGCCGGACGACGCCGAGCGCGCGCGCGCGATCGAGCGCGAGGTGCTCGAGCTGTGCGCGCGATACCCCCTGTTCGCGCGCGACCCCGTGCTGCGCTGAGCCCGCTCCCGGGGGGGCCGCCGGCGCCCTGGGTGAATCCACCCGAGGGGGCGATGCAGGCTGGGTCCGCGAGGTCATGAAGTTGCAACACCCCGCGCCCCCGGGCCCGGGAAGACTCGCTGGAGGCACGCGCGGACAAGGGGTTGCAGGCCCCGGCCGGACGCCTCCGGTGGCACCCTTCGTGCAGGGTCGATGGGTGTCCTCGGACTCCACCATGACGCGGCCCTTCGTGCTCGACTCCACTCAGCTCTGGGTTCACCTCAGCCGGCTGCCGCTGGTGGCATCGGGGCGCAGCCTCCACCGGGCGGCGCTCCAGGCCCTCACCCGGGGCCGGCTCGAGGAGGCCTGGACGCTGTTCGAGCGCGGCGCCGCGCGGTACCGGGCCCAGCTCCAGATCGAGCCGCTCGCGCGCTTGCGCGTCCACCAGCTCATCGCCCGCGTGCGCGCGGGCCTGTCGCATCACGAGGAGTCCGCGCTGGCGCTCGAGGTCGACCGCCGACTCGCGCGGCTCGAGCGCATCGAGTCGCTCGAGCCGCCCTTCGAGCTGGTGGACGCGCGGCGCCTGCTCGCCACCTGGCAGTCCTCGCCGATGGCGGCCCCGGAGTCCCCGACCGACCGGATCGAAGGGCGCGCGGCGGCCTAGCAGGCCGCCGGAAGGGCATTCGCCAGACCTGACGACCGCCTGACGGATTCGCCGTCCGCTGCACCCGGGACGTTTTCCGGCGCGGCGCGGCCGGCGAGGGCCAACCCCCCGATCGTCCGGCGGCGCGCCTTCGACCCCGGCACTCCCGCCGCTCGAGCCCGCGCCGCGTCACCGGGTCGATCCCGCGCGAACGGCAGCCCGGCGACTGGACCGCGTCGAGGCCTTCGCTATACTGCCGGGCGGGTTTCGCGGGAAGGAACCTCGTTGCCATCCCATCCGGAGGGGAAGACCGATGACCGTCGAGGCAAAGGAGGGCGCCCGCCGCATCGAGCGCGCCGGGGAGATCCTGGGCAAGGTGCGCGCGGAAGTGGGGCGGGCCGTGGTCGGGCAGAGGGTGATGGTGGAGCGGCTGCTCATCGGGCTGTTGACCGGCGGACACGTGTTGCTCGAGGGCGTGCCGGGCCTCGCCAAGACCCTGGCGGTGCGCAGCCTCGCCGACGCGCTCTCCCTCGATTTCAGGCGCATCCAGTTCACCCCCGACCTGCTGCCGGCGGACCTCACCGGGACGCTCATCTACAACCCGCGCGAGGGCACCTTCAGCCCCAAGCGCGGTCCGTTGTTCTCCCACCTGGTGCTCGCGGACGAGATCAACCGCGCCCCGGCGAAGGTGCAATCGGCGCTGCTGGAGGCCATGCAGGAGAAGCAGGTGACGATCGGGGACCAGAGCCACGCGCTCGAGGAGCCGTTCCTGGTCCTGGCGACTCAGAATCCGATCGAGCAGGAGGGCACCTATCCGCTGCCCGAGGCGCAGAGCGACCGCTTCATGCTGAAGGTGAAGGTGGGCTACCCGGCGCGCGCCGAGGAGAAGGAGATCCTGCGGCGGGCGGGGCTGGCCGAGCTGCCGCGGCTGTCATCCCAGGCGAGCCGCGCCGACGTGCTCGAGGCGCGCGGGGCGCTCTCGGCGGTCTACGTGGACGACAAGCTGCAGGAGTACGTGCTCGACCTGGTCTCGGCCACGCGCCGGCCCCGCGACTTCGGGCTCGCGCTCGATTCGCTGGTGGCGTTCGGGGCCTCGCCGCGGGCGACGTTGTTCCTGGTCCGCGGGGCGCAGGCGCTGGCGCTGCTCGACGGCCGCCCCTACGTCCTGCCGGAGGACGTCAAGGCGATCGCGCTCGACGTGCTGCGCCACCGCATCCACGTCTCCTACGAGGCGGAGGCCGAGGGCGTGGACGGCGAGGAGGTGGGCCGGCGCATCCTGGACCAGGTGCGCGTTCCCTGATGCAGACGACGGAACTGCTGGGCCGGGTGCGCCGGCTCGAGATCCGCAGCCGCCACCTGGTGCAGGACCTGTTCGCGGGCCAGTCGGAGAGCGTGTTCAAGGGGCGCGGGATCGAGTTCGAGGAGGTGCGCCCCTACGTCCCCGGCGACGAGGTGCGCACCATCGACTGGAACGTCACCGCGCGGCTCGGAGCGCCCTACGTCAAACGCTTCGTCGAGGAGCGCGAGCTCACGGTGATCCTGGTGGTGGACGTGTCGCGCTCGATGCGCTTCGGCACCGCCGGGGCGGAGAAGCGCGAGCTGGCGGCCGAGCTGACGGCGGTGCTTGGGTTCGCCGCGATGCGCAACAACGACCGCGTCGGCCTGGTGCTCGCCGGGGAGCGGGTGGAGCACTTCGTGCCGCCGGCACGCGGGCGGTCGCACCTGCTGCGGATGCTGCGCGACGTGCTGGGGGTGGTGCCGCGCGCCGGAGGCACGCGGCTCGGCGAGGCGGCGCGCTTCGTGCTCCGCACCTCGCGACGCCGCGGCCTGGTGTTCTGGATCTCGGACTTCGAGGACCTCCTGGTGCCGCGCGACTGGAACGTCCTCGCGCGGCGCCACGACCTCACCGCGCTGATGCTGCGCGATCCGCGTGACGAGGCGTTGCCGGCGGTAGGCTGGGTCGAGCTCGAGGACCTGGAGTCCGGGCGCCGCTCCCTGGTCAATACCGGCAGCCGCCGGGTGCGCGAGGCGTACCTCGACGACTCGCGGGAACGCCGCCGCGCCGCGGAGCGCACGCTGTCGCGGGCGCGGTGCCCGGTGATCGAGATCCTCACCGACCGTTCGTACCTGCCGGTGCTGATGCGCTACTTTTCCGCGCGCCGCAGCCGGAGGGTGAGGGCGTGAGGCGCGTTCGCGGGGCCGCGATCGGCGCGGCGCTGGCCGTGGTCGGGGCGGCCGCGGTGGTGAGCCCCGCGGCGCGCGCTCAGGCCGCCCGCGCCTCGATCCACGCCGGAGTCTCGGCCACCCCGGGTCACGCGCGGCTCGGCGAGCGCGTGGAGTACCGCGGCTGGGTGGTGGTGCCGGTGGGGGATCGGGTGCGCTGGCGGCCGCCCGAGCCGGGCGGCGCGTTCACGTGGGGGCCTCCGGAGCCGCAGCGCGTGAGCACTCCGGGCGGCGACGACACGGTCAAGGTGGCGGTGCCGCTGCAGGTGTTCGCCCTCGGGGTGGTGTCGGTGCCCGGGCTGCGCTTCGAGCTGACCCAGAACGGCGCGACCACGGTTCGTCGCCTGCCGATGACGCAGGTGACGATCGTCCCCGTCATCGCCGCCGGCGACACCGCGGCCGATCTCCGCCCGCTGCGTGGTCCCCTGCGGGCGCCGTGGTGGGAGCGGGTGCCGTGGCGCTGGGTGCTGGTCGGGCTGCTGCTGATCGCGGCGGTGGCGGCGCTGGTGACGTGGCTGCGGCGGCGGCCGCGGGCGGCGCCCGCGGCGATACCGGCGGCCGCACCCCGCGACCCGGCGTCCGAGGCGTTGCAGGAGCTGGCGGCGCTGCGCCGGCTCCAGCTCCCCGCGGCGGGACGTTTCGCCACGCACGCGCTCCACCTCACGCGGATCCTGCGGCGCTTCCTCGAGCGCACCACGCGGGCGCCGCGCCCCGGAGACAGCACCCCGGAGCTGCTGCTCCATCTGGAAGAGGCGGCGCTCGAAGCCGACGACCTGCTTCGGCTCGGCGGGCTGCTTCGGGCCTGGGACCGGGTCAAGTTCGCCCGCGCCCCCTCGACCGTGGACGAGGCGGAGCGCGCCGAGCAGGCGGTCGAGGCCCTGGTGCGCCGCGCGGCAGTGGCGTCCGAGAAGGTGGCCTGATGCGCTGGGAGCAACCGTGGCTGTTGCTGCTGCTGCTGGTGCTGCCGCTGCTCGCGTGGCGGGCGCGGCGGCCGCTGGCGCGCGCGGCGGCGGTGCTGTGGACGCAGGGCCGCGTGGGTCGGCCCGGGATCTCGGGGCTGCTGCTGCGCGTGGTGGACGCGCTGCCCTGGCTCGCGCTCGCCATCACGCTCGCGGTGCTGGCGCGCCCGCAGCAGGGGATCCGCCAGAGCGAGACCGAGACCCGCGGCGTGGACATCATGCTGGCGATCGACATCTCGCCCAGTATGGCGGCCGAGGACTTCCGCCCCTACAACCGCCTGTACGTGGCCAAGGAGACGGCGCGCGAGTTCGTCCGCCAGCGCCCGCACGACCGACTCGGCGTGGTCGGGTTCGCCGCCACCGCGTTCCTCCAGTGTCCCCTCACTCTCGATCACGACGCGCTGCTCGATCTCCTCCAGGGCCTCGACTTCGGCCTGGCCGACGACGGTACCGCCATCGGCATGGGGCTGGGGACCGCGGTCGCCGCGTTGCGCGAGAGCAAGACCCCGAGCAAGGTGGTGGTGCTGCTCACCGACGGCCAGAACAACCGCGGTCAGATCGACCCGGCCACCGCCGCCGAGCTGGCCGGCGCCTACGGCATCAAGGTGTACACGGTCCTCGTCGGCCGCGGGGGCGTGGTCCCGGTGCCGGTGAACGATCCGCTGCTCGGGCGCCGCGTGCAGATGGTGCAGATGGACGTCGACGAGGCCTCGCTGCGCGACATCGCGAAGCGCACCCGCGGGCGCTTCTACCGGGCGCAGGACCCGGCGACGCTCGCCGGGATCTACTCGGAGATCGACCGCCTCGAGCGGGCGCCGATCCGCTCGATCGAGTACCGCGAGTACCGTGATCTCGGACCCCGGTTCCTCGCGCTGGCGGCGGCACTGCTCGCGCTCTACGCGGTCTCGGTCAGCACCTGGGCCCTGAGGCTGCCGTGAGGCGCGCATGGTGACCTTCTCCGATCCGCGCCTGCTCTCGGCCCTCCTCGCGCTGCCGCTGCTCGCGTGGCTCGCCTGGGTCGCCGCCCGTCGCGCCGAGCGGGCGCTCGAGCGCCTGGTCGGCGTGCGGCCGCGCCATCCGCTGCTGGCCCAGCGGCGACCCGGCCAGCGCCGGATCGGCACCGCCCTGCGGCTCGGCGCGCTGGCGCTGCTGGCGATCGGCGCGGCGGGACCGGAGTGGGGTCACGAGGTCGTGCGTCGCGGAGCCACCGGGTCGGACGTGGTGCTGGTGGTGGATGTCTCCGCCAGCATGGACGCCCGCGACGTCCCGCCGAGCCGGCTCGAGGAGGCTCGGCGCGAGGCGCAGGCCCTGCTCGACCGCCTCGAGGGAAGCCGGATCGGTGTAGTGGCCTTCGCGGGGGATGCGGTGCGGCTCTGTCCGCTGACGCTCGACCGCAACGCGGTGCGCCTCACGCTCGAGTCGCTGTCGAGCGCCTCGATCAGCGAGCCCGGCACCGATCTCGGCAAGGCGCTGCGCATGGCCGTCAAGGTCATGCCCGGCGGGCGGCGCGAGGAGCAGGCGGTGGTGCTGTGGACCGACGGCGAGGACCTGGAGCAGGGGGCGAAGGCGGCGATCCAGGACATCGAAGCGGCGGGCATCCGGGTGTTCGCGGTCGGGGCGGGCACCCCGGCGGGCGACGTGGTGCCGGTGCTCGACGACCAGGGCCGGGCGACCGACATCAAGCGTGACGAGTCGGGCACCGCGGTGCGCAGCCGCCTGGACGAGGACCTGCTTCGGACCATCGCGCGCCGCACGCGGGGCGGCTACTTCTCCGCCGGCCGGCCCGGCGGCGAGCTGCCGCGCCTGCTCGGCGCGCTCGGCACCGTCGCCCGCGCCGGGCGGGGCCAGCGGCTGGTGGAACGCCCGGTGGCGCGCTTCCCGCTGTGCGCCGCGTTCGCGGCACTGCTGATCGCGCTCGACCTGGTGCGCACGCGGCGCCGGCGTGAGGACGCGGGCGAGCCGGGCGCCGCACTCCACTCCGAGGCGGGTACCGCGGCCGCGGCGGCGTTGCTGGTCCTCGCGATGTGGCCGGCGCCGGCGGCGGCCCAGAGCGCCTGGGAGAAGGGTGACCGGGCGTTCCGCGCCGGACGCTGGACGGAAGCGGAATCGCTCTACGCGCTGCGCCTGAAGCGGGGCGGACCGGCCGCGGTGAAGGTCAATCGCGCCACCGCGGGCCTGCTCGCGGGGGGGGTGGATTCCGCCGAGGCCGAGCTGGGCCGCCTGGCGGAGAGTGACGACCGCGCCGGCCGCGCCGCCGGCTACAACCTCGGCACCGCCCTGGGCGGGCGGCGCGAGTACGATCCCGCGCTCGAGCAGCTGCGCCGGGCGCTCGAGCGTGAGCCGCGCGACGCGGACGCGCGCTGGAACTACGAGCTGCTGATGCGGCGCAAGGAGGAGGAAAAGCGCGACGCCGCGAAGCGGCCGCCGCAGCCGAAGCAGGGGGGAGGCGGCGACCAGGGGCGCGGGGGCGGGCAGGCGCCGCAGCCCTCGCAACCGGGCCCGACCGGGCCGCAGGGCTCCCCGCAGCCGACGACGGGCACCCCGCCGCGGACGTCATCGCAGGGGCCCGTCCCGGGGATGGACCGCGCGCAAGCCGACCGCCTGCTGGGCGCGCTCGACGAGCTGCAGCGCCTCGAGCGCCAGCGCCGGCGCCCGGTGCAGGTGGTGCAGGAGCGCCGCGGGAAGGACTGGTAGGTGCGCGCGATCCCGGCGTGGCTGGTGGTGCTGTGGCTCGCGGGTGCCGCTCCCGCCTGGGGGCAGGTCGAGGTGCAGGCGCGCGTGGACCGCAGCACCCTCGCGGTGGGCGAGAGCGCGACGCTCGAGGTCGTGGTGCGGGGTGCCGCCGGCGGGATTTCGGATCCACGCTTCGACGTGCCGCCCGGCCTCGAGATACTCGGTAGCGGGCGGGTCCAGAATTTCTCGTGGGTCAACGGGCGCAGCACCACCGAGACGATCTTCCGGTACGAGCTGGGTCCTACGGCGGCGGGCCGCTTCACGCTGGGACCGATCCGGGTTCGCGTCGGCGGCCAGGTCTACCAGAGCGCGACGCTCACCCTGAGCGTGGGCGCCGCCGATCGGCGTGTGGGGCCAAGCGGGAGCGGCCCAGCGTCGCTGACGGTGGACGTGAGTCCGCGTGATCCCTACCTGGGGCAGGCGGTGACCATGCGGGTGCGCCTGGTCCAGCGCGCGCCGCTGGCGGAGGATCCCCAATACGCGCCACCGTCCACGCCCGGCTTCTGGGCGGGGGACGCGAGCCGCCCGGAATCGTACTACGCCGACGAAGGCAGCGAGCGCGTGCTGGTGACCGAGACCCGCTCGCGTATCTACCCGCTGGCGCCGGGGACCGCCACGGTCGGCCCTGCGGTGGCCAACCTCGCGCTCGCCACCGCCGGGCTCGACCCGCTGCAGTGGCTGCGCGGCCGCTCGGCGCGGCGCGAGCTCACGCTGCGCAGCGAGCCGGTGCGGGTGAACGTGCGGCCGCTTCCCGCCGGTGCGCCGCCCGGCTTCGAGGGCGCCGTCGGGGCGTTCTCCGTCACCTGGGGGGCCGACCGCGATCGCACCGCGCGCGACGTGCCGGCGACGGTGTGGCTCGAACTCCGCGGCGTCGGCAACCTGCCGCTGATCCACGCCCCCCGGCTCGAGAGCGCCGACTTCGAGGTGTTCGCGAGCACGGTGGACGACAGCCTGCCGACGGCGGGTGGCGAGGGCGCGGGCCGGCGGCGCTTCCAGTGGACGGTGTTGGCGCGGCGGCAAGGCCGACTCGAACTGGCGGCGCCGCCGGTGGCGTGGTTCGATCCCGCGGTCCGGCGCTACCTGACCGCCGCTCCGCCGCCGATCGCGCTCGAGGTCGGTCCCGCGATCCGCGTCGGGGACGGCGAGGCCGAGGGTTTTCCGGCGGTCTTCAGCGATCATCCCCTCGAACCCGGGGCGCTCCCCGCGATGCCCTGGGGTTGGGCGTTGGCGGGGCTGGCGCTCGCCGGGTCGATCGTGCTGTGGCGAGCGGCCGGACGCGCGCCGGCGGACCAGGCCGAGCGCGCGCGACAGCGTGAATGGCTGCGTGCCGTGGGCCTGGCCGCGGGCCCCGATTTCTGGCGGGCGGCGGAAGAAGCGAGCGCCTGGCTCGAGCGGCGCGCGATGCCGGTCCGCCACCTCCGTGCCGAGATCGCGGCGGCCCGCTACGGGAAGGGTGGCGTCGAGGCGGACGCGGTGCGACGCCGCGTGGTGGAGCAGCTTGCGCGGGCGCTCCCGGCCGCCCGACCGCGCTGGCCGCTGCGCCTGGGCGCCGGGGGACTCGGGGCAGCCGCCGTGGCGCTCGCCGTCCTGCTCGGGCCCCATGGCGGCGAGGAGCGCGGGGCGCTTCGAGCGCGGGCCGCCGACGATGCCGCGCGCGCCGGACACGTGGACCGGGCGCGCGCGGGCTGGCTCGCCCTGTGGCGCGAAGGCGCGCGCAGCCCGGCCCTGGCCGCCCGGCTCGCGTGGGTCGAAGTGAATGCCGGCGCCGCGGGCCCGGCGGCGGTCTGGGTGCTGCGCGGGGAGCTGGGGGAACCGCGCGACCCGGCGCTGGCCTGGGTGCGCGAGCGCGTGCGCGAGGCGGGCGGGCTCGCCGGGCCGGGAACGGCGCGGCTGCCGCTGCGCCGCCTGGAGTGGGCGATCCTGGCCCTCGCCCTGGGCGCGGGCGCGGGCCTGGCGTGGCCGCGACGGACGCCGGCGCTCGGCCTGGTGGCGCTCGCGATCGCCGCCTCCGCGGTCTACCCGCTCCAGGCCTGGCTCGCCGCGCACCCGGACCGCGAGGTGGTGAGGGTGGCGACCACGCTCGAGGGCCCCGGCCTCGAGCTCGAGGCGGGACAGGTCGTCACGGTGCTCGAGCGCGGGATGGACCGCGCCCGGGTGAGAGCCGGACGCGGGGTCACCGGCTGGATCCCTCTGGACGACCTCGACCCGGTGCGGGAGCAGCCGTGAAGACCCTGTTCTTGGTCCTCGCCTTGCTGGCTCCCGTGGAGAGCCTCGACGGGGTGGTGCAGCGGGCGGTCCAATCGGCCCGCCGACCCGGTCTCGAGGCGCCGATGCACGCGGCCACCAGGATCGGGCGCCCGGTGATCGTGCTGGGCGCCCTGCTGGCGGTGGCGATCTTCGATCCGGCGGCAGGCCCGGCCACCGCCAGGCTCGCCCTCGCGGCACTGGTGCCCACCAACGTCGCGGTCGAGGCGCTCAAGTGGACGGTCAACCGCACGCGGCCGGACGGCGAGCGCAAGCGCTCCAATTCGTCCTTCCCGTCGAGCCACGCCGCGAACGCCTTCGCGCTGGCCTGGGTGCTCGCCCGGCGCTACCGGCCCGCCGCGCCGGGGCTGTGGGCCGGGGCGGCGGTCGTGGCCGTGTCGCGGATCTACCTCGACCGCCACTACCTGAGCGACGTGCTGATCGGCGCCGCGATCGGCGTGGCCTGCGCCTGGGTCGCGGCCCGCCTGCTCCAGGCGCGCGCGGCCCGGCCGCCGCAGCCCCAGGGGGACACCCCGGGCTAGGACCGGGCGCCGGAGTCTGTTAGGCTACCCACGGAGGCAGCTGGCCCTCATGTCGACTTCGTTACTCGCTTCGGTTCTCGACCCCTCGCTCTTCGTTCCCGATCTCAGAACCAGGCGCAAGGAATCCGTACTCGGCGAGATGATCGCGCGCGCGCACCTTGCGGGTGCGGTGCGCCTGCCCGAGTTGTTGCGCGAAACCCTGGTGCTGCGCGAGCGCGCCGGCTCCACCGCCGTGGGCAAGGGGGTGGCCGTCCCGCATGCGCGCTCGCTCTCGGTGAGCGAGCCGCATCTCGTGGTCGCGCGCTCGCGGCGCGGCCTGGCGTGGACCCCGGGTGACCCCCAACCGGTCACGCTGGTGCTGCTCGCGCTCTCGCCGGCCGAGGTCCCGGCCGAGGGCCACCTGGACTTCGTCGCCCGCGTGGTGGGGGCGACGCGACTGCAGCGCAACCGACAGAAGCTGCTCGAGGCGGAGAGCTTCGACGCGGTGGCGGCGGTGCTGCGGGAGGTGGTGGCATGAGCGAGACGCGCCATCTGTTGCAGCTCCACGACCTCGACCTGCTGCTCGAGGAAGCGCGCGATCCGGAACTGACAGCGCGGTTGCGACGGCTCGGCTTCGGGCCGGGAGACGTCGCCGCGATCGAACGATCCCGCATGCGCCTGCTGGCGCAGCTCGACGCCCGCTGGCTCGGGTCCTACGGCCGCGCGCTCCAGCGCTACGGCCGCGGCCTGGCGGCGGTCCGTGACCGGGTCTGCCTGGGCTGCTACATCACGCTGCCCACGTCCGCCTCACCCCGCACCCGCGGAACGCTCACCCTGTGCGAGTCCTGCGGGCGCGTGCTCTACTGGCACTGAGCCTCTGCCCGCCGGCGCCCCGGCGCCGCGCCCCCCCCGCCCGGGATGGGGCTCGCTCTCGCGACGTTTGCGTTATGCTTTCCGCGGCGCTGGTGCACCGGGTCCATCGACCGGGGGAGGACATGGCTCCATGAATCGACGTCGGGCGCTCGGCATCGCGGCCTGCTGCTCGTGGCTGGCGGCGACCGGCTGCACATCGTTGCGGGAGATACCGCGTGGCGAATACGCCGCCCTCCCGGAACGCCGGGACGTTCGCCTCGAGACCAAGACCGGCCTGGTCTACGAATTCGACTACGCCCGCTTCGACGGGGACACCCTGACCGGGTTTCGCCGGCAGGACCTCGAGGGGGTCCCCGACTTCTATGCCTCGCAGCCGTTTCCGCTCGACGACGTGTCGCGGCTCTCGGCCCGCCGCCTGGACTGGTATCGGACCGGGATGATCGGCGGCGGGGTCGCCGCGGTCGTGGTTGCGGCGGCCCTCCGTTCCGCCACCAAGAATGGGTCGTCGGACGACACCAGCGGCGGCGGGGGGCCGCGCATCCCCTAACCGGGGAGCCGGCGCTCGTGGCGGGCTAGCGGCCCAGCGCCGAGGTGGCCAGCGCCGCGAGCGCGGCGCCGGCCGCATCGGCCACGAGGTCGGCGGCATCGAAGCGGTTGCGCCGCGCGTCGAACAGCTCCTTGGCGAGGGCCAGGGTGAGCGCGCCGCCGGCCGCGGCGGCCGGCTCGCGCGCGAGCACTCCGAGGGCGAGGCCGCTCGAAAACGCGAGCGAGGCGTGCTGGAGCCGGTCGGCGCGCAGCGCACCGGTCTGCCAGCGCCGCCACGCGCGGTCCGGCGCGGGCGGCGCGCCGGGAGTGGCGGGCGAGGCGACCGGAACGGCGACGAGCGCGGCCAGCAGTGCTGCGAGCAGAAAGGTCCTGCGCAGGAGGAGCATGGTGTCCAACCCCCGATGCCGACGCCTCGGCGACGTCTCGTGACGCCACCCGCCGGCGGATCCGGTGCGCGCCGGCGGCCGCTGACCGCGGAGCGCGCCGGCGAGATGCTCGCCGCAACCCCGTGGCCCGCGAGCCTGCTGGCCGCGCTCGCCCGGCTCAGGTCCGGCGGTGCGCAAGCATACCTCGTCGGCGGCTCGGTGCGCGACGCGCTGCTCGAGCGGCCGCCGGCGGAGGCGGCGTACGACGTCGCCACCGATCTGTTGCCGGCGGAGGTCGC
>Ga0154739_1026_pt1 | contig 81988 bp, 69 predicted proteins | sample Rifle2008BG16ft_FD_105747 | JGI IMG/M metagenome (GOLD analysis project Ga0154739, IMG submission 105747) | Candidatus Eisenbacteria bacterium RBG_16_71_46 | reverse complement strand
GCGGGTGGGCGCGCGAGCGCCGGCGTCGGTTCGAGGCTAGTGACGGGCCACGGTCATCGCGGTCCCTTCGCGGCTCTCGGACTGGAGGCGGCGCATCCACACCAGGAACCGGAGCCGCTCCCGCACTTGCAAGTCGCAGTCCAGAACCGTGGGCGGCGGGCCGGGCGATTCCGCGCCGGCCAAGGGCTCGCTCTCGCGGAGGCCGACGGGCTCCGGCGCTTCCGGTCCCGCCGCCGCGGGGGCCGGCGAGTGAGCCCCGTCCGCCACCTCCAGCGGAACATGCATCGTGGGTTCCAACTCGATGCTCTCCAATGGGATGCCGATGAGTGACGACAGCGCGCCGAGGGCCTGGCGGATCTGCGGGCCGGAGCCGGCCCACCATCCCTTGGCCCCGCGGTCGGCGATCGCCGCCCCGATCGCCCCGCCGGTGGTCGAGTCCACGGCGAGGACGATGTGGCCGAACTGCGGCCGGGCTTGGTCCAGCAGGCGACCAAGCCCGCTCCAGTCGGCGGTGCGGCGCGCCGAGCCGTGCACCAGCACGTAGAGCCCCCGGGGTCCGGCGTCCTGGATCAGGCCGAGCACCGGCAGGCCGCCCTCGAGGCACTCGGTCAAGCCGAGCGGCGAACGCGCGCCGAGCGCCTGGTCGAGCTGGAGGCGGGGCCCGGCATCGACCAGCAGCACGCGGGTCCCGCCCGCGAGCAGGCGGGCGCACAGCGCCGCCACCGCCACCGCGATGCCGTGCGGCTCGGCGCCGGCGACGAGATGGAGCCAGGCCGGAGCCGCCGGGGCCGGCGCGCCGCCCTTCGCCGGGCCGCCCGTCCCCGCCTCCACGTCGGCCGCTTCCGGCACCGGATCCGGCTCGCCACGGGTGCGGCGGGCCCGCGGCGCCGCCAGCCACCGCGCGAAAGGGAACGCCAGCGCCGCGCCGAGCAGCGCGCCGGCGGCAAGCGCCAGCAGCCAGATCCCCGGGATGGGCGATGGCGGGCTCGCCGCGACCGACGGGGGCGGCCCGATCGCGGCGCCGGGATCGGGCAGCAGCGGCTCGAGCTCGAGCGCCAGCATCGGCTGCGCCTGCGTCACCAGCTCCTGCTGCGACGTCGTCGACTGAGCCTCGAGCGCCGCAGCGAGGACCTCGAAGTCGGCGGCGTGGCGCTCGAGCCGCTCACGCCACGCGACCGCGACGCGCGCGCGCTCGGCGGGCGGCAGCGACCGGGCGGCGGCCTCCAGGGCCTCCCGCTCGGCGACTCCCAGCGCCGCGAGGGCGGCGCGCACGGTGTCGGGGCGGCCTGCGAGTGCCGCGGCTTCGAGCGCGTTCGCGGCGTCGAGGGCCGGAGCCTCCGCGGCGTCCGGGAAGCGCGGGGCCGGTCCGGGCGGCGCGGCGCCCGCGAGCTCGACGGCGGCGAGGCCGCGGGCGCCGCGCGCCCACGCGCGCAGCAAGGCCGCGCACTCGGCCGGCGGGGCGAACGGCGAGGGCGGCGACGGCGGGAGCACCTCGCGCCAGGCGCGACGCAGCGCCTCGCGCCGCGCGGCGATCGCGCGCGCGGGATCGGCCCGCCGCTCGGCCAGGGCGCGCGCCAGGGCCGAGGTCTCGAACGCGCGGCGCGACTGCACGACCAGTGTGGCGCCCGAGGCCTCGAGGCGCACGCGCTCGAACGGACGAGCCGGGCGCGGCCATTCCTCCACGGCCGGAGGCGGACCGCTCCAGGGCACCCGCGACTCGTAGAGCGGAAGCCGGCCTGGCGCGGTGCGCGGAAGCAGGAGGATGGCGAACAGGGCGCCGGACAGGGCGCCGACCGCCAGCAGCAGCGAGGGCAGGGCGCGGCCACGGCGGGGTGCGGGCTCGGGATGAGCGAATGGCGGCGGGGCGTCGTCCGTGGCGCGCATGGGGGGGATCAAGCTCCGTTCGGAACACCTGCGCCACCTCTCAGGGTGCGGCGCCGACGTAACTTAGTCGCCCGCCTCCCGGACGGTCAAGCCGGGAGCCGCGGAGGCGTCCGGCTTGGATGCCGCGGCGTCCGCGGACGGCAGCGTGAAGTGGAACACGCTGCCGTCGGGCGGCGTGCTCTCCACCCAGATCTTGCCTCCGTGCTGCTCGATGATCCCCTTGCAGATCACGAGGCCGAGCCCGGTGCCGCCCGCCTTGCGGGTGGAGCCCGAGTCGATCTGGGAGAACTTGCGGAAGAGCTTCGGCAGATGCTCGGGACCGATGCCCTCGCCGGAGTCGTGCACCCCCACTCGCACCCCACCCTCCCACGGTTCGGCCTCGATCTCGATGCGCCCGCCCGCCGGGGAGAACTTGATCGCGTTCGACAACAGGTTGGTGATCACCTGGGTCACGCGGTTGGAGTCCATCAGCAGATCGGGAAGCGCCTCGGAGAGCCGCGTCTCGAGCCGGATCCGGCGCTCCTCCAGCAGCGTGCGCAGGTTGTGGACTGCCTGCTGGACCACCGGCTCCAACCGCTGGCGCTCGATCGTCATCGGCAGCGACGAGGCCTCGAGCTTGGAGAAGTCCAGAATGTCGTTGATCAGCACCAGCAGGCGCTCGGAGTTGGCGTGCGCGATGTTGAGCAGCTTGCCCTGCTGTTCGCTGTTCTGGAAGTAGCGTTCGTCCCCCAGCAGCTCGAGTGCGCCCTTGACCGAGGTCAGCGGGGTGCGGATCTCGTGCGAGACCACCGCCACGAACTCGGACTTGAGCCGGTCGAGGCTCTTGGTGTGCTCGAACAGCTGGGAATTGCGGACCGCGATCGCCGCCTGTGAGGCGAAAAGCATCATGAACTTCTGATCGTCCTCGGTGAAGCCGCCCGGCTTTTCGAGCAGCGCCAACACCCCCATCACCGAGCCGGCGGTGAGCATCGGCAGGGCGAGCAGCGTGCGGGCGCGCGTGTGGGCCACTCCGGGAATGACGAAGGGCGTGCCGCCCTCGCCCACGCCGCGTCGCACCGGGCTCCGGGTCTCGTGCACGCCCCACAGCAGCGGACCCGGCACCAGCACCTGCGACGAGCCGCTCTCGTCGAGCGCGAGCTGGATCCCGGCCGCCGCGGCGGGATGGAACTCGTCGCTCTCGTCCTGCCGGAGGAAGATCATCGCCGCCTGCGCCCCGGACAGCTCGAGCGCCTTGCCGCAGACCACCCCGAGGCGCGGAGCGAGCTCGAGGTTCGCGCTGACCTCCTTGCCGACCTCGTAGAGCAGGGTCATCTGGCGCGTCGCGTGCCGCACGCGTTCGCGCAGCAGGTTCTCGTGGTGCTGGAGGATCTCGTTCTTCTGGCGCAGCTCCTCGAGCAGCCGGCGGTTGACCGTGGTGAGCCGCCGGTTGGCGATGCCGCGCTCGACGATCTGGTGGACCTCGTCGAGGTCGAAGGGCTTGGTGATGTAGTCGTAGGCCCCCTGGCGCAGCGCGTCGATCGCGCTCGAAGCCGAGGCGTGACCCGTCACGACGATCACGACCAGCTCCGCGTCCTCGCTCTTGGCGTGGCGCATGAGGTCGAGGCCCGAGAGACCCGGGAGGTTGATGTCGGTGAGAATGAGGTCGGGGCGCAGCTCGGGGAGCAGCCGGATGGCCTCCTCGCCGCTGGTGGCGACCGAGAGCTCGTAGCCCTGCGCCGAGAGGTACTCGCGGAACACGTCGACGACCGACGGCTCGTCGTCCACCACCAGCACGCGGCCGGCATACGCGAACTCCAAGTCGCCCGCGTTCGGGACCGGGTCCAGCTCGAGTCCGGGAGGTGTCGGTTCCATGAAAAGCGTCCCTGCCTGCGCGGATCTAGTGGGTGCGGATGGACTCGGCGCTCGCCACGCGGCGTCGCCCCGACTTCTTGGCGACCGCCAGCGCCTGGTCGAGCGCCTGCATCAGCTCGAGCGGCTCGACCCCGTTGCGCGGGCAGGTCGCCACGCCCGCCGAGGCGGTGATCTGACCCGCGCGCGGGAAACGGTGCTCCTCGAGGGCCCGCCGCACACGGTCGGCGCAACGCCAGGCCGGGCCGGCATCGGTCTCCGGCAGCACCGCGGCGAAGGCGTCGCCCCCGAGGCGCGCCAGGACGTCCGATTCCCTCAGGGTGAGGGTGAGCACGAGCGCGGCCTCCGCCAGCACTTCGTCCCCGGCCTCGCGGCCATACCGCTCGTTGAGCGCGGTGAAGTGATCGAGGTCGATGGTCAGCACGGCCAGCGGCAATCCGTGGCGCCGCGCGCGCGACAGCTCTTCGGCGAGCCGGGTGTGGAACGCGCGCGCGTCGGGGAGCCCGGTGACCCGGTCGCGTCCGGGCTGGTTGCGCAGCCGCTCCAGCTCGAAGCGCGCGCCGAGCGCGCTACCGAGCGCACCGCTCGCGGTGCGGACGAGCCCGAGTTGCGCCGGGCGCCAGCGCTGCCCGGGGCGCGCGACCAGGTCGAGGCTGCCCACGCGCTCGAGGCCGCGGAACAGCGGCACGCTCACGCAGTCGCGCAGGCGCCCGGGGTCGGTGCGCCACTCGCCGCGAGCGCACCACGGTTCGATCTCGCCCGAGGCCCCGATCGCGTGCAGCGCGACGCCATCGCACTCGAAAGCTTCGAGCAGGGCCGCCAGCGCGCGGTCCAGCTCGCGCGGCCCGGCCGGGGTGGCGAGCAGGGCCTCGCACGCCGCCCACAGCGCCCGCGAGGCGCGACGCCGCGAGGGCGCCGCGATCCGGGTATCCTCGGGCGCGACATCGCGCGCGTCCGCGCCGTCGGCCCGGCGGTCACGCGGCATCGGACGTCGCTGCGGCCGGGATCTCCCGGTGCGCGAGCTCGCCCAGACGCCGCGCGGCCTTTTGGATGCGAACCGACTCACGAATGACGACCTCCAGTCGCTCGCGGACCCCGGGTAGCTCGCCCGCTGGTCCCTTCAGCACCAGCGACGCGTTGCCGCGGATGCCCAGGCTCGCATTCCCGATCTCCTCGCCAAGACCGCTGCGCTCCGCGTCCCACGCGGCGCGGTGCGCCTGCTCGCGTCTCCAGGCCTCGAGCGCGGCCCGCAACGCGTGCACCCCGACCTCGTCGCCGCCGCCCGCGAGGCGATCCACGACGGCCTCCAGGGCCGCGCGAATCGTCGCGGGCGAACTCGTTTCGTCCGTCGCCTCCCCGCGCCCGCTCACGCCGCCTCCTGCTGGAGCGCCCGCTGCAGGCGCAGGCGCAGGCGCATCATCGCCCGCGAATGGACCTGCGAGACGCGGGACTCCGAAATGCCGAGGGTGCGACCGATCTCCTTCAGCGTCAGGTGCTCGTAGTAGTAGAGCGACACGACGAGCCGTTCCTGCTCGGGAAGTTGATCGAGCGTGCGCAGGATGGCTCCGCGGGACTGCTCCTCCTCCAGCCGTTCCTCGAGGTCCACGGCGTTCGGGTCGGACAGGTGGTCGGCCAGCGTGGATGGCTCCTGGTCCTCGGCGGTGCGGCGCTCGTCGAGCGAGACCAACACCGCGCCCCGCACGTGGTCGAGCAGCCGGTAGAACTCTCCGCGGGACATCTTGAGCTCGCGCGCCACCTCGTCCTCGGAGGCCGCGCGACCGAGCTTCTGGTCGAGCTTGCGCGTCACCCCGTCGAGATTGCGCGCCTTGCGACGCATCGAGCGCGACACCCAGTCGAGCGCGCGTAGCTGATCCAGCACCGCGCCCTTGATCCGCCACACCGCGTAGGTCTCGAACTTCACGCCCTTGCCGGTATCGAACTTGGCGTGGGCATCGAGCAGGCCGAGCACTCCCGCCGAGTAGAGGTCCTCGTGGTCCACGTTCTTCGGAAGGTTGGCTGCCACCCGCAGGACGACGTGCCGCACCAACGGGGCGAACCGCCGCAGCAGATCGTTCTTCGAATAGGTGGTCGGCGCCGGCGCCGCGGCGGAACTCGTGCGCGCGGGACGGCGGCCGACGATGCGGACCGGGTTCGGACGACGGGGAGTGCGGGTCGCGACGGCGGGACGGGCCACGGGGCGGGACTCCTCTAGGCTTCGAGCCGCTCGGACGTCGGCGGCGCGTGGATCGCTTGATCCGGACGGGTGGGCGGATCCCACAGGCGCGCCGCCAGCGCGCGGTAGGCGAGGGCGGCGGGTGCCTGTGGGAAGGCGGTGACCACGGGCTCCTGACGGCGCACGGCGCGCCCGACCGAGGGGTCGAACGGGACGAAGCCCCAGGAGTCCACGTCGAGGCGGAGGAAGCGGCGCGCAACCAGCCGGATGCGATGCGCGGTCTCTTCGGCTTCCTCGGGACTGCCGGCCATGTTGACCATCAGGTGCGGCGTGCGGGTGTGACCCTGGCCGTGCAGCAGCTTGATCAGGCCGTAGGCATCCGAGAACGCGGGCAGCTCGGGCGTGGTGAGGACCACGGTGTCGTCGGCCGCCAGGCAGAACGAGATCACCTGGCGCGACACGCCGGAGGCGGTGTCGATCAGCACGAGGTCGGCCTCGTCGTCCAGCGTGCCGAGGCCACGCAGCAGCAGCTCCCGGCGGTAGTCGTCGAGGTCGGCGAGATCGGGCACGCCGGAGGCGGCCGGCACCAGGGTCACCCCGCGCGGTCCCTGCACCGCGATCTCCTCCATCGTCTTCTCCCCCGAGAGCACGTGCTGGAGATCGAAGCGCGGGTGCAGCCCGAGCAGCAGGTCGAGGTTGGCCTGGGACAGGTCGGCGTCCACCAGCAGCACGCGCGCCCCCCGCTCGCCCAGCGCCACGGCGAGGTTCGCCGCGAGGTTGCTCTTGCCGACGCCACCCTTGCCGCTCGTGAGCACCAGCGTGCGGGCGTGGGGCCGCGACCAGTTCGCCGGATGGTCCGCGGCCTCGGGTGCCTCCGCCGAGCCGCAGCCCGGGGCGAGCTTCAACGGAGTGGCGCCGCGCCCTTCGCCGTTCCTGGGATTCGGCTTCTTCACCGCGCCCCCCGCGGCCGCGACACCGGCGGGGCGTCGGACATGTGGAACAGGGCGGCGAGGAAGGCCCAGTAGCGGCGCTCCTGGTGGCACCGGCGCAGCGGATCCTCGAAACCGAGCCGCTCGAGGCGCCGTTGCTCCTCGCCGAGCGACGCGAGTGCGGCGGCGATGCGGTCGGCGCGGGCCCCGGGCGCGTCCGGGATGGCGCGGCCGTGATCCGCCGCGACGGTCACCGGAGCGCGATCGCTCACGACGCCCTCCGCAGGTACTCCGCCGTCACGGACGAGCGCACGCGGGCGCGGCGGGCGCCGCCGGTGGCGCCGGTCCGCAGCGCGGCCTCGAGTTCGGCCATCACCGCGGCGAAGGCGCGGCGCAGCGAGCGGGTGGAGATGCCGAGCGCCTCCGCGGCTTCGGCCGGCGTCAGGCGCTCGACCAGCAGCAGGGCGAGCAGATCGCGTTCGCCTGCCGCGCAGCGCTCGAGGGCCGAAGCCAGGCGCGCACGCGTCGAGGCCCGGCGGTTCGCGGGGGCGCGCTTCGCGGAGCGCACGAGCCGGGGGCCGCGCGGCTTGGTCACGCGGCCCTCGGGCGCCGCTTGCGCTCGGCCACGGCATCCAGCGCGCGCCGCACCGAGCGGCGCAGGACGTCGATCGGGAACGGCTTGGCGAAGCACTCGCACACCCCGGCACGGCGCAGCTGCACGAGCATCTCGGGGGTGCCGTAGGCGGTGACGATGATCACCGGCTGGGACCGGGGACCGCGTCGCAGCTTGCGCGCCAACTCGAGCCCGCTCATGCCCGGCAGCCGAAGGTCGGCGATGACCAGGTCGCTCTGCCCGACCCTGAGCCACTCCCAGGCGTCCTCGCCGCTGCGGAAGGTGTCGATCGTGAAACCGTCGTCCGACAGGCCTTCGGCCAGCGCCCAGGACGTACTGGGCTCGTCGTCGACGATCAGCAGATGGGGCATCGCGGGTTCGCTCCGGGGTTTGCGTGGCGCGAAGGCTGGTTGCAGCCTGCGTGCCAGTGGGAAAACGGCACGCGCGCCACGCGCCGGGAGCGGCGCGGTGGAGCTTCTGGGGGAGCGGCGAGCGCCCCAGGACGGGGCGGCCATTCAGTTTGCAGGAACGGGGTTTAGCGGCGCGCGGTGGTCACGCCGGCGACGGGCCGCAGCCCTCCCCCGGGGCCACCATTCCGCCCGGACCGTGCACAAACCGGGAAAGCCGTTTGCAATTCGCCCGCCCAAGCTCGTTCCGCCCGACCGCAAACCCGGAACGAAGCTGGTCGCCGCCGGCCGGGACGGGGCGACGGCGGCACCGCCGGGGACGGCGGTGCGCCCGGCCGGAACTCAGGCGGTTTCGGCTCCCTCTTCGGTATCGTCGCCCAGCGAGTAATCCTTGAGCTTGGTGCGCAGGGTCTGGCGCGAGATGCCGAGTAGCTGCGCGGCGCGCGTCTTGTTGCCATCGCACACGCGGAGCGCGTGCTCGATCGCCAGCTTCTCGATCTCGGCCAGCGGGCGCACGACCCCGGCCGGGAACGCCTCACCGCCGGTGGCCGCACTCTTCTGGCGATGCACCTCGGGCGGCAAGTGCTCGAGGCGGATCTCGTCCTCGGCCTCGAGCAGCACCACGCGCTCGATGACGTTCTTCACCTCGCGCACGTTGCCCGGCCAGGGGTAGTCCACCAGCGCCTTGAGCGCCGCGGGGTGGAGGGTTGCCGCGGGCCGCCCGAGCTCGCGGCAGAAATGGGCGATGAAGTGTCCGCACAGCGCCGGGATGTCGTCGCGCCGCTCGCGCAGCGCCGGCACCTCGATCGGCACGACGTTGAGGCGGAAGTAGAGGTCCTCGCGGAAGCGGTTCTCGGCCACCGCGCGGGGGAGATCGCGATGGGTGGCGGCGATCACGCGCACGTCCACGGTGATGTCGTGGGCGCCGCCGACCCGCCGGAAGGTGCGGGTCTCGAGCACGTGGAGCAGCTTGGCCTGGAGCCCCGGGGTCATCTCCCCGATCTCGTCGAGGAACAGCGTGCCGCCGTCGGACAGCTCGAAGAGCCCCTTGCGGAAGCGCTTGGCGTCGGTGAACGCGCCCTTCTCGTGCCCATAGAGCTCGCTCTCGAGCAACTGCTCGGGAATCGCGCTGCAGTTGAGCTCCACGAACGGGCCCTTGGCGCGAGCGCTGTGCGCGTGGAGGTAGCGCGCCAGCAGCCCCTTGCCCGAGCCCGTCTCGCCCTGGATGAGCACGGTGGCGGTGCCGCTGCGCCCGGCTTTTTCGAGGCGCTGGAGGGCGCGCTTGAGCCCGGCGCTCTCGCCGATCAGGGGCTGGGACCGCTCGCGGCGGTGAAGCTCCACCTCGCGCTTGAGGCGCGCGTTCTCGAGCGCGCGGTCCACCAGCGCCGCGAGCTGCTCGGTGTCGAGCGGCTTGGGCAGGAACCAGAAGGCCCCCGACTTCACCGCCTGCACGACGTGATCGAAAGTGGCGTGGGCGCTCAGCATGATGATCGGGACGTTGGCGTCCTCCTCGCGCAGGCGCTTGAGCACCTGGAGGCCGTCCATGTCGCCGAGCCGCAGGTCGAGCACCACGATGTCCACCGACTGGTCGCGGAGGCGATCGAGCGCCTCCCGCCCGCTCGCGGCCTCGAGCGCCTGGAAGCCGGCGTCCCGCGCCCACTCGCCGATCCCGAAGCGGATCGAGCGCTCGTCGTCAACGATGAGCAGCGTCTGCGCGGCTTGCGTGTGCGTCGGTGTGTCGCCTCTCGCCATGTCGTTTCTCCACGCGGAAGTTGAGCAACACCGTCGTGCCGCGCTTCTCGCGGCTCGCGACCTCGATGCTGCCGCCGTGTTCCTGCATGATGCTCTGCGAGATCGCCAGCCCGAGCCCGGTGCCCTGCGGCTTGGTCGAGAAGAACGGGTCGAACATCTTCTCCCGCACCGCCCTCGGAATGCCGGGGCCGGTGTCGCTCAACCGGATCTGCTGGTAATCCACCCAGCCCGTGGTCCGGCGGGCGGCGCGCCGCGCCCGTGCGGTGTCGCCGGCCCGGCGCCCCGGCCCGCGCGGCGGGACGCGCCGCCGCAGCCGGCGCACCTCGTAGCGCAGGATCCCGCCCCGGGGCATCGCCTGCACCGCGTTGAGCGTGACGTTGAGCAGCACCTGGGTGATCAGGTCCGCGTCAATGTAGACCGGACCGAGCCCCGGCGCCATGTCGGCCTGGATCTCGATGCCGTTCTGCGCGATCGCGTCCCGCGACAGATCCACCACGCGGTCGATGCAGGGCGCGAGAGGGCGCGGGCGCAGCTGCGGAATGCGCGGGCGGGCGTACTGGAGCAGGCTCGTGACGATGCGGTCGAGCCGCTCGACCTCGTCGAGAATGACGCGCACGAAGCGCGCCCGGCCGTCACGGGGCTCGAACCGGCGCAGCAGCACCTGGGCGCTGGTGCCGATGCCGGCGAGGGGATTGCGGATCTCGTGGGCCACGCCCGCCGCGAGCTGTCCCAGCGTCGCCAGGCGCTCGTGACGCCGCAGCTCCTGCTGCATGCGGCGCTGCTGGGTCAGGTCGCGCAGGGCGACGAGCACCCACGGCGGCTGGCCGTCGCGGAAGCTGCGCAGCAGCACCGGGACCTCGCCGCCGTCGGGCCGCAGGAGCAGCGCGTCGCGCTCGGTGACCCTGGCGCGCAGCGCCTCCCCCACGAGGTCGTCGCCCGCCACCACCGTGCGCAGCAGGTCACGGGCATCGCGGCCGCGGGTCCGGGCGGGCTGCACCGCGAGCAGGCGCGCCGCGGCGGCATTGATCAGCGCGATGCGCTGGTCGGGGCCGATGAGCAGCACGGCGATTTCGGCGTCGTCCAGCAACGCCGAGGTGAGGCCCGCGGGGATCCGGCCCGCGACGTCGGACTTGCGCGGCCCCGCGCGGCGCAGGGTGGCTACGGACATGCACGCTCCATGGGCGCGCAGTATAGCAATCGAGTGCAAACGCCGAAGCCCGCCGCGGGCAGCATGGCGGGCGGGGCTCTAGTGTCGGGCGAGCTCCGCCATGATCGCGTCCACCAGACATTCGCGCACATCGGGGCGCTCGTAGTAGCCGCTGGCCATGCGGGCCTGAGCGGTGAGCACGCGATTCCAACGCACGCGACCCGGGTCGCCGGGCTTGACCCAACGCGTCAGCTCGCCACCCGCTCGGCGGTCGCTGCGACGCGCACGCTGTGTCGCCGTCATGGCTCCCCTCGAACGTTCACCCGCGCGCCGCACGCGTCCCTGCCGCTCTCCACGCGGGCCGGCACCTGAATGCGGCACCTGACCCGGGGCCGTCGTGCCCCTACTTGTCCGGCTCCTTGGTCGGCGCGGCTCCACCCTCGGCCTTCTGCCGCTCCGCCCGCCGATTTTCTTCCTGGATCCGGGCATAGATTTCCTCGCGATGCACCTTCACCTCGGGCGGCGCTTCGATGCCGAGCTTCACCTGGCCCGAGCGCACTTCCAGCACGGTGATCTTCACCGAATCTCCGATCCGGATGTTTTCGCCTAACTTCCTTGTTAGGACCAGCATGGTGAAGCGTCCTCCGCTCCGGGGTCCGGGCGCGCATCGCCTGTGGACAGTCAGCGTATCGGCAAGAACTGCCAGCTACTTAAGCCGAGAATAGCCTCAACCCGCCGCCGCGTCCATGCCGCGACTGCGGCTTGACACGACCCCCGCGACTGCTAGCCTTTCGGGGGCTCCACACGCATGGGGGATGCGCCTTGGACCGCTCCACCACGTCCCACGTGTTTTCGCTGCTCCTGTTTCCGGTCGCGGCCATCCTGGCGCTCTCCGCGTTGACGCTGCCCCTGCAACCGTATACGGGCGTGGCGCTCCAGGGGGACCGGGTGGCGACGATCGAGCCCGGAAGTCCGGGCCAGCAGGCCGGCCTCGCCCCCGGGGACGTGCTCGCGGCCAGCCCCCGCAGCCTGATCAGCAACCCGCTCTCCGCGGCCGTTCCCGAGAGGCCTCTGCCGCTCGAGATTCGGCGCGGCAGCGAGCGCCGGGTGGCCTGGCTCGCCCCGGTGCCGCTGCCGGACGGGGAGCGGCGCTTGCACGGCGCCCTGCTGGCGGTCGCCTGCGGGTTCCTGCTGCTCGGGGGCTGGGTGTGGAGCGAACGCCGCGACCGGCTCACGCGCACCTTCCTGCTGCTGTGCCTCGCGTTCACCCTGTTGCTCGTGCCTCCGCCCCATCTGGCCTCGACCGCGCTCACCCTGACCCACGAGGTCATCCAGGCCGCGGCGGCCGCGTTCCTGGCCGCGCTCTGCATCCACTTCTTCGCCCAGTTCCCGGGGTCGAGGCAGGTCCGCGGAGGGCTCGGTGCGCTCGTGGCGGCGAGCTACATCGGGTCGCTGCTGCTGTTTGCCGCCGCCCTCACGGTGCTGGGGCTGCGCTCCCTCGGGAGGCCCGGGTTCGAGTCCGATCTCACCCTGCTCGCCGCCGCGGGCGGCGTGTGGTTCGCCGCCGGCCTGCTGATCGCGCTCGGCCTGTTCGTGCGCTCCTACCTGCGCGCCGCGTCGGGGGACGCGCGCCGGCGCCTGCGCGTCGCGCTGGTGGGCACGATCTTCGGCGCGGCGCCGATCACCGCGCTCATCGCGGTGCGCAGCCTCTCGCCGGGCACCGAGGTTCCGGGCGAGCGGGGAGCCGTCCTGCTCACCTTGCTGGTGCCGGCCTCGTTCGCATGGGCGACCGTGGTGCACCGCGTGTTCGACTTCCGCGTGGCGCTGCGGGCGGTGGTGGCGACGACGGTGCTGGCGTTCGCCGGCGCGGGCGGCTATGTCGTGGGCCAGTGGATCGCCGCCGGACGCTGGCCCGGGTTTGGCGCGGGCATGGCCGGCGGCTCCCTCGCGCTCCTCGCCATGGGCGCGGCCCTCGCCGGGCCGGCGAATCCCTGGTTGCGGTCGTTCGCCGCCGGCCGCGACGCCGACGATCGCGCGTTGGGCGTGCTCGCCGCGCCTCCCGGTGGGCGTGATGAAAACCCCTTGCACCTGCTCGAGTGGGCGTGCGATGCGCTGGCGCGGGCGCTGAGGCTCGACGGCTGCGCCGCGCTCGTGTCCGGCCCCGGGGGCCCGGAGCTCGCCGCCACCTGCGGTGCCCTCAGCAGCTTCCGCCCGCGCGATCGCTTCGCCCCGCGACTCTCCCCCGGCGCACCGGTGGCGGTGGACGAGGCCGATCTCGACGCCAGCGATCGCGAGGCGCTCGAGCGCGCGGGGGTGGGTTGGCTGCTGCCCGCCGGCGGCGGCCCCCTGCAGTCGGTCATCCTGCTCGGACGCCGCATCGCCGGACCGTGGCTCAGCCGGCGCGAGTCGGCGGAGATCGAGGACTTCGCGGCGCGCCTCGACGTCTCGCTCGAGAACGCCGAGCTGCGTCGCGCCGCCAGCTCGCACGGCGCGCTCGACCGCGCGCTGCGCGAGGCGGGCGCGATCCAGGCTCACCTGCTGCCGCGCCATGCCCCCGCCTACCCGACGCTCGACTGCGCGGCCGCCGCCCTGCTCTCCGAACCGGTGGGGGGCGACTATTACGATTTCGTCGAGACCGCTCCACGCACGTTCACGCTGGCGGTGGGCGATGCCGCCGGGCGCGGCATGCCGGCGGCGCTGGTCCTGGCCGGGGTGCAGGCGCGCTTCCGTCACGAGGCGCGGCTCCGTCCGAACCCGGGCGACGTGCTGCGCGCGCTCAACCTGGAACTCGTGGATCTGGATCAGCCTGAAAAGTTCGTCGGTCTGCTGTGCGCCCGGGTGGAAGCCTCCACGGGGCGCCTGTGCGTCGCCAACGCCGGTGTCACGCCCCCGCTGGTGCGCCGCAGGCGGGGCTCGTTCGAGGAGTACACCGCCGGCGGCGTGCTGCTCGGGGTGAGCGCCACGGCCGACTACCCGGAGGATCGTGTCGAGCTGCGCGCGGGCGACGTCGCGCTGCTCTATACGGACGGTCTGACCGAGGCGCGGCGCGGCGACGAGATGTTCGGCGTCGGGCGGGTGCGGCGGGCGCTCGACGCCCACGCCCACCGGCGCGCGGCCGACATCCTGGCGGGTGTGCTCGACGCGGTGCGGAGCTTCGCCGACCGCCCGCTCGACGATCTCACCGTCGTGGTGCTCAAGCAGCTGACGGACCCGGCGACGGCCCGCGCGGCGACCCCGCAGAATGCGCTCAAGTGGCGGGCCGCCGCGGCCGATGACGAAGGGTGAGGCGTCAGGACGACGTCTTCCCCGCCCGCGCTGCCAACCCGCGGGCGGCCGATCCGAACGGTTGACCGTGCTCGACATGCACGACCCCTCGACGTTGGAGGTGGACCGTGGAAATCGGCCTGATGGTCATGCTCCTCGATCTGCTGTGGTGGATTCGCAGGTAGCGGACCGCTGAAGTCGCCGATCCACGCGTTGGCTCGGTCGCTCCTCGCGGCGGCGCATCCCGCTCGCTCGACCCGCTCGTCGCCTCAACGCCGAACCCGCTGACGCGTCCCTGGTGCCCAGGTTTCGCTTGGGCCCGCCGGAAGGCGATGGATCGGGGTGGGAATGGACGCCCGCCCCGGTCCGTCCGGCGGGCGCCGCGTGCCGGGGGGGGCCGGCTCGTTTCAGGCGAGCGCCGCGAGCAACTCCGCGGCGAGCGCCAGCACGCGCTCGACCGCGCCGTGCTCGGGATCCTCGCTCACCGCGCGCATGAACGCGGCGCCGACCACGACCGCGTCCACCAGGCCGCGCAGCGCGCGTGCCTGGTCGGCACCGGCGATCCCGAAGCCCACCGCGATCGGCAGCGCCGTACGCGCCCGCAGCTCGGCCACGCGCTTCGGCAGCGAGCCCGTGTCGCCGCCCGAGCGGCCGGTGATGCCCGTGCGGGCGAGGCAGTAGACGAAGCCGCGGCTGCGCTCGAGCAGCAGTCGGAGGCGCTTCGGCTCGGTGGTGGGCGCCACCAGCATCACGGTGTCGAGGCTCGCGGCGTCCAGCGCCTGCCACACCTCGGGCGACTCGTCCGGCGGCAGGTCCGACAGGATGATGGCGTCCGCGCCCGCGGCGTGCGCGCCGGTGGCGAACGACCGGATTCCCATGCGCAGCACCGGATTCGCGTAGGTCATGAGCACCACCGGAAGCTCGGACTCGCGGCGCAGCGCCGCGGCGAGCTCCAGCGCCTGCCGCGCTCCGACGCCGTGGCCGAGCGCCCACTCCGAGGCGCGCTGGATCTCGGGGCCATCGGCGATGGGATCGGAGAACGGGATCCCGATCTCGACAGCACGCGCCCCGAGGCGCGAGAACCCGCGCAGCATCTCGAGCGAGGCATCGAGAGACGGGTAGCCCACGGTGATGAACGGGATGAGGCCGGTGGCGCCCGGCGCCGCGGCAAACGCGCGACCGAGGCGGCCTACAGCCGCCGGCATCCGATCAGGCTCTGTCTGGAAACGCCCGAGGGCAAGGCGTCGCGGTCGAGCGACGAGCGGAATCGTGGCCTTCTGGCCACGTTGGAGCGAGGAGCCGACCGCGCAACGCAGCCATTCGGGCCTTTCCAGACAGAGACTAGTGGAACCGGAAGGGATCGTACGGTGAGGACTGGTACTGCAGCGGCGAGCGGAGATCCTGGTAGCGGATCTGGAAGAGCATCGACGGGCTCGGCTGGTAGGCCATGCGCAGGCCCTCGAGGAAGATCGAGGAGCCACGGGCGCCGGCGGGGCCGCCGAGGGCGTTGCCGAGACTCACGCTCATCGTCATCGGCGCGCGGAACTGGTAGTTCAGGCTGGTGACCTGCAGCCCCTGGGCGCCGCCGCCGAAGCCCGTGCCCACGCTCACCGACGTGGACAGATGGAGGCGCGAGGGGTCGAACCAACTCGCGAGGCCGAGTCCGGTCACCGGGACTCTGGGCGAGTACGCGCCGAGCGCGGGCATGCCGAGCGGCGACTGCGCCGCCGTGGGTCCCGCGAGCAGCGCGAGGGCGATCATCAGGACGGGTGCCGCGAGCAGAGTCGAGTGGCGCATGGGATGAAGGTAGGAACCCGCGCCTCCGAAGTCAACCGGAACGATGACCGCCGCCGCGGGTTTCAAGCTTTGGTCAAATCGCGCGATAAGCGCTACTCGCCGTCGCTGATGACGATCCGCAGCACGATCTCGCGCGAGGTGCCGCGCGGAATCGTGATCGGAACCACCACTGCGTCGCTCCGCGCCTCGGCCTCGACGCGGGCCAGCGCCTCGATCGAGGGCCGTGGGCGCGCTGCGGGCGCCTGAGCCTGGGGCGCCGGCGGCGCAGGGGCGTGGGGCGTCGCCACCGCGGCGCGCGGCGCCGGCCGGCTGGGCTCGCGGACCGGCGCGGGCGCGGCGGGCGCCGCCGGGGGAGCGGCCTGGGCCCGCGGTGCGGCGCTCGCGCGCGGCGCCGGAATCTCCTCCGGCAGCTCGATCTCGCGACCGTAGTCCACCTGCTCGGAGCCGTTCTCCTCGAACGCCGGGCTCTGGAAGGCCTCGCGGGCGATCACGTGCCCTGGCGCGGACGGTGCGGCGGCTTGGGCATGACGGGCGGGCGGAGCCGGGGCCTCGGCGGCCGGGTGCGTCGGCCGCGAGCCGGAGCCCCCGGGGGCCCGCCGCAGGTCCCGCGTCACCTTCTCCATCAGCATGTGGGAGATTCCGCGGAAGGTTTCGAACACGCCCTTGCCCTGGGTGGCCACGGCCTCGAAGAACGGCACCTTGCCGCCCGGATTGAGCTCGGCGTTCAGCTCCTCGATCGTGTACACGTTCGGGAGGTCGCGCTTGTTGTACTGGATCACCCAGGCGATCTGATCGAGGCTGAGGTTGTACTCGGCCAGGTTCGCGCGCAGGTTGGCGAGGCTCTCCTTGTTCTCCTCCATCTTGCCGACTTCGCTGTCGGCGACGAACACGATGGCGTCCGACCCCTTGAGCACCAGCTTGCGGGTGGCGTTGTAGAACACCTGCCCGGGGACCGTGTACAGCAGGAAGCGCGTCTTGAACCCCATGATCTCGCCCAGGTCCAGCGGAAGCAGGTCGAAGAACAGGGTGCGATCCGACTGTGTCTTCATGCTCACCATCTTGCCGCGGCTGGTCTCGGGCACAGCCTCGTAGATGGCTTCGAGGTTAGTGGTCTTCCCGCTCAGGCCGGCGCCGTAGTACACCAGCTTGGCGTTGATCTCCTTGCCCGAATAGCTCACCACGACCACGGTGTGTTCCTCCCTGTGCGACCCCACCCTGTCACGAAGCGGATTCCCATGGAGCCCCTTGCCGCCCTTTCTCCAAAGGTACTTCGAAGGTGGATCGAACCGTTCGACGGCACCCATGCCTGACGCACGAGGCCCGATCGAGCCCTCACGCACCGGATGGGGTCGCGCATCTCCTGTGCGAGCGCCCGGCGTCGCGCTCCGAAGCGGGGGCGCCGCAGGCCCCCCCGCTCGACGCCACGCGGGCACCATCCTTCGCGCGGTGTATCGGCGGGCAGAAAGACGGCCTTCAGCGAATTCCGGAGGGCTGGCGCGGGCGACGCCCCCCGGGGGGGCGGCTCGCCGTGGTGCTCCCGGCCGGGAGGCCGGCGGCGCAAGCGGGCATGCGGGCGGGGGTTGGGCCCCACCGGGGTGTTCAGATCGTGGTCGTGGTGGAGTCGCGGTGGAGCCAGATCCCCACGCGCTCGCGCACTTGGGTCTGGAGCCTGGAACCATTGTCCTGGTAGTGGGAGAGGAAGATCGGCTTGAGGTGGTCGATCTGCTCCGAGGGGAAGTAGCGGCAGGCCCGGGTGAACATCTCGTCGCGGCCCGAATAGACGAACGCCGTGACCTCGGTCACCCGCTCGTATTGGCCCGCGCTGTAAGCCGCCTCCGGAGAGTCTTCCATGTCCAGCCACAGCGAGGCCCGGGCGTCGAGCACCTCGAAGGCGTGTTTGGTGCTCATCATGTATTCCCAGAGACCGAAGATCTCGAGCGGGATGTAGCGCGGGGAGCCCGGCGCGTTCTTTCCCCGGGGACGCAACTCGCAACGCACCAGTTTTTGGCTGGACATCGGCGTTCCTCCCGGCGAAACCACGCGACGGCGATCGCCGCGGGCGGCCGCCGCGCCGCGACGACGCGCGAAGCCGGGCCCGGGCCCGGCTTCGCCATCCAAGGCTTGCGCGCATCGTAGTGGGCGGACCGCGGCAGGTCAATCACCGAACGCCGCAACCCGCTGGCAGCACGCCGGATCAGGCGTGCGTGCGCCGGGAATGCGCCCCGGTCCGGGCTTGACAGGGTTTCCAGCCAAGCCGTACGTTGCGGCGCAATCGGCCTGCCCGCCGTTTCTTGGAGAGTGGGGAACAGGATGTCTCGACTCGTTTTCGGCTGGCTGACATCCCTGATGGCTGGCCTACCTTTGAGGGTGGGGTACTTCCTCGCCCGCGTGCTCACCGAACTGCATTTTCGGGCGTTTCCCGCCCGCCGGCACGCCGCGCTCACCAACCTCGCCGCGGCGATGCCGCGCGCCACCCGGCGCGAGCGCCTGCGGGTGGTCCGCTCGATGATGTACAGCTACAACTGCATGCTGTTCGAGTTCTTCCGTCTCCCCCACCTCACCCGCGAGGACCTGCTCGACTCGATCGAGGTGGTGGGGCGCGAGCACCTCGAGCGCGCGGCGGCGCGTGGGCGCGGCGTGATCCTGGCTTCGACCCACATCGGGAACTGGGAGCTGGGGGCGGTGATGCTCGCGCATTGGGGCTACACCATCTTCGCGGTGGCGGGCGTGCAGATCAGCCGCTGGCTCACCCCCGCGGTGCGCGAGACGAAGAGCGAGCTCGCCATCCACACCGTGGCGCCCGAAGATGGCTTCCGGCGGCTGCTGCGCGCGCTCGAGCACAACGACTTCGTCGCCCTGATGGTGGACGGCGACGTCTATCGACACGGAACGAGCGTCGAGATGTTTGGGCGCGAGACCCCCTTCCCCGCCGGGCCCGGCGTGCTGGCGCAGCGCACCGGAGCGCTCATCATCTGCGGCTACTGCGAGCGACTCGAGCCCGGCCGCTTTCGCATCGTGCTCGAGCCCCCGCTCGATCCCGAGACCTTTGCCAGCACCGACGCCCTCCACACGGCCGTGGCCACGACCGTCGAACGCCACATCCGCGAGCACCTGGGGCAGTGGTGCATATTCCGCCCGCTGTGGGAGGGCATGCCGAGCGAGCACGAGGCGCCGGCCGGGGCGGCCCGGAGCCTGGAAGCGTGAAGATCGGAATCGTCACCCAGTCCTACTACCCGCGCTACGGCGGCGTCACCGAGCACGTGCACTCGACCGCCGTCGAGCTGCGCCGGCGCGGCCACGAGGTGACGATCATCACCAGCCGCTTCCGCGACGGGGAGTCCAATCACGCAGCGGGCGTCGAGCGTGTGGGCTACAACATCCTGATACCGTTCAATCGCGCGTTCGTGGACTTCACGCTCGGCCTGAACCTGAGCCGGCAACTGCGCGGTCTGATCCGGAAGCACGATTTCGACCTGCTGCATACCCACAGCCCGAACGCCCCCAGCCTGCCCATCCTCGCGGTGCGGGCCGCGCGTTGCGCGCAGGTCGGGACCTTCCACACCACTGCCGGGCGCAGCTTTCTGCAGGACACCTTCAAGTCGTACCTGAGCGACACCGTCGGACGCCTCGACGCGCGCATCGCGGTCTCGCGCACCGCCCGCGATTCGGCGGCGCGGTACTACCCGGGGCCCTACCACGTCATCCCCAACGGGGTCGACGTCGAGCGTTTCCGGGCCGACGCCCCGCCGTTCGAGGAGTGGCGCGACCCGCAGCGTGTGAACCTGCTGTTCGTGGGCCGGCTCGACCCGCGCAAGGGCCTGCAGCACCTGCTGGGCGCGATGCCGGAGGTGCTGGAGCGCACCCGCTATCGCGCCCGGTTACTGATCGTCGGGGATTCCTACCTGCGATCGCACTTCGAGTCCACCGTGCCCGCCGCGATCCGCCAGCACGTGCACTTCCTCGGTCACGTGCCCAGCACCGACCTGCCGCGCTGGTACACCACCGGAGACATCTTCGTCTCTCCCGCCACGGGGAACGAGAGCTTCGGCATCGTGCTGCTCGAGGCGATGGCGGCCGGATGCGCGGTGGTGGCCTCCGACATCCCCGGCTATCGCTCGGTGGTCAAACCCGGCGAGGACAGCCTGGTCTTTCCGCCCGAGGACGTCTCGGCGCTGGCCCGGACCTTGGTCCAGCTGGTGGACGATCCCGCACGGCAGGCGGCCCTGCGCCAGCGCGGTCGGACCCGGGCGCTCGACTTCGCCTGGCCACGCGTGACGGATCAGATCGAGGCGGTCTACCGCGAAGTGCTCGGGCGCCGCGGAGCGCTCAACTCCGCGGCCTGACGCCTCCCGGCAGACGACGGTTCGCGGCGCGGGCGCGTGACGCGCCAGGCCAGAGTCACGGCGACGAGCATCAGCGCGGCCGCGAGCAGGAACGGGGCGCCGGGCAGGTGCCAAGTCCGTCGCGCGCCGATGAAGCTGGCGAACGTGAGCGTGAACAGGACCGGTCCGAACAGCCCGGTGATCCCCATGATGCTGCTGTTGGCGCCCTGGAGCTGTCCCTGCTCCGAGGAGCCGACGCGCTGCGTCATCAGCCCCTGGGCCGCGGGCGAGTAGAGCTTGATCACGGAAAAAACCGGAGTCCCGAGCCAGAACGCGGTACCGGTCGGAGCCAGCCCGTAGATCGCGAACCCCACGGCGCCGAAGAACAGCGCCACGAGCAGCGTGCGTCGCTCGCCGAAGCGCGCCACCACCGGATGCACCAGGCCACCCTGCACCGCGATGTTGCAGATGCCCACCGCCGCGAGGGTGAGGCCGACCGTGGTCTCGCCCCAGCCGTAGCGGTAGCCGGCGTAGAGGATGAAGACGCTCGCCAGGACGTGATGGGCGAGGTAGTAGAGGAAGCTCACCGAGGCGATTCCGAGCAGATCGGGATGCGAGCGCAGCAGCCTGAGCGATCCGACCGGGTTGGCGCGCCGCCAGGCGAATGCTCGGCGGCGCGCGCGCGACAGCGACTCCGGCAGCACGAACAGACCGTAGAGGGCGTTGAGCAGCGTCATCCCCGCCGCGGCCCAAGAACGGCAGCCGCGGATCGATCCCGCCCAGCACGCCGCCCAGCGCCGGCCCCAGCACGAAGCCGAGCCCCCACGCGGCGCCCATCATGCCGAACCCCGCGGCACGCTTCTCCGGAGGCGTGACGTCGGCGATGTAGGCGCCCGCGGTGGTGAAGCTCGCCCCGTTGATGCCGGAGCTGACCCGGCCCACGAACAGCCAGCCGATCGTGGGTGCCAGAGCCATGAGGATGTAGTCGAAGCCGAGGCCGAAGTTCGAGGTCAGGATCACCTTGCGGCGACCGAAGCGATCGGAGAGCGCGCCCATCACGGGAGAGAAGACGAATTGCATCATCGCCCAGACGGTGCCGAACAGACCGTAGATCTCGGCCGCGCGCGGTATCGCCGCCCCTGAAGGTCTCGACCAGCCGCGGCAGCACCGGCAGGATGGTGCCGAGCGCCAGGACCTCGAGCACCACGGTAACGAAGATGAAGGCGAGCGCGGCGCGGAGCGGGCGCGGCGGTCCCCTCGCCCGCCGAGGCCGCGGGCGGGCCGGGCTCGGCCGGGGACGGTCCCGGGGGAGGATCGACCTCCGGCATCAGACGGGCCCGGGGGCCGGCGGCCCCGGCCGGAACGCCACCTTGATGCTGTGCGCGCCGCCGCGGTCGGCCGCGGTCGCGAGCGCGCGCGCGTGGTCGGCGAGCGGGAAGGTGTGCGTGACCAGCGGGCGCACCGCAGCGCGCCCACCCGCGATCAGCGCCACCGCCTCCTCGAAGGCGTGCCGGGTCGCCCCGCCATGCGCGTGGGCGCCGTAGGCCAGGCTCCCGGCCAGCGTCAGCTCCTTGAGCCACAGGGGGGCCCAATCCACGCCCTTCAGATGGACCGCGTTGCCGAGCAGTACGATCGTCCCGCCGGCGCGCGTCATCCGCAGCGCGTCCTCCATCGCTCGCGAGTCGCCGGTGCACACGACCGTGCGGTCGAATCCGCCCACGGCGATGCGCTCGCCGAGGACGGGTCTCAGCAACCGCGCCCCGGCGGCCTCGGCCAGCGCGTCGACGTATCTCCCGCGGGCGATCACGACGCGCTCCGCCCCGAGCCGCTCGGCGTGCTCGCCCTGGAAGACGTGCCGCGCCAGCACCGTGACCGGTGAGGCCGGCGCCAGCGCGCGCAGCGCGGCCACGGTGAGCAGACCGATCGAGCCCGCCCCCACGACCAGCGCCCGCTCCCCCGCGGGCGGCAGGTGCGAGCGTACCGCGTGGACCGCGCAGGCGAGCGGCTCGACCAACACCGCCTCCTCGTCCGACAGGCTCTCCGGTACGGCGACCAGCTGGGACGCATGGGCGGTGAAACACTCGCCCCAGCTTCCCCCCACGCCGCGCGTGGTCCCGATGAACATCCCGGGGGCGAGGGCACCGTCGGTGAAGTGCGCGCAGCGCGACGGCCGTCCGGCGGCGCACGCCGCGCACGCCGGGCGGATCGCTCGCGGCACGCAGCTCAGCAGCGGGTTCACCACCACGCGCTGCCCGCGGTCGAAGCCGCGGACGTCGGCACCGAGCTCCACGATCTCGCCGACGTTCTCGTGCCCGAGCACGAACGGAAACGACGAGAACGGAGAGGTCGACGGGCTGGCGCCGAGGGTCACGATCGCGAGGTCGCTGCCGCAGATGCCGCCGAGTCGCGTGCGCACGCTGACCCAGTCCGGCGCGGGCAGCGCGGGATCGGGCACCTCGCCGTAGCGGGTGCAGGCGAGCGGTCCGACGTAAAACCGCGGCGAGAGCCGCCCCGCGGCGAGCGTCAGCAGGTAGGTCGGGAGCGGTGCGGCGAAGCGTATCGCCTTCATCACATGACCGCCGGCACCGGGGTGACGATGCGGATCGCGCGCGGGAGGCACGCCACCTCCAGCTCGCGGGATTGCGCGCGGCGGTACTCGCCGTCGGTCTCGTAGGCGGGGGGCGCGGGAAAGCGCAAGGTGAAGCGGGCGGCCTGCTCGGTCCGCACCTCCGGGTGGGCGCCGTGGCGACCCCGGGTGACGGCGCCGAACAGCCGGAAGCGCCCGAGCAGCGGCGCGTCCAGCACCGACACCGCGTCGAGCAGGCCGTCGGCGGGGTCGGCTCCGGGGGCGATGTGAAAGGCGCCGCCGAAGCGGCGGGCGTTGGCGATGATCAGCATGAGGTGGCGCCCACCCCCCCGCCGGCCGGCCGGCGAGGCGACCTCGACCTCGAGGCCCGGATAGCCGAAGAGTTGGCGCAACGCCGCGAAGAGGTAGAGCGCGTCGCCGCGGAGCCAGCGCACGCGGCCGAGTTCCTCGAGCACCGCGATGTCGATGCCGAAACCGGCGATGTTGAGAAAGGTGTGCCCCTCGACGGTCCCGACGTCCACGTGCCGATCGGGCCCCTCGACCGCGAGCCGGGCACTGGCGGCCAGGTCGCGCGCGGGCGCCCCCACGGTCTTGGCGAAGTCGTTGCCGGTGCCGGCCGCGAGCAGGCCGAGGCGGCAATCGGCCCCCGCCGCCAGGATGGCCGCGGCCACGTTGCTCCAGGTGCCGTCGCCGCCGACGCCGACCAGGGTCGTGCACCCTTCGGCGATCGCCCGTCGCGCGAGATCCCCCTCCTCACCCGGACCGGTCGTGGTCCGCACGTCGCCCACACCCACCGCGGAAAACGCGGCGCGCACCGCGGGCAGCATGCGTCCCCCGCGGCCCCGGCCCGCGGCGGGGTTCACGATCACACACACCCGCGGGGTCATCGTGCCGCGTGCGTCACCAGCGGCTGGAGCGGATGGATGGTCTCCACCCCGTCCTTCATCCACTGCTCGCGGAAGGGAACGGGGTCGATGTCGCCGAGGTCGAATGCGGCGGAGAAGGCGCGGGGCTCCAGCTCGAGCCGGCCGCGCTCCTCTTCGTGCTCCATGAACGGACCGCTCATCTCGAGCGCCGAGAGGTAGGACCCCGAGTCGTCACGCGAAAAGGTCTGGTAGCGGTGCTCGACCGACTGCCAGTTGGCCTCAGGCGCGTCGAAGACGGTGAGCGCGAGGAGCCGGCGTCGGCCCTCGGAGGCGGTCACGGTCACCCGGCGCTCGCCGCGGTCGAACGCGATCTCGAGGTCGCGGTCGTGGTGCGGCAGGCGCCAGACCTCGATGCCGTGCTGGCGCGAGGCGCGCGTGGTGGTGGCGACCAGGAACGGATAGAGCGCGGCGCGCGGCATGGATTCGCCCGCGAGGATGCGAGGCGCCACCGAGATCGAGAGCGCGATCTCGCGATAGGCGCCGGCCGGGGAATCGTGGAACTCGAACGCGGTGACACCCAGCACGCTCGAGCCGTGATGCGGCTCGACCGGCTGCAGGCCCGCGGGCAGGATGGCGTGGGCGGTCCCGGTCGGGATCTCGAAGAAGCCGTTGATCGCGTCACGATACTGGTAGCGGCACGGACCGGCCCCCTTCATCGCACGCCCTCCTCGCGCAGGACGCGGGCGAGGATCCCCACCCCTTCGTCGAGCTGCTCGCGGGTGTGCGCCGCCGAGACCGAGATGCGGAACCGCGAGCGGTGCTTGGCCACGGCCGGGTAGACGATCGGCTGCAGGTAGAGGCCGGCATCCTGGAGCCGGCGGGCGATCTCGAAGATCCGGCGGTCGTTGCGCACCAGCACCGGGATCACCTGCGAGGTCGACTCTCCGGTGTCGATGCCCTCCTCGCGGAGCCGGCTGCGGATATAGGCGACGTTGTCCCACAACCGGGCCCGCAGCTCGGGCTCGCGCGCCGCGATGCGCAGCGCCTCCAGCACGCCCGCGGCGACCACCGGCGACAGCGCGCAGGAGAACAGCCGCGCGCGGGCGAAGCCCTGCAGGTACTTGTAGAGGCTCTCGGAGCCGGCGACGAAACCGCCCTGGCCGCCGAGGGCCTTGGACAGGGTGCCGACGTGGATGTCGATCTCGTCCTCGAGCCCGAAGTGCTCGGCCACCCCGCGGCCGCTCTCGCCGTAGATGAAGCTCGAGTGGGCCTCGTCGATCATCACGCGGGCGCCGTGGCGTCGCGCGATCTCGACGATCTCGGGCAGGCGGCAGACGTCGCCGTCCATGGAGTAGACGCCCTCGACGATCACCAGCTTCTTGCCCGTGGCGCCCCGCAGCTTGCGCTCGACCTCCTCGGGGAGGTTGTGCTTGAAGAAGCGCACCTCGGCCTTGGACAGGATGGCGCCGTCCACGATGCTGGCGTGGGAGTTCTGGTCGGCGACGATGAGGTCTCCGGGGCGCATCAGGCCCTGGATCAGGCCGACATTGGTGCTGTAGCCGGTGGGGAACAGCATCGCCGCCGGCTTGCGCTTGAAGGCCGCCAGCTCGCGCTCGAGCTCGAGGTGGACGTCCATGGTGCCGCTGAGCACCGGCGAGCCCGAGGCGCCGAGTCCGTACTGGTCTAGGGCGCGGCGTGCGGCGTCCAGCACCTCGGCGCGGTAGGACAATCCCAGGTAATTGTACGACGACAGGTTGAGCAGATTGACGCGCTTCCGATCGAGCTTGTCCTCGAGGTCGATGCGCGTGCGCGGGCGCGTGGACATCGGCTGGGCGTAGAGGTGGTAGCCGCGGAGCTGCGCCTCGTCGTACCAGCGGGTGTAGGGATCGAGGATCGCGAAGACGTCGTCGCTTGACGAGTAATAGAAGCTACTGTAGTCGTAATCGGAGAATTCTTCCTTGATTCTCACGTCCATCCGAGCTGCCATGGGTGCCCTCCGCTTGGACGACCCACCCACCGACTCCGCGGTCCCCGGCTCGCAGCCTCGGTCCCTCGTGACGCGACTGAGCCGAGCAGGGCGTAGCCTCCTATTTCTCGCAGTCTACTCCACCTACGTCCTGTTCATCATGGCGCCCATCCAACGCCTGGTCATCGGGCCGCTGGTCGCCTTGCGCCCGGCCAGCCGCCGGGCGTTGATGCGGGCGTGGCTTCGACTCCAGGCCCGCGCGGTCCTGGCGCCGGCCCGGCGGCTGGCCGGCCTGCGGCTGGAGGTCGAGGGCGCCCTCCCCGGGGAGAGCTGTCTCGTGCTGATGAATCACCAGTCGCTGTTCGACGTGCCGCTGGCCTTCCTGCTCGGGCCGGGACCCTACCCGCTCATTCCGACGCGCGCAAGCTATGCGCGGGGGATCCCGGGGATCTCCTACATCATGCACCTCGCCCGCTGCCCGTTCGTCGCCCAGGGCGGCCGGGTCACCGAAAAGGAGCGGGAAACCCTGGCGGCCGCGGCCGACGAGGTCGCCCGAGGCGAGCAATCCCTGCTGATCTTTCCCGAAGGACATCGCTCACGCAATGGTGAGATGCTGCCCTTCATGACCTCGGGCCTGCGGATCATCCTCCCCCGCGTCGCGGGCCGCCCGGTCTATGCCGTCGTGGTGGACGGCTGGTGGCGGCTGCGGACCCTGGGCGACGTCGCGCGCCGGCTCGCGGGGACATCCGCCCGCGCGGTGGTGCTGGGTCCGTTCACCGCCCCTGCCGACCCCGCGGCTCACGACGGCTTCGTTCGCGAGCTGCGCGCGCGCATGGTCGAAGCCCTGGGGCGGATGCGCGCCGCCCCCCCGCCACCTCGCGGCATGCCGATGCCGCCTGCTGATCCCGCCCTGCGCGCGGCCCTCGCGCGCGATCTGGAGCATCCGCCGGACCCGGCCGCGGCGCGGATCGCCGGCGGCCTGGCCCGCGCCTTCGGACCGGGCACGCTCGCCCTCCTCCACTACGGCTCCCACGCCCAGGGATCGGGCGTGACCGCGGATAGCGCTCGCGACTATTTCGTGATCCTGGAGCGCTACGCCGAGGGCTACCGGGCGCTGGCGGCGACCGGGCGGCTGCGGCTCGCCCCGGCGGGAGCGGCCCTGCTCAACCGGATGCTGCCGCCGAACGTGATCGCGGTCTCGGCCGGGAGCCCGCCTGAGGAGGCCAAGTGCGCGGTCCTGAGCCTCGCCGACCTCAGGCGCGCCTGCTCGCCGCGGGCGAAGGACAACTTCACGCGCGCGCGCCTGTTCCAGCAGGTCCAACTCGCCTGGGCCCGCGACGATGCCGCGCGCGCGACGGTCGTCGACGCGCTGGTCGCGGCACGGGCGGCGACCTTCGACTGGGGCCGCGCCCACCTCCCCTCGAGCTTCGCGGCCGAATCCTACTGGACGGCGCTCCTGCGGGTTTCCTACGCCGCCGAGATCCGCCCGGAGGGCGCGGAGCGCCTCGACGCGCTGATCGCGGCCCAGCGCGAGACCCTGTCGCCGATGTACGCCGCCCTGCTCGAGCACCTCGCGGCCCGCGGCCGGGTCGCGCGCGACGGCGCGGCGTACCGGGATCCGCGTCCGCCGGGCCGGCTCGCTCGGCTGCGGTCACGCGGCTTCCTCGCCGCCAGCAAGGCGCGGGCGACACTGCGCTGGGGCAAGTACGTGGCGCTCTACGACGGCTGGCTCGATTACGTGGTGCACAAGGTCGAGCGACGTGCCGGCGTGACCATCGAGCTCACCGGTCGCGAGCGCCGCTGGCCGCTGGTGTTCCTGTGGGCCAAGGCGATCCGCGTCCTGCGCGGACGCCGGTCCGGGCGGGGCCGATGAGCCCGCTCGACGCCTTCGCTCTGGCCGCGGCGGCCGCCCTGCTGCTCACCATGCCGCTCTACGCGCTGGTCTCGCGCGGACGGCCCCGCGACCCCGAGGTGGCGGCCCGCCCCACCACCGTGCTGCTCGGCCACTGGGTGCGCGACTGGCTGATGTGGGTCATCGCGCCGCTCGAGCGGGCGCTGGTGCGCGCCCGCGTGTCCCCGCTGGTCTTCAATCTCGCGGGCGTGGGCCTCGGTGCGGCGGCCGGGGTGGCCTACGCTCAGGGCGCCCCGGCGGCGGGCGGCTGGCTGGTGCTGCTCGGCGGCGCGGCCGACGTCTTCGACGGCCGCATCGCGCGCGCGCGCGGCATGATCTCGCCCGCGGGCGCGTTTCTGGATTCCACGCTCGATCGATTCGCCGAGGCCTTCGCCTTCGCCGGCATGGCCATGTTCTACGCCGGGTCGCCGCTGAGGATCCTCGCGGTGGCCCTGGCCCTGGGCGGCTCGCTGCTGGTCAGCTACACGCGCGCCCGCGGCGAGGGCCTGGGGGTGAGCTTTCGCGGCGGGCTGATGCAGCGCGCCGAACGCCTGGTGCTGCTCGCGCTGGCGTCGCTGCTCGATCCGGTGGCGGTCACCGCCCTCCACTGGGCCGCGGGCAGCTTGCTGGTACTGGCGGTGGCCTTCATCGCCCTGGCCTCGACCGCCACCGCGGCGTTCCGCACCGTGGCGATCGCGCGCGCTCTGGACCAGGCCGAGCGGCGGGCGCGCCCGGGGCCCGGCGCCCCACGCCGGCGGTTGCGCCGCGGCCGCGGCGCGTCGTAGCTTCGGGCGGTCAGGGCGGGACGCGATCCGGCGGCCGCACGCGCAGCGCTTCTCGCCCGCGGGAGCGGGGGGCACGTTTCGGGCGATGGGTGCGGGCGCGCCGCACCCCGGCGGGCATCGAGCGGAGAGGCGTCGCGTGCACGGACTCACACGGTCGAAACGCCCGAGTCGTTCGACCGCGACGAGCGCCGGAGCGACCGCCGGCGACGGTGAGCCGCCGGACGGCCCAGGGGCCCCAGAGCCGCCGCCCATCCTCACCCAGCGCAACTTCGCGGCGCTGTGGTGGGGGCAGCTCATCTCGATTCTCGGCGAGCGGCTCACCTACCTGGCCCTGGTCGGGTTGCTCGCCGAGCACACCCGCCAGTTCCGGGATCCCAACTCCCCCTGGCTGTTGTCGTTGCTCGCCAACGTCATGCTCGCGCCGGTGCTGCTGTTCGCCCCGTTCACCGGCGCCTGGGTGGACCGGATGAACCTCAAGCGGGTGCTGATCGTCTCCGATCTCATCCGCGCGGTCATCGTGCTGCTCATCCCGCTCGCCTACGCGATGCTCCACCACACGGTGCCGGTCTACGCGCTGGTCTTCGCCCTGTTCACCGCCAACGTCTTCTTTCTCCCGGCGAAGAGCGCCATCACCCCGGAGATCGTGGCCCCGAAGCAGCTGCTCACCGCGAACGCCCTGCTGTCGGGGGCGGGCATCGCCTCCACCGCGATTGGAGCGCTGCTCGGTGGATGGATCGTGGATCACTGGGGCTGGCCCACCGCGCTGCTGATCAACTCCGGCACCTACCTGGTCTCGGTCGTGGCGCTCGCGCTCGTCCGCTACCAGCCGCACGCGGTCACGACCCCACCGCCCGAGATCTCGGCGGGAAGCTACCTGCAGGAGGTGCGCGAGGGCTGGCGCCTCACCCGCCGACGGCGGGCGGTGTGGGTGGCGCTGATCGGACTCTCCGCGGTGTGGATCGGCGGCGGCTTCCTGCACGTGGCCGGCAATCAGCACATCCAGCGGGCGGCGGCGATCCCCGGCATGGAGCGGCTGGGCGTGTTGCTCACCGTGCTCGGCCTCGGCGCCGGGCTCGGCACCTGGTGGGTGAACACGCACGGGCGCCGGCTGCCCCGCCCGGTGCTGCTCGGCGGCGGCCTGGTGCTGGTGGGCGCGGGCCTGGTGGTCTTCGCGGTGAGCACGCGATTCGCCGTGTTCGCGATCGCCGGGTTCCTGATCGGCCTTTCCGCCGCGCCGGCCTTCGTGCTCTCCGAGACCCTGCTCCAGGAGGGCACCGAGCCGCGCCAGCGCGGGCGGGTGTTCAGCGCGCGCGACTTCCTGATGCGCCTGATGTTCCTGGCGTCGGTGACGGTGGCGGCGTGGGTGACGCGCTTCTTCGGGACCGAGGCGGCGCTGCTGGTGAGCGCCGTACTGGTGGCGCTCGCGGGCGCGCTCACCATCCTGGGGGGCCGGCGCGAGTCGGGGCGGATGGAGGCCCCGTAACTCCCGAGGCCCCCGCTTCCGCCGGCGCCACGCGGATCCCGCGCTTGCCGGCGCGGTGTCCCAGCATCTGGCCGTGCTGCGGCGGGCGCGGCTGGTGCGGAGCCGGCCCGACGGACGCCGGCGCCTATACCGTGCCGATCCGGCGGGCATCGCGGTGATGCGCGCGTACGCGGATCGCATGTGGACCGAGGTGCTCAGGAGCCACGCACGGTCCTGCGAGGAGCGAGACCCATGACCAGGCCCCAAACCACTCCCGTGTTCACCCCGATTCGAAAGATCGTGACCGTCAAAGCCTCTCCCGAGCAGGCGTTCCATCGGTTCACCGCCGAGATGGCGAGTTGGTGGCCGCTCGCCTCGCATTCGGTGGGACAAGGCGAGGCGGAGGGCGTGACGATGGAAGGCCGGGTGGGCGGTCGCATCGTCGAGCGCATCCGCGGCGGGCGCGAGAGCGTCTGGGGAACCGTGACCGCATGGGACCCGCCGCGCCGGGTGGCCTTCACCTGGCACCCCGGGCGCGATCCCGCCATCGCGCAGGACATCGAGGTGCGCTTCACCGCGGCGGCCGGCCGCACGCGCGTCGAGCTCGAGCACGCCGGTTTCGAGCGGCTCGGACCGCTGGCGAGGAAGGCGCGGCGCGGCTATCCGATCGGCTGGGCCTACGTCCTCGGCCTCTACGCCGGGCGGCGGGGCCCGCTCATGGCGCTCGCTCGGGGACTCGGCGCGCTGCTCCTCGCCCGGCGGCGGAGGAGTGTCGAGCCCGTGCGGGAGGGCGTTCCGTCGGCGCGTTGTGGGACGGCGCACCGCGGAGCCGCTTGAAAAAGCCCGAGCCAATGGCGGCTTCGACTCATCCAAGCCAACGCGGCGGGTGGGCGTCCGCGGTCGCCGGCATCGCCCGCCGAGCGCAAGCTGCCCGGCGTCGGGCGCGCGATGCGGGTCGCGCCCTGGCTGCAAAACCTCCTCCGATCCGCACCGCAGGCGCGGGCCGGAGTCCACTCGTCTCGCGCGATGCGAGCGACTCTTCCAGGGGGAGCACGGCATGAAGGTCGGAATTCTCGGATCGGGTGACGTGGCCAAGGCGCTGGCCGGCGGCTTTCTTCAACACGGCCACGAGGTGATGCTCGGGACGCGGACGCCCGCCAAGCTGGCGGAGTGGGCGGCCCAGAATCCCAAGGGCCGCACCGGCAGCTTCGCCGGCGCGGCGGGCTTCGGCGAGCTGATCGTGCTCGCCGTCAAGGGCTCGGTGGCGGCCGACGCCCTGCGCGCCGCGGGGACGTCGAACCTCGCGGGCAAGCCGGTGATCGACGCGACCAACCCGATCGCGGACGCACCGCCCACCCATGGCGTGCTGAAATTCTTCACCAGCCTCGACGAATCGCTCATGGAGCGGTTCCAGCGCGAGTTCCGCGACGCGCGCTTCGTCAAGGCGTTCAATTCCGTCGGCAACGCGCGCATGGTCCACCCGCAGTACCCGGGCGGCAAGCCCACCATGTTCATCTGCGGCGACGACGAGCAGGCCAAGCAGACCGTGAGCGGCGTTCTCGATCAGTTCGGCTGGGAAACCGCGGACATGGGCCGCGTCCAGGCCGCCCGTGCGATCGAGCCGCTGTGCATGCTGTGGTGCATCCCGGGCCTCCTGCGCAACGAGTGGGGGCACGCCTTCAAGCTGCTCAAGTAGGCGCCCGCCGGCAGCGGGCGCGGCAGCGGTAGAGGCCCCGTTCGCAAACGCCCGAGGGCAAGGCGTCGCGGTCGAGCGAGGAGCGGAGTCGTGGCCGACCACGCTGCGCGCGGTGCCCGGCCACGTCGGAGCGAAGAGCCGCCCGCGCAACGCAGCCCGCGGGCGTTTGCGGACGGAGCCTAGCCTGGACTATTCATGAACCGCCAGCCGAGACCGCGAGATGCGCGACAGCCGCAAGGAGTTCCACCGGCCGCGAGGGGCACCCGCGAAGCGGGTCCCGTGTCGCTCACGTCGAGGAAGCGGCCGGTGGAACGACGCCGCGGATGGCGCGCAGATCGCGGTCGCAGGCGGCGCACTGAATAGTCCAGGCTAGTCCTTGTCGGCCACCGGGCTCAGGTCCACTCCCCACCGCTCGCGGAGCGCTTCGCGGAAAGGCCCCGAGCCGGCTTCGGGGCCCGCGCGCCGGCGGTACTCCTCGAAGACGGCCACCAGGTCCCGCCCGAATTCCGCGAACAGATGGCCGCGCGCCAGGGCCTGGACCATGGCCTCGCCGGAGCGCGCGTTCAGATCGTCGAGCAGGATGCGGGCGATCTCGGCCGGGCTCGCACCGGGCGGGGGCTCCGGCCCGGCGGCGGCGCGGCCGTGGGTCGCGGTCCCGGCCTCCAGGGGCTCGCGCGCCGCGGGCTGCTCCTCGGCCGGCTCCGAAACGTCGGTGGCGATCACCGCCGCTTTCGCCTCGGCCGGCGGCGGGACTTCGATGGGCGCCGCTCCGGAGGCCTTCTCATCGGCCGGGGCCGGGCTCCTGACCACGAAGGCCTTGCGGCACTGGGGGCAGCGCACCTTCGCCCCGGCCTTCCCCATGAGCCGTTCGGGCAGAAGGTAGCGGCTCGAGCAGTGGGGACAGCTGACGGTCATGGAGTCCGGCTTGCGTGCGGGCTTGCCCATGGCGGCATTCTGCCGCAAAAACCCCCGCAGTGGAAACTCCGCTTTCATCCGGCGAGCGCCAGCGCCAGGGGCTCGCTGTAGCGGGCCAGGAGCGTCTCGCGCAGCATGCCGTGCTCCGGGGCCGCCAGCCGCGGGTCGGATTGCACCGCGGCCCGCGCCGCGGCCTGGGTCTCGAGCAGCAGCGGCTCGTCGCGCAGGTCGGCGAGACGGAGCCTGGGCAGCCCGCTCTGGCGCGTCCCCCACAGCTCGCCCGGCCCGCGCAGGCGCAGGTCCTCCTCGGCGATGGCGAAGCCGTCGTCGGTCCGGGTGAGCACCTCGAGCCGCTCGCGGGCGAGCGCTCCGGCGCCCGGGCCCGGCACCAACACGCACACCGCGCGGTGCTCGCCGCGCCCCACCCGCCCACGCAACTGGTGCAGCTGGGTCAGCCCGAAGTGGTCCGCGTTCTCGATCACCATCAGGCTGGCGTTGGGCACGTCCACCCCCACCTCCACCACCGAGGTCGCGACCAGCATCTGGATCGCGCCCGAGGCGAACTCTTCCATCACCTGCTGTTTGGCGTCCGGACGCAGGCGTCCGTGCAGCAGCCCGGCGCGGAAGCCGCGCAGCAACGGGTGCTGGGACAGGCGCTCGAATTCCACCTCCGCCGCGCGGTGCTCGACGCGCGCGCCCTCCTCGATGACCGGGACCACGACGAACGCCTGGCGCCCCGCCCCGATCTCGCGGGCCATGAATTCGATGACCTGCGGGAACTTCTGCTCCCCGGCGATCCGCGTCACCAGCCGGCCGCGCCCCGGGGGACGCGCCCGCAGCCGACTGACCTCGAGGTCGCCGTAGTAGGCGAGCGCCAGCGAGCGCGGGATCGGCGTCGCGGTGAGGACCAGCACGTCGGGGATCACGCCCTTGTGCGCCAGCGTCGCGCGCTGGCGCACGCCGAAGCGATGCTGCTCGTCCACGATCGCGAGGCCGAGACGCGGCATGCGCACCTTCTCCTCGAGCAGGGCATGGGTGCCGACCGCGAGCAACGGCTCGCCCGCCTGCAATCGCGCGGCGACGGCGCGCCGCTCGGCGGTGGGCGTGGCGGCGGTGAGCGTGACGATCTCCACCCCCGCCGCCACGGCAAGCCGGGCGAGGGTCGCCGCGTGCTGGCGCACCAGGATCTCGGTCGGCGCCATGAACGCCGCCTGAAGGCCGCCCTCGATGGCGTGGAGGGCCGCGAGCAGCGCCACCACCGTCTTGCCGCTCCCGACGTCGCCGAGCAGCAGCCGGTGCATCGGCCGCGGCGCGCGCAGGTCGGCCTCGATCTCCTCGAGTGCCTGGGCCTGGTCGGGCGTGAGCGTGAAGGGAAGTGCGGCGATCGCCCGCCGGACCAGGGCGCCGGAGCCGGTGAGGCTCAGGCCCCGGCCCTGCTCGCCGAGCGCCCGGCGCCGCACCTCGAGCACGGTCTGGAGCAGGAACAGCTCCTCGAATGCGAGCCGGCGGCGGGCCGTCGCGAGCCGGGCATCGTCGTCGGGAAAGTGGATCTGCTCCAGCGCCTCGGCCAGCGGCCCGAGCCCGTGGGCGCGCGCGACCTCGGCCGGCACCGGGTCCGCCACGGCGGCGGCGGCGGCATCCAGCGCCAGGCGCACCGCGCGGCGCATGCCCCGCGCGGTGACGCCGCGCGTGAGCGGGTGCACCGGCACCAGGCGCCCGACGTCGAGCAGCTCCTCGAGATCCCCTTCGAACACCTCGAACAGCGGGTTGAACAGGCGTCGCTCGATCGGGTCGAGTTCGCCGCTCACCACCACGCGCACGCCGGGCTTGAGCGTGCGGGCCAGGAAGGGTTGGCCGAAGAAGTAGCACCCGACGGTGCCGCTGTCGTCCTCGAGCGTGGCGACGAAGTCCGCGCGTCCGCCGCGGGTGCGCAGCGCCGCGGCGTGGCGCACCGTACCGCTCACCGTGAGCAGCTCGCCCGGGCGGAGGGCCGCGATCGGCACGAACCGCCGGGCATCGAGGTAGGCGCGCGGGTAGTGGCGCATCAGGTGCTCGAGCGTGACCAGCTCGAGGCGCTCGAAGAGCTGCGCGCGCTTGGGGCCGATTCCGGGAAGGAACTGGATCCGGGTGCCGGGCTCGAGCCGCCGCCGCGCCGGTGCCGGGGAGGCGCCGCCGGGAGGCCCGGCCCGCACCCGCGCCGCGCCCACTCCGACCCCCGGCGCCTGCTTCTCCCTCCCGCTCATGGCCCGATCCTCCCGCGTCCCCGGCATGGTAGCCGACGCCGTGGCCCAGCGGGGGCCGGGGGGCCCGCGGGGCCCGCCGGCGGCGCTTTACAGCGACATTCCCGGGCTGCTATGGTCCAGCGCCTTTCTTCACCCTCAACTCCACGGCCGACGAGGCCCTCCGGGAGGATCAGCAGTGGCCCACCAGTGTGAGATCTGCGGCAAGGGCAAGATGACGGGCAACAACGTGAGCCACGCGCACAACATCACGAAACGCGTCTGGAGGCCCAACCTCCAGCGCGTGCGCGCGCTCGTCGAAGGACGGGTGCGGAACCTGGACGTCTGCACCCGCTGCCTGCGCGGCAACCGCGTGCAGAAGGCGACCCGCGGCCGGCGCAAGCTGATCAGCGCCTGACGTCCCGGCGCGCCCCGCGCGCGCGGCCGGCCCTGCCGCCGGAGTCGGGGGGCGCCGGCCCCTGCTCCTCCTCCCGATGCACCGCGAGCAGCTCGCGCCATTCGAGCTGCTGTCGCGCCAGCGCGCTCAGCGGGTCGATCTCGACCGCCCGGGCGAACTCGGCGTCGGCATCGCGGCTGCGGTCCTGCGCGAGGATCGCCCACCCCAGCTCGGCGCGCGCCGCGGCGAAGCCGGGGTTCAGCAGCAGGGCGGCGCGCAGCGCGGTCTCGGCGCCGGCCGCATCTCCCCTCAGCATCCGCGCGCGGCCCAACAGGGCGTGGGCGTCGGCCCACTCCGGATGGGTCAGGATCAGCGCTTCGAGCCGCGCCACGGCAGCAGCCGGGGCGCCGAGGGCGATCTCGATCTCGGCCAGGTCGCGAATCGCCGCGGCATAGGCCGGCTCCAGCGCCAGCGCCGCCCGGTAGGCGTCGGCCGCGCGCTCGAGCTCCCCGCGCGCGGCGAGCAGGCGACCCAGTGCCAGGTGAAGGTCCGGGTAATCGGCCTGGACCGCCAGCGCCCGGCGCAGCTCGGTCTCGGCCGTGCTCTCCTCCCCCCGCGCCGCGAGCACCGTGGCGACCTCGATGGCCGCGCCCGGCAGCTCGCGGTCGCGCGCCAGCCCGCGGCGGATCGCCCGCAGCGCATCCTCGGGGCGGCCGAGCACGTGGTAGACCAGCCCGAGCAGGCGCTGGGCCCTGGCGAACTGCCGGTTGAGCGCCACCGCCCGCTCCAGCGCGGTGGCGGCGGCGGCAAGGTCGCCGGAGCGGAATCGCGCGAGCCCGAGCCAGAAGTGCAGGTCGGGGTATTCGGGGTGCGCGGCGAGCGCGGCCTCGACGTGGGCCACCGCCTCGGGGGCCTCCCCCCGCTCGAGGCGCGCGCGAGCCGCGAGCAGGCGCGCCTCGAGGTAGCCGGGATTGATGCGCAACGCCTGCTCCAGCTCGCCCAGCGCCTCGTCCACGGCGCCCGCCTCGAGCAGCACCCCGGCGAGCCGGCAGCGGAGATCCGCGAAGCCGGGGCGCTCGCGCACCGCCCGTCGCAGCTCCTCGGCCGCTCCGGCGAGGTCACCGGCGCCGTAGCGCTCGAGCGCCTCCTGGAGCGCCCGCGGGGCCGCGCTGGGCTCCGCCGCGGCCGCCGCGGCCGCCGCGCCGCGCCCCAGGCCCTGCCAGTCCGCCACGCCCCAGGTGAGGGTGCGCGCCGCGGACACCCCGGCCGGCAGCTCGAGCCCGAGGGCGCAGGCGCGCTCGAGCGCCGCGGTCGAGCGCTCGGCGTCGCCGAGCTGCCCGCGGCACACCGCGAGCAGCAGCCAGGCGTCGAGGTAGTGCGGATGCTCGCCGATCGCCTGCTCGAGGTCGGCGATCGCCTCCGCGAGCCGCCCCGAGCGCTCGTAGATGCGCGCCCGGCAGTAGCGGAGGTCGGGAAAGTTCGGGTTTTCCTCGAGCGCCCGGGTGAACTCCTGTTCGGCGCGCGCGAAATCACCGGCGTGGAAGAACGCCAGCCCGAGCTGGGCGCGCGCCTCGGCCGCGTAGCACGCGGCGAGCGAGTGGTCGGGGTCGCTGGGATCGCGCACTTCGGCCAGCGCCGATTCGAAGCACGCCGCCGCGCGCGCGAATTCGCCGCGGTTGAAGTGCAGCATGCCGCGGTTGTAATGGCGGTTGTGGCCCCACTTCAACAGAGTAGAGAAGAAGCCCAGCTCCCCCTCCTTTCACCGCGCCGCGTTCGGCCTCGCGACACGCTCCGGGCGCCGTTCTCGAGCGCCCGCGGACGAGGCGTCGCGGGCGTCGCTTGCATCGTGCTCCGTGCCCGGCGGGCCTCCGCGGGCGGGGACCTCCGCGCGAGCTCCGCAGACGCGCAGGAGCCAGGGAGGGTGGGCGCGTCGAGCACCGCGCCCGACGGAAGCGACCCCCGCGGCGCCTGACCCGCGGGCGTGTGCGGACGGCGCCCTAGTCCATCTGTTTGCGCAGGAATGTCGGCACCTCCAGCGACTCGCCGCGCGTGGCGCTGCGGCCCCAGCGATTGGGCCGCGCGGCGCTCTCCTCGCCGCGCTTCCACGGCTGCGGGTGACGCAGGTCCTCCTCGTCCTCCCCGGCGCGGGGCGTCGCGGCGGCGACCGCGGCACGTGTGCGATCGAGCAGCTTGAGCCGCGGTTCGGTGGCCCCGAATCCGGTGGCGATCACGGTGAGGATCATCTCGCCGTCCAGATTGGGATCGATCACCGCCCCGAAGATGACGTTGGCGTCGTCTCCCGCCGCACTCACCACCACCCCCGCGGCCTCGTTGACCTCGTGCAGCGTGAGGTCGCGCCCGCCGGTGATATTGACCAGCACCCCCTCGGCGCCGGCGATCGAGACGTCCTCGAGCAGCGGGCTCGAGACCGCGGCCTGCGCCGCCTCGGCGGCGCGCGACGGCCCCGAGGCGCGGCCGGTGCCCATCAGCGCATTGCCGCGGTTCGACATCACCGCCTTGACGTCGGCGAAGTCCAGATTGACCAGCCCGGGAACCGTCACCAGGTCGGAGATGCCCTTGGTCGCCTTGAGCAGCACCTCGTCGCACACGGCAAAGGCCTCCGACAGCGCGGTGCCGCGTTCGACCACCGCCAGCAGGCGCTCGTTGGGGATGACGATCAGGGTGTCGACCTCGGCGCGCAGCTCCGCGAGCCCCTCCTCGGCCTGCCGCATGCGGCGCCGGCCCTCGAAGAGGAACGGCTTGGTCACCACCGCCACGGTCAGCGCCCCGGTCTGCTTCGCGAGCCGCGCCACCACCGGCGCCGAGCCGGTCCCGGTGCCGCCGCCCATGCCCGCCGTGATGAAGACCATGTCGCTGTCGTTGAGGGCATCGCTGATCCCCGGCTCGTCCTCCTCGGCGGCGCGCCGGCCCACCGACGGATCGCCCCCCGCCCCGAGACCGCGTGTGGAGTTGAGCCCGATCTGGATCCGGTGGGGCGCCAGCGACTGGTTGAGCGCCTGCATGTCGGTGTTGGCGACGATGAACTCCACGCCGCGCAGGCCGGCGCCGATCATGCGGTTGACGGCGTTGCCGCCGGCGCCTCCGCATCCGATGACTTTGAGCTTCGCCGACGAGGTGGTCTCGATCTCCAGCTCGAACATGGCACCACTCCCTGTGCCCTCCCCGGCGGACCCGCGGCGGCGGCCGTTCCGCCGGCCGCGCGACGCCCTCCAGGGGTGAGGCGGTGATGGGTCTAGAACAAGTCGCTGAACCAGCGGCGCAGGTCGAAACCGCTCCGGCGGTCCGACGATCCGCGACGCTCCCTTCCGTTGGTGTCGCCGCTCTCGCTGAGCGCGCCGTGAAGCACCAGCCCGACGCCGGTGGAGAATCGTGGATCGGCGACGTTCGCCGAGAGCCCGCCCAGCCCGTGGGGGGCTCCGAGCCGCACCGGCATCTCGAACACCTGCTCGGCCAGCTCGACGACGCCCGGCATCAGCGAGGTCCCGCCGGTGAGCACGACGCCGCCGCCGAGCAACTCGGCGAAGTGGTTCTTCTTCACCTCCTTGTTGGCCAGGACGAAGATCTCCTCCATGCGCGGCTCGATCATGGACGCCAGCACGTGTCGCGAGATGCGGCGGTCGGCGCGACCGCCCACGCCCGAGACCGTCAGCATCTCCTCCGACGAAACCAGCGCGGCCAGGGCGACTCCGTGCTGGATCTTGATCTGCTCGGCCTTGTCGATGGGCGTGCGCAGCCCGATGGCGATGTCATTGGTGACGTTCGCCCCGCCGAACGGCACGATCGCCGTGTGGCGGATCGAGCCCTCGAAGAACACCGCGACGTCGGTGGTGCCGCCGCCGCAGTCGAGCAGCACTACGCCGAGATCCCGCTCGTCGGAGCCGAGCACCGCGTGGCTCGATGCCAGCGGCTCGAGCACCAGGTCGTACACCTTGAGGCCGGCCCTCTGGATCGAGCGGCAGATGTTCTTCGCCGAGGTCACCGCCCCGGTGATGATGTGGACCTCCGCCTCGAGCCGCACGCCGCTCATGCCCACCGGGTCCTTGATGCCGTTCTGGTCGTCGACGATGAACTCCTGAGGGATGACGTGGATGATCTCGCGATCCATCGGGATCGCGATCGCCTTGGCGGCCTCGATCACACGCTCGACGTCGGCCGGACCGATCTCGTTGTCCTTGCGCGAGACCGCGATGACGCCGCGGCTGTTGATGCTGCGGATGTGATCTCCCGCGATCCCCGCGTAGACGCTCTTGATCGACATGCCCGCCATGCGCTCCGCCTCGTCCACCGCGCGCTGGATGCTGGCCACGGTCTTCTCGAGGTCGACGACCACCCCGCGGCGCAGGCCCTCACTCGTCGCGGTGCCGACCCCGACGACCCGCAGCTCGGCCCCACCGTTCATGTCGGCGATGATGCACGAGATCTTGGTGGTTCCGATGTCGAGCCCGACGTACGTCCGCCCTGCCTGTCCCATGGTCCTACTCACCTCCCTGTGCCATCGCGGTCAGCCCTTGCGCGGGCCGTCGCGAGGGATTTTCGGGCCCTCGAGGGGCTGCACGATCACTTGGTTCTCGAAGCGCAGGTCCACCTGCTCGGCCACCGTCCCACGCCGCTCCAGATCGGCGAGCACCACGCGCAGCGCCGAGAGGCGGCGCGTGCCCGGCGGCCACGCCGGCGCCAGCACGCGCGTACCGCCCAGCAGCGTGAGCCCGGTGGACGACGGATCGGAAACGTCCACCTCCGACACCCGGCCGCTGAGCTGCAGCTCACGCTCGGCGAGCGCCTGCGCCCACGCCAGCCCGCGCGCCACCGGTTCGCTGCGGATCTGCGCGCCGGCCGGCAGCGCGTCGAAGCGCGGCCCGGTGAGCAGCGGCACGTCGGCCACCACGCCCGGCTGCAGCGGCGCCAGCAGCACGCCGGCCGAGTCCAGCTCCCACGGTACGCCGTGCTGGACCAGCAGCACTGGCAACCGTTCCTGGATGCGGACCCGCAGGCCGCGAAGCCAGCGGTGCTCGACGACCGCCCCCGCCACCCGGGGATGGAGCAGCAGCGCCTGGCGCGCGCGGTCGAGCTCGAGCGAGAACAGGTCCTGGCCCGGGGCGAGGCCGGCAATCGCCAGCACGCGCTCGCTGGGCACGTAGTGCACGCCTTCGACGTCGATGCGGGTCACGACGCCCAAGCGCCGCCGCAGCCCCTGCCACGGCAGGTGCGCGAGCAGCGCCAGCAGCGCGAGCATGCCGAGCACGCGGGCGATCCGCCGCAGGCGTCCGGTCGGGCGCCGCGGGCGATCGTCTCGCAGGGCACGTCCCTGGTAGAGCGCCATCAGGCCTTGCTCCCCGCCACGCCCAGCTCGCGGGCGAGCAGGCGCAGGATCTCGTCGGCCAGCTTCCCGACGTCGCCCGCGCCGAGGGTGATCACCAGGTCCCCGGGGCGCGCGGCGGCGGCGGCGGCGGCGGCGGCCTGGTGCGGGTCGGCGGCGTATTCGACGTGGCGGGCGCCCTGGCGCCGCGCGCTCTCGACCACGGTGTTCCCGCTCACCCCCTCGAGCGGCGTCTCGCCCGCCGGGTAGATGTCCAACACCCATACCCGATCGGCGTCGCCGAAGGCTAAGCCGAATTCCTCGCGCAGCGCGCCGGTGCGGCTGTAGCGGTGAGGCTGGAACAGCGCGAACACCTGGCGGCCGGCGGCGCGCGCGGCGGCGAGGCTGGCGCGGATCTCGGTGGGATGGTGCGCGTAATCGTCCACCACGCGTATGCCGTTCACCTCGCCGCGGGTTTCGAATCGGCGCGAGACCCCGCCAAAGGTCGCCAGCGCCTCGGCGATCTGCCCGAAGCCGACCTCGACCTCCAGCCCCACCGCCACCGCGGCCAGGGCGTTGAGCACGTTGTGGCGACCCGGGACCCGCAGCTCGATCTCGCCCAGCTCGCGACCGAAGCCGACCACGCGGAAGCGGGAGCCGTCGGGCAACAGCCGCAGGTCCTCGCCCCGCACCTGGGCCTCGGGCCGGGTTCCGTAGAGCAGCGCGCGCTTGGTCACGCGCGGCACGATCTCGCGCACCTGCTCGTCGTCGGCGCACAGCACCGCCACCCCGTAGAAGGGGACGCGGTTGGCGAAGTAGACGAACGACTGCCGGATTTCTTCGAGGCCCGAGAAGAAATCCAGGTGCTCGCGGTCGATGTTGGTGACCACCACCACCGCCGGCGACAGCCGCAGGAAGGAGCCGTCGCTCTCGTCCGCCTCGGCGACCAGGAACGGGCCGAGGCCGAGGCGGGCGTTGGAGCCGATGGCGTGGAGCCGGCCCCCGACCACGATCGTGGGATCGAGGCCGCCGCGCGCCAGCACCGCGGCGATCATCGAGGTCGTCGTGGTCTTGCCGTGCGCTCCGCCCACCGCGATGCCGTACTTCATGCGCATGAGCTCGGCCAGCATCTCGGCGCGGCCGATGACGGTCATGTCGGCGGCGCGGGCCGCGATCAGCTCGACGTTGTCGGGGCGGATCGCGGTCGAGTGCACCACGACCTGCGCCCCCTCCACGTTCGACGCCGCGTGCCCGATGAAGATGCGGCCCCCGAGCCCGAGCAGGCGGTCGGTGGTCTCGCTCTGCTTGAGATCGCTGCCCGAGACCTCGTAGCCGAGCGTGAGCAGCACCTCGGCGATCCCCGACATGCCGACGCCGCCGACGCCGATGAAGTGGATGCGGTGCGTGCGCCCGTACATCAGCCGGACTCCTCGTCGTCCTCGGGTTCCACCGGCGGCGCGGGGCGCCCGGTGGACCAGCGCTCGAGGCTGAGCACGATCTTCCCCGCCGCGTCGGGCCGGGTGAAGGTGCGCGAGTTCGCCGACATGCGGCTCAGGGCCTGGCGATCGCTGAGCCAGTGGGCGATCTCCTGCGCCAGCCGCTCGCCGCTCAGCTCGCGGTCGAGGATCATCGCCGCGGCGCCGCGGTCCACGAGATTGCCGGCATTGACGACCTGGTGATTGTGCGCGGCGTACGGATACGGCACGAGGATCGCCGGGGTGCCGCACGCGGCGATCTCGGCCAGGGTCATCGCCCCCGAGCGACACACGACGAGATCGGCCGCGGCATAGGCCATGTGGATGCGCCGGATGAATGGCATGACCCGCGCCGGGAGCTGCTCGATCTCCACCAGGTTCCGCGCCCACTCGAAGTCCTCGCGCCCGGTCTGGAGGATGAACTGGACATCCACCCGGCCCTTGAGCCGGCGCATCGCCTCGAGCGCCGCCTCGTTGATGCGGTGGGCGCCGCGGCTGCCGCCGAAGACGAACACCGTGGGCTTGCCGGCGAGCAGGCCGAACTCCTTGAGCCCGGTGGCACGGTCGCCGCTCAGGATGTGGGCGCGCACCGGGTTGCCGCTCACCTTGAGGTTGTCCTTGCGCTTGAAGTAGGTGCGGGCCTCGATGAACGAGAGATGGACCTCGCTGGCGATGCGGGCGAGCCAGCGATTGGCGATGCCCGGGATGCTGTTCTGCTCCTGGAGCAGCAGCGGCCGGCGGTGCACCACCGCGGCGAGCGCCACCGGCGCGCTGACGTAGCCGCCGGTGCCGAGCACCACGTCGGGCCGCTCGGCGCCCACCACCCACATTGCCTGGACGAACCCGAGGATGTTGGTGAGCAGGGCCATCGGCCAGCGCCACCACGCCCGGCGCGGAAAGCCGCGGGCGAGGATGTAGCGGATGCGGAAGCCCGCCTCGGGCACCGCCTGGACCTCGAGGCCGCGACGGCTGCCGATGAAGAGCACCTCCCACGAGGGACGCGTGTTGCGAATCTCCTCGGCCACCGCGATGCCGGGGTAGACATGTCCGCCGGTGCCACCGCCCGCGATCACGACCTTCATGGCGTCTCCCGCGACCAGCGCTGGCGGGCCAGCGCCTCGCGCTCGTCGTTGGCCGCGCTCACGCGGTACAGCACGCCGGCGGCGGCCATGTTGGCGAGCAGCGCCGAGCCACCGTAGGAGACGAACGGCAGCGGCAGGCCGGTGGTCGGGGCGAGCCCGGTGGCGACCGCCAGGTTGACCAGCGCGTAAAGACCGATCTGGAGCGTGAGCCCTCCGGCGAGCAGGAACGCGAACGGCCCTCCGGCGCGTGCCGTCGCCCGCATCCCGCGCCACAGGAGCAGCCCCACCAGCACGAGCAGCGCGGTCACGCCGACGAACCCCAGCTCCTCGGCCAGGATCGAGAAGATGAAGTCGGTGTGCGCCTCGGGCAGGAACAGGTACTTCTGCAATCCGCCGCCCAGCCCGCGGCCGAACCAGCCACCCGAGCCGATGGCGATCAGCGATTGGTCGAGCTGCCAGCCGGAGCCTCGGCTGTCGAGCGTGCCGGTGCCGAGGAAGCGGACGAAGGTCTCGACCCGCTCCATCATGTAGGGGTGGGTGCGCAGCGTCACCGCCCCCACCACCGCTCCCACGCCCAGCGGCACCGCGAGGTGCCGCAGCGGGGCGCCGGCGAGGAACACCATTCCGAAACCGGTCAGCGCCAGCAGGGTCGCGCTGCTCAGGTTGGGCTGGATCAGGATCAGGCCGGCCAGCCCGCCGACCACGGCGAGCGGCGGAAACAGGCCGCGCACCAGCCCGTGCTCGGCCGGCGGGCGGCGCTTGAGCCACCAGGCGAGGAACACGACCGCCGTGAGCCGCCCGACGTCGGTCGGCTGCACGGTGAGCATGCCGAGGCGCAGCCAGCGCGTCGCGCCGTTCGACATGTGCCCGGCCACCCCGACCAGCGCCAGCAGCCCGGCCCCGACCAGGATCAGGGCCGGCGCCAGGCGCTCGAGGCGGTGGAGCGGCACGCGCGACACCAGCAGCATCACGATCACGCCCAGCACGGCGCGGAACAGCTGCTTGGCGAAGAAATAGTTGGGATCCTGATAGCGCGTGATGCCGAGAATCGCGCTCGACGAGTACACCATCACCACGCCCAGCGCGGTGAGGGCGAGCGGCAGCACCAGCAGCCAGCGGTCGCCGCGGTTCACGTGTGGGCCTCCTTCGTCTGCAGACGGGTGACCTCGGCCTTGAAACGCCGGCCGCGATCCTCGAAGTCCGAGAACATGTCGAACGACGCGCACCCCGGCGAGAGCAGGACCACGCGGCCGCCCGCCGCGACCTGCGCGCGGGCCGCGTCGAAACCGAGATCCACGGCCTCCGCCAGCGTCGCCGCGCGACGGACCGGCACCCCGGGCCACGCGGTCGTGATGCGCTCCGCACCCTCGCCGATGAGCACCACCAGCCGAGTGCGGCGGCGCACGGTCTCGAGGAGGGGCGCGAAGTCCTGTCCCTTGTCGCGTCCCCCCGCAATGAGCACCACCGGATCGTCGAAGCTCGCGAGCGCCACCTCGAGCGAACCGACGTTGGTGGCCTTGGAGTCGTTCACGAACTGGACGCCCTCCACGACGGCCACCAGCTCGAGCCGGTGCTCGAGGCCAGCGTAGCTCCGCAGCGTGCGACGCAGCAGCTCGGGAGCGACCTCGAGCGGCAGGGTCGTGGCCAGGGCCGCGAGCGCGTTCGCCAGGTTGTGCGGGCCGCGCAGCCGCAGCTCGCGCGACGGGAGCACGCGTTCGGTACCCCCGCGCCACGCCAGCGCGATCTCGCCGGCCTCGAGCCAGGCGCCCTCGTCCACCGGCCCGCGGCGGGAGAACGCGAGCGGCGTCGCGGCCCCGGCGCGCCGCCGGACGACCTCGGGATCGTCCGCGTTCCGCACCGCGTAGTCCCCCTCGCCCTGCCGGGCGAACAACTTCTGCTTGAGAGCCCCGTAGGTCTCGAAGTCGTGGTGGCGATCGAGGTGGTCGGACGTGAGGTTGAGCCAGGTGGCGACGAAGGGCTTGAGCCGGTCCACGGTCTCGAGCTGGAACGAGGACACCTCGACCACCAGCAGCCCGGTCGGCCCGACCGACTCCGCCACGTCGCACAAGGCGCGTCCGATGTTGCCGCACACCTCCACCTCGCGCCCGGCGGCGCGCAGGATGGCGCCAACCAGGTCGGTCGTGGTGCTCTTGCCGTTGGTGCCGGTCACGCACACCAGCGGGGCGTGCGCGGCGAGGAAGCCGAGCTCGAGTTCGGAGAGCAGCGGGAGGCCCGCCGCCCGCGCCGCGGCGGCGGTGGGGTGCGCGACCGGAATGCCCGGGCTCCACACCACGAAGTCGCGGCCCTCGAGCAGCGCCGGGTCGTCGCGCCCCCATCGCGTCTCGGCCCCGAGCGCCTCGAGGTCCCGCGCCGCCTCCGGCCGCTCGGCGGCGGCGCGGGCGTCGCAGACCCGCACCGCGAGGCCGTGGGCGCGCAGCAGGCGTGCCGCGGCCAGGCCCGAGCGCGCTGCGCCGACCACCAGCGGTCGGGTCCCGGGAAGCGGGTGGCGGGCGTCGATCGTCATTGGAGTTTGAAGGTCGAGAGCGAGAGCAGGGCGAGCAGCGCCCCAACGATGTAGAAGCGTAGCACCACGCGCGACTCCGCCCAGCCCCTGAGCTCGAAGTGATGGTGGAGCGGCGACATGCGGAAGACCCGCCGGCCCCACAGCCTGAAGGACGCGACCTGGAGCATCACCGACATCGCCTCGGCGACGAACACGCCGCCCACCAGGACCAGCCAGAATTCGCGCTTGATCAGCACCGCCACGGTGCCGAGCGCGCCGCCCAGCGCGAGCGACCCGGTGTCGCCCATGAACACGTCGGCCGGATGGCAGTTGTACCAGAGGAAGCCGAGCGAGGCCCCGAGCACTGCCGCGCAGAACACGGTGAGCTCCCCGCCATAGGGGAGGTAGCTGATGTTGAGGTACTCGGAGATCTTGATGTGGCCGCTGAGGTAGCACATCCCGGCGAAGGTCAGCGCGGCGATCGCCATCAACCCCGAGGCGAGACCGTCGAGCCCGTCGGTGAGGTTGACGGCGTTCGAGGCGCCGGTGATCACCAGGATCACGAAAGGAACGAACAACCAGCCGAAGTCGATGAAGCGGAACTTGAGGAACGGGACGTGGGTGGTCGTTCCCGGCAGCCCGGGCTCGGGCCACAGCACGAGAATCAGCCCGATCGCGAGCCCGATGGCGAACTGCCCGGTGAGCTTGTAGCGCCCGAGCAGGCCCTTGGGGAACCCCTTGACGACGCGCAAATAGTCGTCCAGGAAGCCGATCGCGCCGAGCCAGACGGTGGCGAGCAGCGCGAGCCACAACGGGCGCGAGTGGAGGTTGCCCCACAGCAACGTCGGCACCACGATGGCGGCGAGGATGAGCACGCCTCCCATGGTCGGCGTGCCCGCCTTGGCGAGGTGGCTCTGCGGTCCCTCGGCCCGCACCCGCTGCCCGAGCTTGACGCGCCGGAGCCATTCGATCATCGGCGGCCCCAGGACGAAGCACACCAGCAGCGCCGTGATCGCGGCGTACGCGGCGCGAAACGTGATGTAGCGGAAGACGTTCAGCGCCGAGAGCCCGGGCAGCTCGTGGAGCGGATAGACCCATTCGTAGAACACGCCGCTAACCCTCCGCCTCGAGGCCCTCGAGCACGCGCTCGAGCGCCACGCCGCGCGACGCCTTGAGCAGGACGACGACATCGCGCTCGAGGGCCCCGGCCACGGCGGCACGCAGGCTCGGCAGGTCCGCGAACTCGCGCACCTCGACCCCCGCGCTCCGGCCACCGGCCCCGTAGTCGCCCGCGTGGCGGCCCAGCGCCCACAGCTCCGCCTCGCGCACCGCCGCCCCCACCGCGCGATGGAGGGCGGGAGCCTCGGGCCCGAGCTCGAGCATGTCGCCGAGCACGGCGATGCGCCGGCGGGCCCGCGGCCACGCGGCCAGGGTGTCGAGCGCGGCGCGCGCGGACTCGGGATTGGAGTTGTAGCAGTCCACCAGCAACGTCGCGCCTCGGGCGCGTCGCACCTCCATGCGCCCGCGGCCGGGGCGGTGGGTCTCGAGCGCCCGCGCCACCGCGGCGGGATCGAGGCCGTATTCGCGAGCGACCGCGATCGCGGCCAGCGCGTTCGCGACCTGATGGCGGCCCACCAGCTGAAGCCGCACCGGCGGGAAACCTTCGACCTCGAAGCGGCTGCCCTCGGCGCCGAGGTCATCCACGTGCCGCGGGCGCACGTCGGCCGCGGGCGCGAACCCGTAGGTCACGATCCGGCACGGCGCCCCGGAGAGTGCCGCGAGCAGCCGCGGCGAATCCGCGCCCGCGAACGCCACCGCGCCGGGCGCGAGCGCGAAGGCCAGCGACGCCTTCTCGCGCGCGATCGCCTCCAGGGACCCCAGGTGCTCGAGGTGGGCGCTGCCGGCGTTGGTGATCACCGCGGCGCCGGGCAACGCGACCTGCGCGAGCGCGGCGATCTCGCCCGGGTGGTTCATCGCCAGCTCCACCACCGCCACCCGATGTTCCGGGCGCAGCCGCAGCAGCGTGAGCGGCACGCCCCATTGGTTGTTGAGATTCCCCTCGGTCTTGAGCGTGGGCCCCGCGCTGGCGAAGGCCGCGGCCACCAGGTCCTTGGTGGTGGTCTTGCCCGCGCTGCCGGTGACCGCGAGCGCCAGGCCCGGCCAGCCCTCGCGGTGACGCCGAGCGAGGGTGAGCAGCGCGCCGGTGACGTCCTCCACCACGATCAGCGGTCCGGGCTCGCGTCCGGCCAGGGCGGCGTGGCGCGACCGCTCGCACAGCGCCGCGGCGGCGCCGCAGCGAAACGCCTCGTCGAGGAAGTCGTGGCCGTCCGCATGCTCGCCGCGCAACGGCACGAACAGCTGGCCGGGCTCGAGCGCGCGGGTGTCGATGCTCGCGCCCTCGATGGCGGTGCGCAGGAAGGCCTCGCGCGCGGAGGCGTCGCGCGGCACCTGGCGCACGACGAGGTCGCCGTGCACCAGCTGCGCCACGCGGGTGAGCGTCAGCGCCGGCGCGGCCGAGCTCGCGGCGATCACCATCCCCCCCGCGCCAGGATCTCGCGCGCCACCGCGCGATCGTCGAACGGGACGATGCGCCCGCCGATGGTCTGGGTGGTCTCGTGGCCCTTGCCGGCGATGAGCACGCAGTCGCCGGCGCGGGCGGCGGCGATCGCCGCCGCGATCGCGCCACGGCGGTCGAGCTCGAGGCGCAGCGCGCCCTCCGGAGCGCCGGCCAGGACCTCGCCGGCGATCGCGCGCGGATCCTCGCCGCGCGGATTGTCGTTCGTGACCCAGGCCGCCTCGCTGCCGGTGGCCGCGACACGCCCCATTTGCGGGCGCTTGCCGCGGTCGCGCTCGCCGCCGCATCCGAACACCAGCAGCACGCGCCCGGCGGTGTGCTCGCGCAGCGCCTCGAGCGCGCGGGCCAGCGCGTCGGGCGTGTGGGCGTAGTCCACGATGACGCCGAAGGGCTGGCCGGCCTCGACCCGCTCGAGGCGGCCGGGGACGCCCGCGAGACGTCCGAGGCCGCGCGCCGCGACCTCCGGGGCGACCCCGAGGGCGCGCGCGGCGGCGAACGCGGCGGCGGCGTTCCAGGCGTTGTAGCGCCCGAGCAGTGCCAGCCGCACCGGCGTCGTCTCCCCGCCTTCGGCGAGCTCGAAGTCGAGCCCCTGCCGCCCGGCCCGCACCGCCGCGAGGCGGAGGTCGGCGCCCTCCGTCGCGCCGTAGGTGCGGGGCGCGAGCCCGCCCCGCGCGGCCGCGGCGAGCACGTCGCGCGCGCGCGGGTCGTCGGCGTTCACGACCGCGACGGCGCGCTTCGACGGCCGCTCGTTGTTGCGGCCGTCGAACAGCATGAGCTTGGCGTCGAGGTAGGCCTCGAGCGTGCGGTGGTAGTCGAGATGATCCTGGCTCAGGTTGGTGAACACCACGACGTCGCACTCCAGGTCGTAGCAGCGCCGCTGGACCAGGGCGTGGCTGCTGATCTCGATCGCCGCGGCGCGCACCCCGCGCGTCAGCATCTCGTGCAGCAGCGCCTGGAGCTCGGGCGCCTCCGGGGTGGTGAACGGCGCCGGGCGCAGCACGCCGGCGATGCGATAGCCGGTCGTGCCGATCACCCCGGTGGACCACCCCGCCTCGCGCAGCACCGAATCGAGCAGGTAGGTGGTCGTGGTCTTGCCGTTGGTCCCGGTGACGCCGACCACCGCGAGCGCGCGTGACGGGTGGCCGTGCAACGCGCCGGCGGCCTGGGCCAGGGCCTTGCGCGGCTCGGCCACGCGCACCACGGGCGCTCCCGGCGGCGCGGACTCCCCGCCCACCACCACCGCCACCGCGCCGGCCGCCAGCGCCTCGGGGACGTACGCGTTCCCATCGCGCTGGAGTCCCGCCAGCGCGAAGAACAAGTCGCCCGGGCGCACCCGGCGCGAGTCGTAGGCCAGCCCCGTGACGTCCAGCTCCACGTCAGCGGCCATTCCGGTCACCTGCACGTCGCTCAAGACCTCCTTCAGCCTCACGGCTCTCCGTTTCGCGCCATGATACCCGGCTGGGCCGGCGCGAGCCCGACGGCCCGCACGCCAGGCTCGCACCACAGGCGGCAGCCCGCGCCGGGCTCGAGCGCCGTCCCCGCCGCGGGCGACTGCCGCACCACGGTGCCGCTGCCGAGGATCTGGGGGCGCAGCTCGAGCCTCGTCAGCCGGCGCAGGGCCTCGCGCACGCTGAGACCCGCGAGATCCGGCATGCAGCGCTCGAGCGAATCCACCGGGGGGGCCAGCCACATCGTCACGCTGGAGCCGCGTCCCACCGCCACGCCGCACGCCGGCGACTGCGCGAGGACGCGCGCGCCCTCGCCCTCGAAACGGGCGCGTAGCTCGTGATCCGCGAGCCGCCGTTCCGCCGCGGCCGGCACCATCAGCCGCAGGTCGGGCACCGTCACCGGTGCCGGCGCCGGGGGGCGCGCGGCGACGCGGTTCGCGTCGTACTCGAACATGCCATGGGGCACGCGGCGCAGGTCCTCGATCACCTTGCGGAACACCGGCGCGGCCACCTCGCCCCCGTAGTAGTGCCCGCCCTTGGGTTCGTCGATCACCACCAGGCCGACCAGCACCGGATCCTCGGCGGGCGCGAAGCCCACGAACGAGGACAGGTACTTCCCGCGCGCGTAGGTGCCGATGCTGGCGTCGTACTTCTGCGACGTGCCCGTCTTGCCCGCGACGTGAAATCCCGGTAGCCGGGCCGCCTGCGCCGTGCCGCTGTCCACCACCGCGGCCAGCAGCGCCCGCATGAGCGCCGCGGTGCGCTCGCTGAACACGCGGTGCGAGGCATGGGGCGTGAAGCGCCGCACGACCTCGCCTTCGGCCGTGCGCACCTCGCGCACCAGCTGCGGCTGCATGAGCAGGCCGCCGTTGGCGATCGAGGCGTAGGCGAGCACGAGTTGCAGTGGGGTCACCGACACCTCGTGCCCGATCGCGATGGTCGGGGCGGAGCGCGCGGACCATTGGGCGGGGCTGCGCAGCCGGCCGCTCGCCTCGCCGGGGAAGTCGATGCCGCTGATGCTGCCGAAGCCGAGCGACGTGGCGTAGCGGTAGAGGCGTTCGTCGCCGACCAGGACGCCGAGGCGCCCCATGACGATGTTGCTCGACCAGCGCAGGGCGTCACGGAAGCGGTAGCGCGGCTCCTTGTGAACGTCGTGGAACACCGCGCCGGGCGCCACTTGCCCCACGCCGTTCGCGGCCGCCTCGAACCACTGGTCGGGCGTCGCCAGCCCCTCCTCGAGCGCGGTGGCGGCCACCACCAGCTTGAAGGTCGACCCCGGCTCGTACTGGTCGGTGATGGTCCAGTTGCGCGCCCGACCCGGGGGCAGGTGCGGCACGCCCACCGAGGCCAGCACCTCGCCGGTGCGAGGATCCATGAACAGGGCGAAGCCGCGCTCGGCGTTGAGCGTGTCCACCACGTGACCGAGGTGCGACTCGAGGATCGACTGGAGGTCCGCGTCCAGCGTCAGCACGACGCTGCGGCCGTCCTCGGGACTGCGCCGCAGGCCGCGCGGCAGCGAGTGGGAGTGGCCGCGCCCGTCGCGAATCAGGGTGGCCCAGCCCGGCCTCCCGCGCAGGTCACCGTCCAGCTGCAGCTCGAGACCGTCCACCCCTTCGTTGTCGACGTTGGTGCGGCCGATGATCTCTCCCGCCGCGGCGCCGAGCGGATACTCGCGCCGGGTCTCGATCGAGACGTACAGGCCGCGCCGGCTCCAGCCCGCCACCTCCTGCCCCGGCGCCGGGGGCACCTGACGCGCCACCCAGAGGAATCGCGGGCGGGAGGCGAACTGCCGCTCGAGCCGGCGGCGGTCGAGATGGAGCAGCCGCGCGAGATCGCGCGCCGTGCGGCGCGGGTCCTGCATCTCCGCGGGGGCGGCGGAAATGGAATAGGTGGGTAGGTCGCGCGCCAGGGGACGCCCGTAGCGGTCGAACAGATTGCCGCGCGCCGGCTTGATCAGGACGCGCTGCTCCTGGTTCCGCTCGGCCCGCTGCTCGTAGGCCTCGTGCATCACGAGCTGGAGCCAGCCCGCGCGCAGCCACAGCAGGGCCAGCCCGAGTAACAGACCGGCCGCAGCCACCAGCACCCGACTCCTGCGCATGTCCATGTGGGCCAAATCTTCCCTCCGTGGAACGGCGGTTCACGCAGACCGCCGGGCCGTCACAAGCGCGGTGCGGTGGTGCGGCCGGTCATATCCGGTCGTCAGGTCCGATCGTCTGGGTCGATCAGTGTCCTGCGCGATCGCGCGCCGTCGCTTCCGGCACGAGAACACGCGAAGCCCTTTCCGCCCATGCGAGCAGCGGTTCGGTGCGTCCCTGCCGCTCGCCCGGCCGCTCCGCGGCCAGGTACTCGGAGGGCAGCACGACGATCTGCTGCGCGTCGGCTGGCGCCAGCCCCAGCGCGGATGCGAGCGGGGCGAGTTCGGCGCGGGTGGCCTGGCGGTCGAGATCGGCGCGGGCGTACTGGTAGTGCGCCTGCGCCTGCACGAGCGCCGTGCGGGTGCGATCGAGCCCGAGACTGAGCTCCGTGACGCGCGAGCTCTGCCACACCTCGACCAGCAGCATGCCGACCACGGCTGCGGCGATGAGCCACAGCTCGGGTCGAAACGGGCGCGTCTCGGTGGCGCGCCACGACGGACGGGGGCGACGGAGTGCAGCTCTCATGTGGACTTCCTCCGAAAGGCCCGCAGCCTCGCGCTCCGTGCGCGCGGGTTCGAGGCCCTCTCCTCGTTCGAGGGGGTCACGACTTTCAGGGTGAGCTCTTGCCACGGCCCCTCGGGAGGCCGCTCCTCGGTCAACTCCGGCAGGCGACGCGACGGGCGGAGGCGGTTCCCGCCGCGCAGCGCGCGCTTGATCTTACGATCCTCGCCCGAGTGATAGGCGAGGGTGACGACCACACCGCCGGGCATCATCGCCCCCGGCAGCCAGGTGAGCGCGGCATCGAGATCCGCGGATTCGTCGTTGACCCAGATCCGCAGCGCCTGAAACACGCGGGCGTGGCGGCGCGGATGCGGCCGTCCACCGAGCGCGCGATCGATCAGGGCGGCGAGGTCGCGCGTCGTCGCCAGTCCTCCGCGCCGCGCCTCGGCCACCAGCGCCGGCGCCAGACGGCGCGCCTCGCGCAGGTCGCCGTGGGTCCGCAGCACCTCCGCCACCTCGTCGGCCTCCGCGCGTCGCAGCCGCTCCACGGCGGTCTCGCCGCGCGTCGGGTCCATGCGCAGGTCGAGCGGCCCGGTCGCCATGAAGCTCATGCCCCGGGCGGGATCGTCGATCTGTCGCGACGACAAGCCGAGATCGAAGAGCGCGCCGGTGAACGGCTCGCCTCCCGCCCGCGCGTGGGCGTCGGGCAGCTCACGGAAGCTCGCGTGGGCGATCACCAGCCGGTCCCCGAATCGCGACAGCCGCTCGCGCGCGAAGGCGAGTGCGGCGGGATCGCGATCGCAGCCGAGCACGCGGGCGCCCGGCTCGCGCTCGAGCAGCGACCCGGCATGCCCTCCGTCGCCCAGCGTGGCGTCGAGGTAGAGCCCCCCGCCGTTCGCGAGGAACGACAGGGTCTCGGCCAGCAGGACCGGCTCATGACGCGCGCTCACGACCGGGCTCGGGAGCGGCGGGCGGCTCGAGCAGCTCGGCGGCTGACGGCCAGCAGCGCATGCTCGATTCGCAGCCCGCGAGCCTGAAGAGGTCGCGGAGGTAGTTCGAGAGCCCGCACACCACGCACCCGCCCGCGCGCACCTCGAAGCGATCGAGGGCCGCGACCAGGGCCGGCACCAGGCGGTAGTCGATGTGGCGCACGGCGGCGCAGTCGAGGAGGAGCTGGGACACGCCCCGCAGCTCGAGGTCGCGCAACGTATCCTCGAGCCGGCCGAGTGCCACGGCGTCGAGCCAGCCGCCGAGCTGGACCAGCGCCACCCGTCCCTGGTCGCGCTCGTGAAGCTCGATCCGGGCCGTGGCGCCGTGGCGACCGTGGCTCAGATCGAGATTCATCACCAGGGCCACGCGCGGCTGGGGTGCGAACGTGCTGCTCACGACCGGCCTCCGATCACCCGCGCCGCCATGTCCTCGAGCTTGCCTTCGACCGCATCCGATTCGCCGGTGAAGCGCTCGGGGTTCCAGATCTCGATGCGATTCATCAAGCCTTGCAGGAGGGCTTCCTTGCCCAAACCCGCAAGGCTCAGCAGCGACGGTGGGATGGTGATCCGTCCCTGTGCATCCACCGCCACCTTGCACACGTGGCGCAGGAAGGCGCGCTGGAAGGCGCGGGCTTCGCGGTCCCCCAGCGGCAGCGCCTGCAGCTGCTCCTCGATCTTGTTCCATCCTTCGGGACTGTAGAGCGCGAGACAGCCGTCGAAGCCGGGCGCGAGAAAGAACCGCGGGATCGACGTCCGCTTCCCCTCGGCGCGACGCAGCGTCGCGGGGATGCTGACGCGACCCTTGTGGTCGATCGCGTGGATCTCTCCGCCGTAGAAGGACGACATGGTTCCCGCCTCGGTTCACGACTCTCTACCACTGGGCTCCACAATTCCCCACTGGTCCCCACGAGGCGGCACATTAGGCGCGCTGCAAGCCCCTGTCAAAGAAAAACGAGGCGGATGATTCCCGCGCGACGCGCGAATCCTACTGCACGCGCGTGCACCGATCAGCCCCCGACTCGGAGCGAGTCGTACGCCGACCAGCGGATCCGATAGACGGTGTAGATCACGGGGCCCGGCCGCGCGATGCCGAGGTTCGGCGCCTCGGCGTGACCGAGCGCGACCAGGCACGCCGCGTAACGCCCGCCCGCGAGCAGGCGGTCGGGCGCCGGGTCGCGATCCACCAGGAACGCCGGGCGGCCCACGGCGGCGAAGCCGAAGCCGGCGATGACGTCCTCCTCGGGCGCCTGCTCGAGCAACGGCACCATGCCGGGCGTCACCAGGCCTCCGAGGTCGAGCACCCGCCGGCCGCTGAAGTAGCCGATCGCCCCGATGTCGGGCGTCGCGACGGCGTCACCCGGCGCGGCGTGCTCGCCGAGCCAGCGCCCCCACCACACCAGCGTGCGTTCGAGCCCGGCGGTGAACGAGCGCACCTGCGGCACCACCACCGCGCGGTAGACCGTGAGATTGAGCGCGAGCGACAGCACCGCCACGATGCCACCGAGCGCCAGCGCGCGCCGCACCCGGCGCGGGTCGGGTTCCCCTCCCGTCCACCAGCCTTCGGCCGCGCGCCAGGCCAGCATCGCCAGCACCGGCAGCAGCACGAGCAGGTAGCGCGAGATCACCGGCACGCCGCGCGCGACGTAGAGCGCCGGCAGCCCCAGCGTCCAGGCCCAGGGCAGCAGCCGCGCCGGCTCCCAGCGCCACGGGCGCCGGCCGGCCGTGACCAGGGTGGCCGCAACCGCGGCCACCAGCAGCACCACCAGCACGCCGTCGCTCGCCCCGACGATGCGCGCCTGGCGCCAGAGGTTTCCGATCTCGTAGGCGAGACCGGTGGCGCCCGCGGTCTTGGCAGACAGCGTCTGCGGCCAGAAGGTCCCGAAGTAGGAGCGCGCGAACACCAGCCAGCCGCCGTAGATCGCGAGCGCGGGCAGCACGCCGAACACCGCCCGCCGCAGCCCGTCGCGTCCATCGGCATCGAGCAGCAGATACAGGCCCCACAGCATCAGCAGGAAGACCCCCTCCGGCCGCGCGAGCGCGGCCAGCGCCCACGACGTTCCGCTGAGCGCCGCTCGCGTGCCCCATCGCGGCCCGGAGGTGAAGGCCACGAAGCCGGCGAGGGTCAGCGCGACCGCGAGCGGGGTCTCCATCCCCGAGAGCGACCAGCGCAGCATCCAGGCGTGCGCGGCCCACGTCAGGGTGGCGAGGACGCGCAGTCCGGGCGTGCGCAGGGTGTGGCGCATGAGCTGAAAGAACAGCACGACCGACGCGAGGGTCGCGAGCAGGCCGAGTACCCGCGCGACCCGGAGGCCGTCGAGGCCGAGCGCCACGCCGGCGGAGATGAGCCCCACCCACAGCGGGCTGGTGCACCCGTACACGCGCTCGCCCAGGTTGAACACCAGGCCCTCGCCCCGAGCCAGGTGGCGCGCGTATTGGAGGTGGATGAAGGTGTCGTCGGTGAGGTAATGGCGCAGCGGCCACATCAGCACCATCACGAGCGCGAGGGCCCCGAGCAGGCCGATGCGCTCGACGCGGCTCAGCGGCGGCCGCGGGTCGGCGCTCACGCTCGGGCCTCCACCAGCGCGTCCAGGGCCGAAGCCAGCCGGACCGTCAGGGCCTCGCGCGTGTGGTCCACGAGCCAATCCGGCCGCGCCGAGGCGGCGGCGCCGCCCTCGCACCACGCGAGGTAGCGGCGCTCGATCGCGTCCGCGAGTGCGGAGCGGTCGCCGGGCGCGACGACGGTGCCGCCCGCCCGCCGCACCAGCTCGGCGACTTCGTCCTGCGCCTCGAGCAATCCCAGCAGCGGGCGCCCGGCATCCAGGTACTCGTAGACCTTGCCCGGCACCATGGTGGGGAACCCGCGGAATTTCCACAGCAGCAACAGGTCGGCGCGCCGCTGCAGCGCGCGCGATTCGCCGTGCGCCAGGGGTCCTGCGAAGCGCACGATCCCGGTGAGCCCGAGCGCGCGCGCGCGGTCCTCGTAGTGGGACTCGAAGGGGCCGGCGATCACCACCCGCAGGCGGCGCCGCGCCTCGGAGCGGCGCGCGAACAGGTCGTGGAGGGCCTCGAAGAACACCTCGGCGTCGGGCATTTGGGACAGCGTGCCGGTGAACACCACGAGGAACGACTCCGCGAGCGCCGCGGCGGGCGGCGCCGCGGTCGCGGCATCCGGTTCGTAGCCGTTCGCCAGGTGGAGCACGCGGCGCGCGCGCGCGCCGGAGCGCGCGCCGAGCATTCCGGCGTGCGTGGCGGAGGCGGTGAGCACGAGGTCGGCACCCTCGATCACGCGGCGCTCGAGCGCCGCCTGCCGCGCGCGGTGCCAGCCGCTCGGCGGCTCTCGGAAGTAGAGGGGAATCCAGGGGTCACGGAAGTCGACCACCCAGGGCAGCCCGAAGCGGCGGCGCACGTCGAGCGCCGCGAGGTGCACGCTGTCCGGCGGCGAGCTGGAGAGCACCGCATCGAAGTCGCCGGCGGCCAGCAGCCCCGCGGCCACCCTGCGCGCCCGCCGAGCCCAGCCCACGTAGGAGTCCGGCATCAGGAACCAGTCGCTCAGCCGCCGCAGCCCGGCGAATACGCCTCCCGGCCTCCGCCCGCGATCGCGCCGACGCCACGCCAGCCACGCCGAGAGCGCGCTGCCGCCCCGCACCCGCACGACAGCGGTCTCGGCCGGGACGCGCGCGAGCAGGCTCGAGTCGGTCACCCAGTAGTCGTCCTCCCCCGCGCACACCACGGTGCACGCCCAGCCGTGCCGCGGCAAGTAGCGGGTGAAGCCGAGCACGCGGTGCACTCCGCCCCCCGCGAGCGGCGGATAGAAGTAGCAGAGCACCAGCAGGCGGCGGGCGCTCACCGGTTCGCGCTCCGCCCCGCCGCGGGCTCGCGCGCCGCTCCGGCCAACTCCGCGAACAGCGCCTCGATCCGGGCCATGTTGGCCTCCCGATCCGCGCGTTCCGTCACGACCGCGCGATTGCGCGCGCGCGCCGCCGCGGTCCAGCCGGGATCGTCGAGCGCGCGCAGCGCCGCCGCGGCGAGGCCGGCGGCATCGCCCGGCGGGAACAGCCGCGCGCCGTCACCCTCGCCCACCCATTCGCGGTTGCCCTCGAGGTCGCTCACCACCGGAACGGCGCCGCACGCCATCGCCTCGAGCAGCGAGAGCGAAGTCGAGTCCGACCGCGACGCCGAGAGGTAGACCTCGGCGCGCGCCAGCCAAGCGGCGAGGGTGTCCAGCTCGAGCCGCCCGGTGAAGGTGACGCGCCCGCGCGGCAGCAGCTCCGCCGCCATCCGTTCGAGCGCCGGCCGCAGGCTGCCGTCGCCGGTCACCACCAGGCGCGCGTGGGGCAGGCGCGCGAGCACCACGGCCGCCCCGCGCAGCACCGTGGGAATGTCGTAGACCGGCTCGTGCATGCGCGCGCTCAGCAGCAGTCCCGGTTCGCGCGCGTCGCGGTCGCGGAAACGCCGCAGGTCCACGCCCCAGGGGATCTCGCGGACGCGGGCCGGCGCGGCGCCGAGCCGGCGCGCCGCGGCGGCGAGGTTGCCGCTGTCGGCGAGCACCAGATCCGCGCGCCGGAGCACGAACCGCGCGCGCGCCCGCTGCAACGCGTCGCGCGGGCCAACCACCAGCAGGTCGGACCCCCACGCCGTGACCGCGAGCGGCCGCCGGCCCGCCAGCGCGCCCAGGAGTCCGTAGTTGGGAACGAAGTGCGCATCCACCACGTCGGGCGCGAAGGCCGCGAGCTCGCGGCGCAGCGCGGGCGCGGCGAGCGGGTAGCGCAGGAATCCCGGGAGCGGCAGGCGCGGCAGGGGGCGCGCGCCGAGCCGCGGCGGCCCCGGCTCGAGCGACCACAGTCCCACCTCGTGCCCGCGCGCGCGGAAGTGCTCGACCCAGCGCTGCGTATGGACGACCGCGGCGTTGGACAGCGTGGCGATCCTCACGCCGGCTCTCCGCGGACTCGGCCGCGCCGCAGGCGCGCCTGGATCCCGGCGGCCAGGCGCCCGACCGGGGTCGCGTGACGCGCGTCGAGCCAGCGCACCGGGTAGCGCTGCCCCGTGGCCCCCAGCGCCCGCTTGAACGCCCAGACCGCCTCGCTGCCGCCGCTGGCGCCGAGGTTGAGGCGGGCGCGGCCCGCGCGCTGTGCCCACTCGGCGATGGACCACAGCAGGAAGCCGAAGGCGTGCCGCTCCCGGGCGTCGCGATGCGACCCGCTCCACCACACCATGGACTCGTGCCGGTGGTCGAGCACCAGCGCCGCGGTCAGCAGCCCGCGCGCGTCGCGCACCGTGAAGAGACGCGCCACGGGTGAGACGCCTGCGGCCGTCGAATGCATGAGGCGCCGCAGCAGCTCGAGTGGCGGCGGGCGATTCCAGGACCAGCCCCGCGACTGGCTCAGATGCAGCGCGTAGGCATCCGCCAGCATCCCCGGCTCCTCGCCGAACGTCAGACCGTTGGCCCGCGCGCGCCCCAGCTCCTGGCGGGTCTTGCGGTTCATGCGACGCCGCACGGGCTCGAGCCCCTGGTCGAGGTCGATCACCGCAGTCTCGAACATCCGGTTCTCGCCGCTCACGCGGGCCGCGGCGGCCGGATCGAGCGGCGGGCCCTGGGGACGGTAGAGCGCCCATTCGCCGCCGACCGCCCCCAGCTCGCGCTGCAGCGACGCCAGCCCCTCGGCGACGGCAGCATCCACCGCGCGATGGGCGCCGGGCTCGGCGAGGGGTGTCCCCGGCAGCAGAAAGGGCAGCGCGTGGAGCCAGTGCATCCCCGCCCGGCGCTCGATCAGCACCGGCGCGCCGCCGCGCATCCGGCCGTCCTCCTCGGCGGCGATGAAGCACGGGCGCATGCCGGGCAGCGACGCCGCGAGCGCGGCCCAGACCTCCGGCCGGTGCGTCGGCGAGGCATTGGGGTCGCGCTCGAGCAGAAGGTCCCACCCGGCGGGCGGGGCCTCCAGGCGATGGGGGGTCACGAGGTCCCTCGCCCGGTCAACGCAGCAGCACGACACGCGCGACCGACGTCCTCCCGCCCGCCTCGAACCGGATGAAGTAGATGCCCGGTCGCACCACCCGGCCGTCGCCGTCGCGACCGTTCCACACCATGCGCCGATTGCCGACTCCGCTGAAACGGCGCAGCACGCGACCGGAGAGATCGTAGATCTCGCCTCGGTAGTCCGAGGCGTTGCCGAGCACGCTGAGCGATACCCCGATCGCCGAGAGCGGGGCGGGATTCGGGTACACGCGCGCGTCCAGCCGGGCAAGCTGCGGGGGCGGCGGCGGCACGTACCCCGGATCGAACGAGTTGAGCCCGGCGGCGGTGGCGATCCACGCCAGCCCGGTCGAGGGGTTGATCCGGATGCTGCGCACCTCGTCGCTGGCGAGCGGCGAATTGGCCGTGGTGTAGTCGGCGCGCGTGCGTCCGTCCGGCTCGTAGACGCGGATGCCGCTGACGGTGCCGAGCCACACGCTGCCGTCGCGCGCCACGGCCAGGGGATAGATCGCGAAGTTGCCGGCCGAGCCGGCGGGCACCGGGAACGACCGCTTGAGCTGCGCGGTGGCGGCCGAGTACTGCTGCAGCTCGTTGTTGGCGAAGACCCAGAGCGTGTCGCCGATCGCCGCCATCCCCTGGACGTCGAGACTGGACGTGCCCGTCACCGGGTGGAGGTCGAGTTGATCGCCGAGGGCCGGGACGTCGAAGTACGCGACACCCTGGCCCGAGTAGCCCACCCACACCCGGCCCCGGCGATCCACGGCCAGTCCGCGGATCTTGCCGCCGGGCATGGAGGGAGTGTTCTCCGGCCGGTAGTTGGCGACCCAGGCGCCGGTGGCGTCGTAGTAGTCGAGCCCGATCGGCGCCAGCTCGGGATTGCCGAGATCCGGCGTGTCCATCCCGAACCAGTGCCCGTACGTCGAATCGAGCGCCGAGGCCACCGCGAAGGTGTGGCGCTCCGGGTTGATGCCTTCGCCGGGCGGATACGTGGGTCGCACGAACTGAGGGGGCGAGACCGAATCGTCGAAGATCTCCATCGCCACGGACCAGCACCCGATCCACTTGCGTCCCTGCTCGTCCACGAGCGCCGCGATGCTGAACAGCGGATTGAGGAATGTGGTGTCGCACCCGGTCTGACAGCTCGCCGGCGTCGGGAACCAGTTGCGCCACCGTGTGCCATCGAAGCGGCCGACGCCTTGATCGAACGTGATGGCGTAGATGCGCGGGCCGTCCATCGCCAGGTTGATGAGGACGTTTCCGGGCGGTCCCTCGGGCGTGTGCAGCATCCACGCCCCGGGCGCGGCGGGCTCTTCGTACAGACCGGCGCCGTTGGCGACGAACCTGCGCCCGGTGGAATCCGCCGCGGCCGCCAGGATGGTGGACGCCGCGTTCCCCGACACCGGCGAGCCGGAGAGCAGCGTCCACTGGATGCCGGTCCAGCGGTAGACGCCGAGGCTGCTGGTGAGCGTGATCAGGCCGTTGCCGTCCCGGATCCGATAGACCGCCCCGACGCCGCCGGTCTGCTGCCACTGCCCGGTCGAGAAGTTGAAGAGGTACGGCTGATCCTGGACCCGCGCGAACACCGCGTAGCCGTCGGAAGCGAGCCCCTGGATCGTGGTGGACAGCAAGCCGCCGTTGATCGTGCTGATGTCGTCGCCCCCGCCCGGAAGCCGGCGCCGCAGGTACATGCCCCCGCTGGTGGCGATGAATTGCGAGTCCGCGCGGACGACGATGCCGACGATGTTGTCGCTGGCGAACGGCGACGGATTGACGCCGTCGGGCAGCGCGCCCGCGATCTGCGATCCGTCCCACAGCGCGATGCCGGAATCAGTGCCGATCCATACCGAGTCGCCGTCGGCCTCGAGCACGTTGATCGCCACGGAGGGCAGGCCGTCGAACTTGTTCACCAGGCCCCAGGAGGCGTGGTCGGCGGACAGGCGGCTCACGCCCTTGTCCGAGGTGCCGATCCACAGCCGGCCCGTCCGGTCCACGGCGAGCGAGGTGAGGCGGTTGCTGGCGAGCCCGCCGGGCTCGCGCCGCAGGGCCGGCACGAAGTCGCTCGCCGTCCGGTCGAAGATCAACAGGCCGGCGTCCCCGGTCGCGCACCACACCGTGTCACGCGTGGCGAGCAGGTCGTTGTACACGGTGGCGTGCAGGTACGTGTTCCACGCGCCCGCGGCCGCGGCGGGCGAAGGCGCGGCCCCGAGCAGCAGGCCCGCGAGCAGCGCCGGGAGCATCCTCTTCATGTTTCACTCACTCCAATCGGCCGAACAGATCGCGCAGCCGCAGCTGCCACACCCTCCAGGCGGCTTCGACGATGATCCGCCGATTCATCTTGGACTCCCCGGCGCGCCGATCGACGAACATGATCGGGATCTCCCGGAGCCGAAAGCCGCGCTTCCAGCACTTGAACGACACCTCGATCTGGAATGCGTAGCCGTCCGATTGCACGCGGTCCAGACGGATGCCCTCGAGGGCCCGGCGCCGGAAGCACTTGAAGCCGCCCGTCGCGTCGTTGACCGGCATCCCGGTCACCACACGAGTGTACAGGTTTGCGGCGTACGAGAGGATCAGGCGTCGCAAAGGCCAGTTGACGACCGTCACCCCCTTGAGATAGCGGGAGCCGAGCACCAGGTCGACCTCGTCCGCGTGCCGCAGGAACTCGGGGATGGCATCGGGGTCGTGCGAGAAGTCCGCGTCCATCTCGAAGATGTACTCGGCGCCGTTCTCGAGGGCGTAGCGGAACCCCTCGCGGTAGGCCGAGCCCAGCCCCTGCTTGCCCGGGCGCTCGATGAGGTGCACGCGCGGCTCGCGGGCCATGCGCCCCCGGACGACCTCGGCGGTCCCATCCGGCGAACGGTCGTCCACCACCAGCACGTGAAGGTCGTGAGGCAGGGCGAGCAGCCGGTCGAGCATCGGCCCGATGTTCTGGCACTCGTCGTAGGTGGGGATGATGACCAGCTTCTCCATCAGTTCCCCTCCACCGCCCCAGGAGCCACGGGCCGTGCCGCGCGACGCCGGCGAACGAGATCCACCCCGAATGCCGCCAGCACCAGCGCCAGGCTCGCCAGCGACAGCAGCAGCCCGCGCCTCACCGCGGGGGAGCGGAACTCGAAGACGACGCGGTGCTCGCCCGCGGGCACCGGCACGGCGCGCAGCAGGTAGTCGGCCCGCAGCACCGGAGCCTCCCGACCGTCCACGGTTGCCCGCCAGTCCGGGTACCAGAGGTCGGCCAGCCGCAGCAGCGCGGGTCCCGGCGTGGTCACCCGCACCGCGACGCGGTTGAGATCGTAGGACTCGATCGCGGCCTGCGCCCCGTCCACCGGCCCGAGCGTGAGCTGCGGATCCGTTTCGAGGTTGGTGACGCCGGCCGGGTCCTCACGCCCCGACGCCACCGAGTCGAGGATGGCGCGGGCCGGCCGCACCACGCGATAACTCCCGACCACCGTCGCGCGCGGCAGGGCGAGCAGGTGCTCGTAGACGATCGCCGATCCGCGAAAGATCTCGCGCGCGAACGGTGGCACCGAGGAAAGCGGCTGCTGGACGATGATGTAGCGCACGTTGAGCAGCCGGAGCCAGGGCAGGTTGTCCTCCATGCGGTCGGAGAGGAAGTCCTGGAAGAGGCGCGGCTTGGCCGCGTGGTAGCCGCCGAGCGAGGCGATGCCGAAGCCGGCGAAGCGATTGCTCTGGAACTCGTCCATCGGGAAGACGCGAAAGGTCCCGGGCGGACCGGCCTTCTCGAGGAACTCGACGACATCGTCGCGTCCCGTCTCGAGGCCGTAGGTGTTCACGGGTCCGATGACGGGCCCCATCACCCGCCCGCTGACCGGCCACAACTCGATCAGCAGCAGCAGCAGCACCGCGACGCTCGCCAGCGACGGCGCGATCCGCCCGCGCGCCGCGAGCACCATGGCGCCGATCGCGATCAGCCCCAGCACGCCCGCGCGCAGGATGTCGCCGCTGACCCCGCGGAACGCGATTCGCGCGAGATCGGCGCTGAAGGCCTGCCGATGGGAGAGCGCCGCCTGCTCGTAGGCGTGGCGCCAGGCGCCTTGCAGCAGCACGCCGAAGACGAGCATCAGGCCCAGTGCCACGGCGGTGCCGACGAGCAGTCGCCCGAGTCGCCGCGAGGCGTCGGTGCGCGTGCCCCCCGCCGCGAGCACGGTGCTCCAGCCCCACGCCAGCCCCAGCGCCGCCGCGAGCTGGAAGAGGAGGATGACCATCACCGGCACGCGGAACTTGTTGAACAGCGGCAGGTGCGCGTAGAGGAAACCGTAGAGCGGGAAGTGGCTGCCGAAGGAGATGAGCAGGGCGAGTGCCCCGAGGATCAGGGCGAAGATCCGCACCGCGCCGCCGGCGAGGAAGGCGGGCAGCGCCAGCACCACGGCCACCATGCCGATGTAGGCGTTCGGGTAGTCGGTGAACGGCATCGCCCCCCAGTAGCTCCGGCCGCCGAAGCCCACCCAGCCGGGGATCACGGTCGCGGGCAGCTCGTAGGGCGCCATGGACCACTGGGTCGCGTAGTCCATGCCGACGCCGCCCCCCGCCCCCGCGCCGCGGATCGAGTGCTGGGCGTAGTCGCGCAGCGGCAGGTTGTAGAAGCCGGCGAGCCCGAAGGCCACCGCCGCCGCCGCCGCGATCCCGGCGCCGCGCGCGAGCCGCGGCAGCAGCGTGCCCGGCGAGCGCAGGGCCGCCCCCCATTCCACCGCGACGTAGAGCCCGACCGCGAGCCAGGTGTAGAAGCAGATCTGCACGTGGCCGCGCAGCAGCTGGAATCCGCCCGCGAGGGCGAGCCAGGCCAGGTCGGAGACCCGGCCACCACGCATCCAGCGGGTGGCCAGCCACAACAGGAGCGGCAGGTAGGCCGAGTCCACCAGCTGGCTGCCGTGGCCGTGCGAGCCCACCGCCACCAGGTTGGGCGCGAACACGAACGCGACCGCGCCGAGCAGCGCGCCCTCCGGCCGCGCCCCCCACTCCCGCGCCAGCAGGAACAGGAACAGCGCGCCGAGAAAATAGTAGAGCAGCAGCCAGGTCATGTCGGGCAGCGGCACCACCTTCTGCAGCAGCGCCAGCGGCCAGTCGGGAGGATAGATCAACGGATTGTAGGCGCCGCTCGCGAACGAGGGCATGCCGAGGAAGACGTACGGATTCCACAGGGGATAGACGTGGTCCTGGTAGAGCGCCTTCTCCCCCATGCGGACGAAGCCGGCGGGCGCGGTGGTGTCGGGGGCGACGAAGGTCTTCCCCTCCAGGAGCACCTGGTGGAAGAAGATCACGACGAGCAGCGCCAGCAGTACCGCCGCCCATCCGCTGCCGAGCGTGAAGGGGGACCTCGCCCCGCGCGCGCCCGGCCGCGGCGCCTCGCGGCGCACGTTCTCACGCTTTGCTGCCTTGCGATCGGCCATGCAGGATTCCGGGGTTGGAGGGGGTGGGTGGGCGGCCGGTCAGCCGGCCGCGGGGATCCGCCGCTCGATCTCCTCGACCATCCGGCTCGCGAGCCCTCCCCAATCGTGGGAGCGGGCCAGCGCCACGCGGGCCGCGCGATCCGGCGGTGCGTCCAGCGCCCGCTCCACCGCCGCCCGCATCGCGGCGGGCCCGGCGGCGAACTGAAGGTGCGGAGGGCGGGGTTCGAGATCGAGCACCGGGGTGGTTACCACGGGAAGGCCGGAGGCGAGGTACTGGTAGACCTTATTGGGATTGATACCCTGCACGAAGGGATCGTTCGCCCGAAAAGGAATGACCCCGACGTCCAGGGCCTGCATGGTGGCCGGGATCTCCGCATAGGGCCTGGGGCCCAGGACCGCCACCCCCTCGCGCCCGGCCAGCTCCCGCACCGCGGCGTCGGTGGCCGGGGTGCCGGGGCCGACCAGGACCAGCGTGCCGCCGCGGCGCGCCTGGCGCAGGGCCTCGAGCGTCTCGAAATCGAGGAAATGCGAGAGCAGGCCGACGTAACCGATGAGCGGGCGCGGCAGGGACGCCAACTCGGGCGGAACCGCCCGCGGGGCCTGGAAGTGGTCGACCTCGACGCCGTTACCGAGCAGGATCACGGGCCTCCGCGTCTGCGCGCTCAGTTCGCGCCGGTAGTACTCGGACACGACGAAGAACGCGTCCACCTGGTCGCGGGTGCGGCGCCAGTAGTCCGGGGCCCAGGCCGGCACCCCGGCGAACTGCAGTGGGCTGTCATTGAAGTCGTAGAATAACAACTTCCGGGGCAGCCGCGAAAGCGCTCCGGGGCAGTAGATGTTGGACGCCAGCACCACCGGTCGCGGCTCGACCCCGAGCCGCGCCAGCATCAGGCGCAGCCAGGATTCGGCGCAGCGCTCGACCGTGGCGCGCGCCGCGCCGGCCCGCATCAGCCGGTTGTACAGCGGCTGGGTGGTGCCGGGCTTGAGAAACGGCACCGTGAAGTAGGTGACGCGCCCCTCGCGCCGCGCTCGCCACGGGTCGTCCGTCCCCGCCGCGGGGGGCTGGGCGTAGAAGACGCGCCAGCGCTCGGGGAAGCGCGACAGCAGGAACTGCTTGCGGGTGCGGAAGTAGCTCCAGCGCACTTCCGACAGGACGACCAGGTCCACGAGGCTCCGTTCGAAAACGCCCGAGGGCTACGTTGCGCGGTCGGCTCCTCGCTCCGACGTGGCCGGGCACCACGCGCAGCGTGGTCGGCCACGGTCGTCCTCGCGCGACCGCGACGCCTTGCCCCCGGGCGTTTTCAAACGGAGCCTAGGCGCCCTGCAGCGCGCGCATCACCTCGACGTAGGACTGGTGCCTTCCCGCGTGGAGGGGGATCTCGGGCGCGCGCTCGGCCACCCGGGGGTCGCGTTCGAGGAAACGTCGCGCCCAGGCATCGAGCGAGAGCCAGCGCCACACCTGAAGCCCGATCGCGCGCCGGTCGGCGAGGTAGTCCTCGAGCTCCGCGCCCAGCGTCTTGGGATCCAGCCACTCGTGGAGCGGCCCCGGCGTGAGCAATCGCCGGCGCACCTCTCCGGCGAAGCGGCTGCGCAGCCAGACGTCGGTGGGGGTCTCGAAACCCATCTTGTCCTGGCGCTCGAGCACCGCGCGCGGGATGCGGTCGCCGAGTGCGCGGCGCAGGATCGCCTTGGTCGTCGCCCCTTCGAGCTTGACGCCGTCCCTGAGCGAGAAGGCGAACTCGACCAGGCGGTAGTCCAGGAACGGCAGCCGGGTCTCGATCGAGAACGCCATGCTGTTGCGGTCCTCGTAGCGGAGCAGCGAGGGGAGCAGGCGCTGCCGGGCATCGAACGCCATCTGTCGCGCGACCGCGGTGCGGAAGCCGCCCGGCGGCCGCGGCAACGCACCGCGCTCCAGCGCGCGCAGCGTGGGGGAGAGCACGCGGTCCTTCCCTTGACCGAAACGCCGCCGCAGCGGCGCCACGACCGCGGGCGGCAGCCAGGGCTCCAGCGCGAGTGCCAGGGTGGTGGTGGCGCCGAGTCGCGCGGCGACCGGGCCGAACAGGCGCGCGAACGAGATCAGCCGCGCGCCGGCGAGCAGGTCGCGCAGGCGCAGCGGCAGGTAGCGGGGATAGCCGGCCAGGGTCTCGTCGCCGCCCTGGCCGTCGAGCAGCACCTTGAGTCCGGCCTCGTGCGCCAGCTCCATCACCTTCCACTGCGAGTAGAGCCCCGGCCCGGCGGTGGGCTCGGCCTGATGCTCGGCGAGCCGGTCGAAGACGCTCCAGAAGTCCGCGCCGTCCGGGATCACCACGTGCGAGGCGGCGCGGCTGGCCTCGACCGCGGCGCGCATGTAAGGCCGCTCGTCGAAGGCGGGACCCTCTTCGTAGGCGCAGGTGAAGGTGTGGAGCGGCCGCGTGGCCAGCCGCGCGGCGGTGGTCACCACCGCGGTGGAGTCCAGCCCGCCCGACAGGCAGGAGCCGACCTCGACGTCCGCGCGCAGCCGCAGCCGCACGGCATCGGTGAACAGGCGCTCGAACTCGCGGTCCCAGTCCTCGGGATCGCCCGGCGCGCTGGCCGAGGGATCCAGCTCCCACCAGCGGTGGACGGCGAAGCCCTGCTCCCCCACGGTGAGCGCGTGTCCCGCCGGCAGCTGGAACAGCCCTTCGAAGAAGGTGTGCGCCTCGTGGTCCACCCAGTCGAGCGCCACCAGATCGCGCACCGCCTCGAGGCGCGGCGCGATGCGGCGCGGCTGGGTGAGGACCAGCGCGCGCGGCTCCGAGGCGAAGACGAAACGCTCGCCGTCGTACTGGTAGTAGAAGGGCTTGATCCCCAGCCGGTCGCGCGCGCACAACAGCTCGCGCCGCTCGCCGTCCCACAGCGCGAAGGCGAACATGCCGTTGAACCGCGCCAGGCAGCCGCGCCCGAAACGGCGGTACGCGGCGAGGATCACCTCGGTGTCGCTGCTGCTGACGAATCGCTCGCCCAGCCCCTCGAGCTCGGCGCGCAGCTCGACGTGGTTGTAGATCTCTCCGTTGTACACGATCCAGCTGCGGCCGTCGGCGCGACTCATCGGCTGGTGGCCGGACGGGCTCAGGTCCACGATCGACAATCGCCGGTGCGCGAGCCCGACCCCGTAGCTGGCGCGCGCGATGTCGCCGTCGTGGCGCCCCGGGGCGTAGCGCACCGCACTGGCGTAGCCGTCGGCGGGCGTGTCCGCCCCGCCCAGGGTCAGCCACGCGCCGCTGCGGGCGTCGAGCAGCACGATGCCCTCGTCATCCGGTCCGCGGTGGCGCAACAGCGTGGACATGCGCTGCAGCCGGCCGAGGTCCGCGCGGCCTCCGCGATCGAGCATCCCCGCAATCCCGCACATCTCCAGCGTCCTTTCTAGTCGGAGGGCCCGCCCATCGCCCTGGACGCCGGCGGACCGGGGGGCCCACCCTCCCCGACCGGGCTCCCCACCGACCCCCATTCGGTCCAGATCCCCACCGCCACGCACAGCACCGCGAACAGCAGGCCCAAACCGAGCTTGATCGCCGCGCCCGTGGCGCCCTCGGGCGCCAGCGTCTGGCCCAGCCAGGCGAGGATCACCGCGACGGCGTACAGCGCCACCAGCCTCGCACCGCGATACGGCAGCCGGTACACGCGCTGCGACACCGCGTAGGTGAGCACCGCAAGCGCCACGTTGCCGGCCAGCGTCGCCACCGCCGCGCCCATGACCCCGTACCGTGGCGTCGCCACCACGTTGGCCCCGATCGCCACCACGGCGCCGGCCAGCGCGGTCCAGATCAGGTGCGGGGTCTTGAGCGCCAGCTGCACGCCGAGACAGGCGACATAGTAAGCGCCGTAGGCGACCGCCGCAAAGCCGAGCACCAGCGCCGGCCGCGCCGCCTCGCGGTAGCCGGGCGGCACCAGCACGGCGAGCGCCTCGGGGGCGAAGAGCCCCACCAGCATCGCGGCCAGGCTCCCGAGCGAGACGTAGAGCGCGAGCACGCGCGCGTAGAGCCGGGGTGCCTCCGGCTCGTGCGCCCGGGCGTGGGCGAAGGGAAAGAAGGCGAGCGAGAAGGCCGAGACCCCGAGCATGGCGGCCGAGAAGAACTTGACCGCCACGGCGTAGACGCCGACCTCCTCCAGGCTGCGCGTGCGTTGCAGGAAGAAGCGATCGGCGGCGGAGATCACACCGTAGGCGAAGGCGGTGGGCACCAACGGCCAGCCGAAGGCGAGCATCCGGGCGAGCGCCCGGAGGCTCAGGCGCGGCGTCAGGTTGAGCCGGATGAGCGCCAGTCCGGCCAGCGCCGCCACCGCGTCGCCGCCGAGCTTGCCGTAGAGCACCCCCGCCACGCCGATGTCGCGCGGCACCACCAGCCACCACGACAGCGCGGCCGTCACCACCGCCTGCAGGGTATTGAGGGCGATGAACTTCCAGGGCTGGAACGTCACCCGCAGCACGTCGTTGGAGAACAGCACCAGCAGCGAGAACGGCAGCGTGAGCGCGCCGATCGTCACGTACTTGCGGTAGACCTCGGAGCCGATGAGCGAGCCCGCCATCGAGCGGCTGAGCACCACGAACAGCAGCGAGAACAGCACGCCGCTCCCGATCCGCCAGGCGAGCGAGGTGGACACCATGCGGCGGCGCGCGTCGCGGTCGGGCTCCTGGTAGAAGAAGCGCACCAGCGCCCCGTCCATGCCGAACACCAGCACCAGCACCACGAATTGCGAATAGGCGAGCACCAGGTCGGCCACCCCGTAGACCTCGGGGAGCAGCGCGCGGGTGAAGATCGGCACCAGCAGGAACTGCACGCCGCGGCCCAGCGCCTGGCCGAAGCCGTAGATCACCGCGTCGCGGCGCAGGTGCCCGAGCGCCTCACGCACGCGCCGCACTCCCGGGGAACGAGCGGTAGAGGGCGACCAGGCGCTCGGCCACCGCCGCCGCCGCGTGCTCGCGCTTGGCGTAGGCGCGACCCTGCTCGCCCAGGCGCGCCCGCCGCGACGCGTCGCCGAGCACCGCCTCGAGGCGCGCGGCGAGGTTCTCCACCGTGCAGCGCACCACCGGGCAGTCGCGCAGCCGCGGCTCGAAATCCTCGCGGATGAAGCACAGCACCGGCTTTCCGAGCGCCATGGCCTCGACCGCCACCATGCCGTACCAGCCCATGAAGAGCTGGTCCACCACCACGTCGGCGTCCGCCATCAGCTCGCGCAGCCCGCTCCACGGCAGCCCTTCGACGGTGAGAAAACGCACGCCGGGGAACCGCGGCCGCAGCCGCTCGAAGGCCGCCTCGACGTAGCGCGTGCCCTTGATGAGGCGGTTGGTGGGTGCGTGGAGCACGAGCCGGGGCTCCGCCCGCGCCGTCGTGAACGGATAGAGCGCCAGGTCCACCGCGACCGGCAGGTGCTGCGCCCGCGGCGCGCTCTCGAGCAGGTCGGGCGTGGACACCAGCTCGGCGTCGGCCCAGCGGCGCGCGCTCGCGAGGATGGTCTTCTGGCGCGCGGGACGGCAGAACGGATCGCACTCGGTGCAGGTCGCGCGCGCGTGGCTGGCGAGCATGTGGGCGCGGTCGCGCACGTCGCAGCCGTGGTAGTGGAAGACCACCCGGCGCCCCAGCGCGTGGTAGAGCGGCAGGTCGACGTTGTGCGGCGGGATGAGCGTGCGTCCGAAATGGAAGTGGTAGACGTCGTAGCGCGCGAGGTGGCGCAGCGTGCCCGCCAGGTAGCCGGCGTAGCGCGGTAGCGGCGGCCACGCGTCGTAGGGGCGCATCTCGTCGGGCTGGTACTGGGGGAAGCCCGGGTTGTAGGCGAGCGAATGCGCCTCGACCCCGAGCCCGCGCAGCGCGCGTGCCAGGGTCGAGGCCTGCCCGGCGATCTCGGCCGGGGCGTGCAGCACCCTCACCGCGGCCTCCCGAGGGGATTCTCGGCCCCGCACCAGGGACAGGTCCATGCCGTGGGCGAGGGCGCCGGCGGATCGAGAACGGCGTGCTCGCCGCAGGCACGGCAGACGTGGCTCACCCGGCGCACGCCGCGCGTGCCCGTCTTACGCAGCGCCAGGACGAAGTTGGCGTCGCGCGCGAGGTCGAGCCCCAGCGCGCGGTGGATCCAGGCGAGAACGCGGGTGAAGCCCCCCTGCCAGGGCTTGGTGCGCGGGTCGTTCATCCACGAGAACCCGGCGGGCACGCACGCGTAGGCCTCGAGGGTCATGCCCCGCGCGTAGAACAGGTCGAGCGATTTCTGGAGGTCGAAGCGCTGCTGGTGCTCGAGCCGCTTGCCGAGCTTGAGCAGCGCGTACTTGGCGAACAGTCCGGCGAAGCGGTAGAGCCGGTCGTCGAACGAGGCCGAGCGCGGCACGGCGAGGTAGAGCGTGCCCCCGGGGCGGGTCACCCGCGCCAACTCGTCGCAGCACGGCGCCAGTGCCTCGACGTGCTCGAGCACGTAGTGGCACACCGTGAGGTCGAAGCTCTCCGCCCTGAGCGGCAGCCATGCCAAGTCGCCGCGGAAGGCGGCCACGTGCGCGGCGCGCGGCGGGGGTCCGGGCGGGAACTTGACGTCGAAGGCGGTGATGCGGAGATCGGTCCGCTCCGGGTAGGGCCAGGAGCCCGGGCCGCAGCCCGCGTCGAGCACGCGCGCGCCGGAGGGCGCGGCCGCGATCAACTCGCGCAGGAAGAGCGGCGGCTGATCGGGCCCGCGCTCGGGCTTGCGCGCCCAGGGGGTTGGCGTGCTCACGGCGCCTTCCGCCCGCGCGGCGCCCACAGCGCGATCCGGGTGCCAAGCCTCATCCCCGCACCTCGGCCGCGGGGCGTCCGCGTGCCGCGTCCCACAGCGCGCGCGGGATCGCGGCGGCGGCGGCGGCGCGGCCGCGCGCGAGCAGCCAGGCGGCGAGTGCGGCCTGCTGGAGCAGGAACGCCGGCAGCCAGGTGAACCGGCCGATGCCGCGCGCATGGAGGGCGAAGAGCGTGAGGTTGGCGCGCAGGCGCTGGTAGATCTTCCACGCGCTGGCCTCGCCCGCGCTGGAGGACACCTTGTGCCACAGGCGCGCGGTGGGCACGAACAGCAACCGGTAGCCGGCAGCGCGCGCGCGCAGGCTCCAGTCGGCGTCCTCGGCGTAGATGACGTAGCGCTCGTCCAGCATCCCCACGCGCTCCCACGCCTCGCGCGTGGCGAGCAGGCAGCAGCCGGTGAGGTAGCCGGTGGGCTCGACCGCGCGGTGCTGGCCGCGGTCGCGCGTGCGCAGGCCGCGGTGCGCGGCGAGCCCGAGCGCGGGCACGCAGCGGCCGCCGGCGTACCAGATGCGGTCCGAGGGCGGGGCGAAGTAGATGAGCGGCGCCGCCGCCCCCGCGCGCGGGTCTTGTTCGAGCGCCAGCACCAGCCGCTCGTAGAGCCCGGGATCGGCCTCGGTGTCGTTGTTGAGCAGCATCACCGCGTCGGCGCCGGCCGCGAGTGCGCGCTCGAGCCCGGCGTTGTTGCCGCCGGCGAAGCGCCGGTTCTCGGAAAGCGCCAGGATCTCGGCGGCCGGAAATGCCGCCCGCAGTGCCTCCACCGAACCGTCGGTCGAGCCGTTGTCCACCACGAGTACGCGCGCCTCCCAGCCCTGCGGCGCGCGGCAGTGCTCGAGGCTGCCGAGCAGGGCGCTGGTGAGCGCATGTCCGTTCCAGTTGAGCACCACCACCGCGAGGCGCTTCACGGGCCGCGCGCTTCCGCGACCAGCGCGGCACGGAGCCGGACGACCGACCAGGCGCAGGCGGCGAGCAGGGCGGCCACCAGCGCCAGGATCGCGGCCGGCGACACGCCGGCGTAGCCGGCGTAGGCCCACCAGAAGTCGAGGCCGTGGAGCAGCCCCGGCACCTCGGCCGCCGGCACCCCGAGTCGCGCATCGGCCTCGCCGCCGCCGCCGAGCCGCGGGAACTCCCCGCGCAGGTGCTCGCCGGCGTTGCGCGCCAGCATCCGCCAGCTCGCGACCACCGGGTTGAACCAGGGATTGAAGTGGCTCTCGCTCATGAAGCGCGGATCGCCGAGCGGGCGGGTGTAGGGATAGTCGCCGGCCTCGCGCATCTGGGCGCCGAAGTAGATCGTGACCCCTCCCACCTGCACGAACAGGCCGGCGAGGGCGAGCGCCCAGGCCAGGAGCCGCCGCGCCCGCGTCGCCTGGTACGGCGCGAACGCCACGGCGAGCAGGCCGAGCGGCAGCAGCGGCACCAGGTAGCGCGGTCCGTAGGAGCCGTCGCCCGCCCAGTGCTGGAACGTGCCGTAGAGCGTGAGCCCCACCAGCCACGCCGCCGCGATCCCGCGCGCGGCACCGGCCGCCGCGGCGTTCTGGGCGCCGCCGCCGCTCCCTGCCCAGCGCATCGCGCCGAATCCGGCGGGCGCCAGCCACAGCGCCGGGGCGAACCACATCAGGCCCTTGCCCGAGGAGAACAGCAGGCCGTAGAGGCCGACCAGCAGCGGCGTGGAGTAGGCGGCGAGCGTGGCCTGCGACCCGTAGCCGGTCTCGAGCGGCGCGCCGAAGCGCGCCAGGTTGTAGGCCAGGTGTCCGGCGAGTGCGGCGCCCAGCCCCGCGAGCGGCAGCGCCCAGCGCCCGGGGCGCCTCCCGAGCGGCACCAGGCAGGCGAGCGCCAGCGGCAGCATGCTGAGCTTGGCCGAGACCGCGAGCAGTACCCCGAGTGCCGCCGTGCGGCCCGCGCGCTCCTCTCCCGCCCCGGCCCGCGCGGCACCCCCCAGGGCCAGCAGCAGCCCCAACCCCTGGAGCGGCTCGGCCATGAAGCTCTTGGCGTAGACCCAGAGCGGCGTGGTGAAGCCGAGCAGCAGCGTGGCCGCGAGCGCGGTCCCGGGCCCAAGGCCGAGCGCGCGGGCCAGCCGAAAGAACGCCGCGAGCAGGATCGCGGCGACGATGGCGTTGAACAGCGAGGCCGGCACGCGGGCCAGCAGCGGGCGGCGGGCGGGCGCCAGCGGAAGCACGCGCGCCGCCGCCTCGCCCGCGGCCACCAGCGGGAGCGCCAGCACCGCCTGGGCCGCGGCGTTCTTGGTGTAGGCGTGTCCGTCGCGGCCGGCGAGGGTGGCGCCGGCGGGCACGTCGATGCGGCCCCGCAGCATCGAGCGCGCGAGCTGGTACATCGAGACCTCGTCGCTGCCGACGATGCGCCCGCCCCCGCCGAGCGCGTAGACCAGGAACGCGGTGAGCGCGATCCAGCGCGCGGTGCGGCGGGTCGGCTCGCCGCTCATCGCCAACCCCGCGCCGGCTCCAGCGCGTCCACCAGCCCGATGGTCTGGTCGGCGAGCACCTCCCACGACTGCTCGTGCCGCAGTCGCTCCACGCCGGCGCGCAAGCTCGGCCCCAGGTTCCGCTCGAAGAAGGCGATCACCGCGTCGGCCAGCGCCGCGGGATCCGCGGGCGGCACCACCAGCCCGGTCTCGCCCGCCCGCACGGTCTCGCCGAGGCCGCCGACGTCGGTGAGGATCACCGGCACGCCGAGCGCGAAGGCGACCTGCGTCACGCCGCTCTGGGTGGCACTCCGGTAGGGCAGCACCACGACGTCCGCCGCCTTGAACAACGCCTCGACCTCCTCGTCGGGGATGTAGCGGTCGAGCATCCGCACCGCACCCGCGCCCGCCGCGGCGGCGCGGGCGCGGTAGGGCGCCGGCGGCTCGTAGAACTCGCCCGCCACGATCAGCGTCACCGGCCGGCGCGCGCGCACGCGCGGCCAGGCCTCGAGCAGCACGTCGAGCCCCTTGTAGGCGCGCACGTAGCCGAAGAACAGCGCCACCTCGCCCTCGAGGCCCAGCCGTTCACGCGCGCTCTCCCGGGTCCAGCGGCCGCGGTCGAACTGCGCGTAGAGCGGGTGGGCGACGCGCCGGTGGGGCGCCCCCGGCTTGAGGCGCGCGAGGTCGCGCTCGACGCTGTCGCTCATCACCAGGTAGCCATCCGAGTTCCTCAGCATCCAGCGCGTCAGGAGGCCGTCGAGCGGGCGCCGCTCGTGCGGCACCAGATTGTCGCACACCAGCACCACGCGGGTGCCGCGCCGTCGCAGCGGGCCCACCGCGGAGGCGAACGCCGGGGCGAAGAACGGCATCCACCACTTGAGGATCACGGCACCCGGCGCGAAGCGCTCGAGGTGCGCGGCGGTGCGGCGCCAGCTCAGCGGACCGATCGAATCGAGCAGCCGCTCGACCGGGAAGCCGGGCAGCGGCGCCTGCGGGTCGAGCTGCGTGCGTCCCGGGAACAGCGGGCCGGGATACTGGCGGGTGAAGGTGACGCCGCGCACCTCGGCGCGCCGTGCCAGCGCTTCACCGAGCAGTCCCAGGTACTGGGCCAGTCCCCCGCGCCAGGGATGAACCGGCCCGACCACCGCGATGCGCATCTCAGCGCGGGGACGACCAGCTCAGGAGCCCGTGGCGCTCGAACTGGAACGGCACCACCTGCGCTCCGTGCTTCTCGAGCACCGCGGCCACGCGGTGCTTGCGGTCGAAACGCGTGAGCAGCAGGAAGTACCCCCCGCCGCCCGCGCCCGGCATCTTGCCGCCGATCGCGCCCTCCTTGCGCGCGAGCTGGTAGAGCCGGTCCACCTTGCTGTTCGAGATCCCCTCGTCCAGTCGTTTCTTGTTCTCCCAGGCCTGGTGGAGCAAGTGGCCCATCGCGTCGAGCTTGCCGAGCAACAGGGCTTCCTTCATCTCGGAGGCCTCCTGCTTGAGACGGTGCAGCGCCTCGACGGTCTCGGGCTGGCCTTCGCGATAGGCCGCGGTCTGGCGCTCGATGATGCCGGCGGATTCGCGGGTCTGGCCCATGTAGGCCAGCAACAGGCGGTACTCCAGCTCGCGCAGGATGTCGCTGCGGATGCGCAGCGGTGTCACGACCGTCGAGTCGCGGTGGAACTCGATGAAGTTGAAGCCACCGAAGGCGGCCGCGTACTGGTCCTGGCGGCCTCCGGCGAGCCCCATGTCGATCCGCTCGATGCGGTAGGCCAGCTCCGCGGCATCGTAGCCCGAGACCGGGCGTTTCAGCCATTCGCTCAAGACCCCGATCAGCGCCACGACCAGGGTGGACGAGGAGCCGAGCCCCGAGCCCGGCGGCGCGTCGGAGTGGACCCACAGATCGACGCCGCGCTTCACCTTGAGCGCGCGCACCACCGCCTTGATCAGGTCGAGGTTGCCGTCGAGCTTCATGCGGCGCGGGTGGTCGTAGCGCGCGACGACGTCGTAGTCGAGGCTGGCGATCGTCAGGCGCGAATCGCGGCGCGGGCGCAACGAGGCGTAAGCGTACTGGTTGATGGTCGCCGACAGCACCGCGCCGCCGTGCTCCTCGGGGTAGGGCGACACGTCGGTCCCGCCGCCGCAGAACGAGAGCCGCAGCGGGGCGCGCGCGCGATGGTAGACTGGGACGGTCACGCCGTGAACCTGCGCTCGGCCCGCTCCCACTCCTCGGGCGTGCCGATGTCGTAGAACTCGCCGCCCGCCGCGAGCCCGACCAGCCGATCGGAGGCCGCGAGCCGCGGGAGCACGTCGCGCTCGAGCGAGCAGGGACCCGCGGCGGGCAGCTCGCGCCAGAGCCGCGAGGAGAACGCGTAGAGCCCGCCGTTCACCCAGGCCCGACCGCGGTGGCCGGGGTCCTTCTCGATGAAGCCGCGGAGGCGCCCGCCGGGCCCGAGCTCGACCCGGCCGCGAGCCGCCGCGTCGTCCACCTCGTAGAGCGCGACCGCACCCAGAGCACCGCGCTCCCAGCGCGCGCGCTCGACCGACCACGGATCGCACTTGAGCAGCGTGTCGCCGTTCACCACCAGGGCGGGACCGTCGAGGTGGCGCGCGGCCAGGCGCAGCGCGCCCCCGGTCCCGAGCGGCTCCTCCTCGATCGAGTAGTGGACCCGCACGCCGACGGCCGAGCCGTCACCGAGCGCCTGGCGCAGCCGGTCGGCGCCGTAGCCCGCGCACACCACGGCCTCGCGCACGCCCCGCTCCGCGAGCCACTCGAGCTGCCGCACCAGGAACGGCCGGCCGCCGAGCGGCGCCAGGGCCTTGGGCAGATCGCCGAAGCGGGGCTTGAGCCGCATCCCCAGGCCGCCGGCGAGCACGAACGCCTTCATGGCGCGTCCAGGTTGTAGCGCCCGCGCACCGGGTACTCGGAGCGCGCCCCCATCGCCGCGATCATCTCCCCCAGCAGCCCCATGAGGATGAACTGGAGGCCGACCATCACCAGCCCGGCGCCGAACAGCATGATCGGGCGCACGCGCATCGGCTCCCCGCCCAGCCACTGCGCGACGAACCAGGCGCCGATCAGCACCCCGACGCCCAGGAAGGCGAGCCCGATGCGGCCGAACACGTGGAGCGGCTTGAGCGCGCTGGTCGAGATGAAGGCGGCCGCCATGAGGTCGAGGAATCCGTTGACGAACCGCGCCGCGCCGAACTTGCTGCGCCCGAAGCGGCGCGGGCGGTGGTGGACCGGCAGCTCGCCGACGCGGAATCCGCGCCAGTGCGCGAGCGCCGGCATGAAGCGGTGCAGCTCGCCGTAGACGTCGAGGGCGTCGGTGACCTCGCGGCGGTAGATCTTGAACCCGCAATTGAAGTCGTGCAGGCGCACGCCGGCGACGATCGAGGTGACCGCGTTGAACAGTCGCGAGGGCACGGTCTTGCTCAGCGGGTCCTGGCGGTTCCGCTTCCAGCCCGATACCAGGTCGAGGCCGCCCTCGAGCGCTTCGATCATGCGCGGCAGCTCGCCCGGGTCGTCCTGGAGGTCGGCGTCCATGGTCGCCACCCATTCGCCGCGCACCAGGCGGAAGCCGGTGGCGAGTGCCGCCGACTTGCCGAAGTTGCGCCGCAGCGAGGCGCCCCGCACCCGCCGGTCGCCGGCCGCGAGCCCGGCGATGACGCGGTCGGTTCCGTCGCGCGAACCGTCGTCCACGTACACGATCTCCCACGGCTGGCCGAGTTTCTCGAGCACCTGGACCAGCTCGCGGTGCAGCACGGGCAGGCTCTCCGACTCGTTGAAGGCCGGGATCAGCACCGAGAGCCGGATCGCGGCGCTCACGAGCCGCTCCCGGCGTAGAGTCCGCGCGCCCACTCGGCCTCCGCCGCCAGCCCGCGCTCGATCGGCACCGCGGCCGTGAGGCCGAGGGCTTCGCGCATGCGCGTGGCGTCGGCGCGGGTGCGCGGCGGATCGCCCGGGGGCAGCGCCTGGTGGCGCAGCTCGACGCGGGCGCCGAGCTCGCGCTCGAGGATCCGGATCGCCTCGAGCACCTCGACTTGCGAGCCCCCGCCGACGTTGTAGACGCTTTGGGGCGCGGCGCGCTTCCAGGCGCGCAGGTTGGCTTCGACCGCGTCGTCCACGTAGGTGAAGTCGCGCGACTGGCGCCCGTCGCCGTACACCGTGATCGGCTCGCCGCACAGCAGGGCGCGGCAGAAGCGGTGGAACGCCATGTCCGGACGCTGGCGCGGCCCGTAGACCGTGAAGTAGCGCAGTGCGGTGACCGGCATGCCGAAGTTGCGCCCGTAGAGCAGCGTCAGGTGCTCGCCCGCGAGCTTGGTCACGCCGTAGGGCGAGAACGGGCGCGGGAGATCGTCCTCGCGCGTCGGGAAGCGTTCCGCGTCCCCGTAAACCGAGGAGGAGGACGCGTAGACGAAGCGCTCGAGCGGCGAGCGGTGGTAGCGCTCGAGCAGGCGCTGTGTGGCGAGCACGTTGTGATGGACGTACGGCCCGAAGTGGGCGCCCCACGAGGTGCGCACCCCGGCCTGCGCGGCGAGGTGGAACACGACGTCGACCTCCGGCAGCGTCGCGAGGTCGCCGGCCCCGAGGTCGAGCTCGAGCAGGCGGAACCGCGGCGATCCGGCGACGGCGGCCAGGTTCCGGCGCTTGAGCGCCGGATCGTAGTAGTCGGTCAGGCAGTCCACGCCGGTCACGGTCGAGCCCTCGCGCAGGAGCCGCTCCACCAGGTGCGACCCGATGAACCCGGCGGCTCCGGTGACCAGGGCGTGCGGCGCCGACATGGACTCTCCCGCCGGCTAGGGTAGCGCCGGGGCCGGCGGCCGCGGCAGCGGGCGGCGCTCATCCGTCCTGCCGCCGAGCTGGCGTCGTTGCGTCTCGAGCAACTGCTGCGCCTGGTCGTCGGTCGGATGGAGGCTCACCCAGCGGTCGAGGTATGCGAGCGCGCGCTCGTGCTGGCCGTCCTCCCACAGCGAGTAGTACGCCGCGTAGTAAGCCAGGTTGTAGTTGGGGTTGAGCCGGATCGCCGACTCCAGCTCGCGGATGCCCTCCTCCAGGCGGTGCTGGTAGACCAGCGTGACGCCGTAGTAGTAGAGCGCTTCCGGATCGTTGGGGTTGCGGGCGGCGACGCGCTGGAACAGCGCCGCGGCACGGGTGGTGTCGCCGACGTCGAGGTAGAAGCCGCCGAGCGGGATCAGCACCTCGAGGTAGTCGGGGAACATCCGCGCGACGCGCTCCATCTCACCGATCGCGGAAGCGATCTGCCCGCGGCGCCGGTAGTGGAACGCCAGCTGCAGGTGCGCGGCGGCGTAGTTGCGCGAGAGCGTCGAGGCGTTCTCGTCCTTGTAGACCGTGCTGTCCCAGGAACCGTCCGCGGTGAACAGCCCGCGGTACTTGAACACCTCGTAGAGATTCTTGCGCGTGGCCGCGACGTCGATTTCGGGACCGGTCGTGTCCGGGTTGACGCGATAGACCAGCGCCTCGAGCGTGAAGTTCTTGTCCAGGCCCATGTGCTCGGGGACGGTCACCGCGAAATAGGGCTGCTTCTTCCATCCGCGGTTGCCGTCGCGGTCGACGTCGACGATATGCCGGACCATGAACTGATTCGTATAGAGGAAGCGGCCCTGTTCGTCCAGCACCCCGCCCTGTCCCAGGGACTGGATGTCGGCGTCCGAGAGCGCCATCGGCACCTTGGGCTCCTCGTCGCGCAGCTGGCGGATGTACCAGTCGGTATTGAGCAGGCTGAGGTTCACCACCCGCACGTCCTTGCGCAGGTTCTCGACCTGCTGCATGTACCATAGCGGGAAGGTGTCGTTGTCGCCGTTGGTGTAGACGAAGCTGTCGCGATCGAGCGGCTCGAGCATGTTGTAGGCGTAGTCGTGCGCGACGTAGTTGCCGCGGCGGTCGTGGGTGTACCACATCGACTGGAGCAGCAGCACCGGCGGGAGCAGCATCAGCCCCGCGGTCGCCCCACCCGCGGCGAGCCGCACCGGACCCTCTTGGAACGAGTCGCGCACCCAGGTGATGAGCCACGCCGTCCCGAGCCCCATCCACAGGGCGAAGGCATGGTATCCGCTCTGGAAGAAGTAGTCGCGGTCGCGCACCTCGTGGTCGGTGAAGTTGAGGAACACGATCATCCCGGCGGTGGTGAGGCCGAAGAAGCACGCGGTGGTGAGGAACGAGGTGCGCTCCCGTCGTGCCTGCCACACCGCGCCGGCAATCCCGAGAAAGAGCGGCAGCACCGCGCCCAGCGGGAGCGCCCGGTTCTCGTCGCCGGGCATCTGCCACAGCGGCCACTGGCGCTTGAAATAGCGCCAGAACTCCTTGTTGATCTGGGCGGACCACGGCGCGCGCCGCACGAACATGTTCATCTGGCCGTACTGCTTGCGCTCGAGCAGGTCGCGCAGCCGGTCCCAGTTGGAGGGATCGCCCTCGTTGATCGCCGGGTGCTGCGCGGCGCGGATCGGCAGATAGACGTGGGTCGAGTAGCCCGCGATCATCAGCAGCAGCGCCAGCGCGAACACTCTGCCCTCGGGCGCGCGGCGGGCGAGCAGCGCCAGCGGCACCGCCACCGCCAGCACCGCCACCACCGCGAGCAGCGGCGTGATCGGGGCGTCCCCGAAGGCGGCCGGCATCACGGACAGCCCGGCCACCGCCCCCGCTCCCGCCACCCAGCCGTTGAGCTTGCCCTTGCCGGTGTAGATCAGGAAGAACAGGCTCGACAGCAGGATCAGGCCACCGGCCATGCGCTCGAGGCCCATGGTCACGAGCAGCACGGTCAGGTACGGCATCAGGAACACCAGTGCCGCGCGGCGATCCACCAGCGCGACCAGGAGCAGCAGCGGCAGGCCCATGATGCCGACCCCGAGGTGGAGGCCGACGCTCAGCCACATGACGTAGACGCACAGCAGCAGCGGGCCGACCGTCGGCTTCTTCTCGTGCGCCTCCCACCAGCGCAGCCCGAGCCAGAACACCAGCACTTGGGCCAGGCTCATCATCGAGTAGACCTCGGCCTCGATCGAGTTCTCCCAGAAGGAATCGGAATAGGCGAGCAGCAGGGCCCCGACGATCGCCGCGATTTGCGCGATCCAGGCGTCGGAGATGCGCGGCCCCGTTCCGGACCCCGCCGGCGCGGGCGCGGGCGCTGGCCGGCGCTCGCGCAGCGCGGGACTCTCGATGGCCGAGGCGAGCCGGTCGCGGCCCTGGGACAGGCGCACCAGCCGGAGGATCGTGAGGTAGGTGAGCAGGATGGCGAGCGCCGAGGAGATCGCCGAGAGCGCGTTCACCCGCTGGGCCACGGTGGCCCAGGGAATGAGCGTGGCCACCCGGCCGATCAGCACGTAGAAGGGCGTGCCCGGCGGGTGGGGAACCCCGAGGATGTAGGAGACGGCGATGAACTCGCCGGAATCCCAGAACGGGACGGTCGGCGTCAGGGTGACGAGGTAGACGATGGCGGCGGCGAGAAAGACGGCGAGAGCGAGCCCCAGCGCGGCGCGCCTTCCGAGCTCCATCAGGGAGACCTCCGTAGTGTCCGCGCCTCGGCCCGCCGGTGCGGGATCCGCAAGAGAAAGACCATCCCCCCGAGCAGGCTCACCGCCAGTGCCACGAGGTACGTCGTGAACTGCAGCGCGAACGCATGCGCCCGCGCCACGCCGACCAGACCGAACAGGACGATGCCGGCGCCCTCGCGCACTCCGATGCCGTTCAACGAGATGGGCAGGGAGACTATCACCGCGAGCAACGGCACGAAAAGGAAGAAGTAGGCGACCGGTATCGCCAGCCCCAGCGACCGCGCCACCAGCACGTGGACGAAGATCCGCGACACCTGAACGACGATGGCGACCAGGAACAGGCCCATGAACATCCGGCGGCGGTCACGAAAACCCTGGAGCCGGCCGGCCAGATCGTCCAGGTGCGGCTTGAGCCCGCCAAGCCCGATCCGGGCCAGCAGGCGCTCGAGTGCCGGCAGCAGCGCGGGGTGGAACACGATCCACACCACCCCGACGCTCATGGCGAAGAAACCCACCAGCGTCGCGTAGATCAGCGACAGGTGGAAACGGTCGATCGCCGGCAGCGTCGTCACCAGCGCCAGCCCGGCAAGGGCGACGGTGCCCACCAGCCGGTCCATCAACACGGTGGAAAACGCCGTTGCCTTGCTGGTGCCGTAGCGCGAGGCGTCGACGACGCGCGCGATGTCGCCGCCGATGTTGGCCGGAAGGAAGTTGTTGAAGAACAGCCCCACGTGGTAGTAGGAGCATACCTTCCAGAAGGGGATGCGGATCTCCACCGCCCGCAGCAGGCGGCTCCACTGGAAGGAGCCCAGCAGGTTGCTGGCGACGAGCAGCAGGAACGCCGCGGCGAGCCAGACCGGGTCGGCCTGGCGCAGCGTTGCGCCGACCCCGCCGATCGGGATGCGCGTGAAGAGATAGGCCATGAGCCCGAGGCTGAAGGCGATCTTGGCCCCGAACACCAGGACGGTTCTCCGCCCCGGGCGCCCCTCC